>Ga0315291_10006204_pt1 | contig 14861 bp, 15 predicted proteins | sample YL17G12_20_MG_FD_203070 | JGI IMG/M metagenome (GOLD analysis project Ga0315291, IMG submission 203070) | Sediment microbial communities from Yellowstone Lake, YNP, Wyoming, USA - YL17G12_20 | ecosystem: Environmental > Aquatic > Freshwater > Lake > Sediment | place: USA: Wyoming | collected...
CTGGGAGAAGTTTCGGGCGATCATTCACGCGATGGTCGCAGCCCGCCAGGACGTGGCCCCGGTCGATGGCTGCATTCGGATCGGACTGCGCTACATCAACGAGATTCGGGCATCGCTGGAGGAGCCGTCCGGGTGGGCGTACTGGGTAGCCGAAAGCCTCCTCGGACCGGGGACTGAGCTCGCCGATCTCAAACTCACGACCACCGCGCAGCAGCACGTCATTCAGTGCGACGGTCCGGAGGCCGGCGACTCCCTGACACTGAGGTACGCCGCTGCGCGTGGTGCGGTGGTCCAGTCAACCCCAATACTCCAGCGGTTGAAAGAACCTCCGCCCGCTGCGGATTTCTTTCTCATTGACATCGACAGCGCATGGAGCGACCCACGCAAACGTATCCCGGCACTCGACGCCGACCTAGTGGACGAAGTCGCCGAAAGGCTCCATGGACCTATCGGCCCACTATTCGAGTCGCTGATCACATCCAACCTCCGCACGCAAGTGTTCCAACAACCCGGACTGGAGTGACGTGACCATTTCCTTCTCAGGCTCAAATCTTCGGGACGACACTACATCTGGCGACGGCGATTACCGCCTCGGCAAACTGCCCGAAACCACTCCATCGACCTCGGTGTTCGACCGTGCCGACGTCAATTACCGCCGATCCACTGAACTCCACGGGCAAGTCCGCGACACGCGGCGGACGGCGCACCTTGTCGAGCTCGAGTCCAAAACCGTCGAGCGGGCTCGGTGCGCACCGATGCAGGCACTGGAGCAACTCGCGGACTACGGCTTTGCTTGGCGAGACATCGCTCGCGTTGTGGGAGTGAGCGTGCCCGCGATTACCAAGTGGCGCAAGGGCGCCGGAGTTACCGGAGAGAACCGACTCAAGATCGCGCGTCTGCTGGCTCTTATCGACATGCTAGCGGACCGCTTCATTGATGAGCCCGCTTCCTGGCTCGAAATGCCGATCAAAGCCGGTGTGGGAATCACTCGAATGGACCTCCTGGAGCGTGGTCGGTACGACCTCGTGTTGGCGCTGGCCAGTACCCACACCGGGGACGGCACGGTCGAGTACGTACTGAACGAAACCGATCAGGACTGGCGAGAGACCCTTGTAGACAACGCTTTCGAGTCCTATGTCGCAGAGGACGGCGTGATCTCGGTAAGACCCAAGAGGTAACCGTGACAGAGCTGGAGACGCCCGACGACCCGGATTCGATATACCTTGCCCGCCTGGAGGATGTGGGAGAACAGAGACCGACGTTTACGGGCGACGTTTACCGACTCGACGATGGTCACATGGTGATGATCCTCCAGCACCCATGCGCACTTCGGCGGGGCGTTGACCTCCATCCGCGTTTGCTCGTCGCTCCGGTAAGCCCGGACTCGCTTCGATCCAACTGGGCCAAGGCACCGGTCGGCACGATGCCGCTTCCGAAGCTCATCGACGGTAAGGATCACTCGGCGGACTTCGTCAACCTTGAACTCGTCGATTCACCAACGCTTTCGACCTGCGAGCGGATCGCGGTGCTGAGCCAGTCAGGCGTCAACCTGCTCATGCAACGGTGGGTGTACCACAGCACCCGGCTCGCTGTGTCCACGCACACCTACTCTGACAGCACTATCGGCCCATTCGATGAGGCAGACCTTGTCGAGGAGTGGGTGACGGATCGCGTCGACGATGGGGCCGACCCGAAGACAGCCGAACACGAGTGTGCCTCCTGGCTCGATGAAAAAGTCAACGACCGCACTCGGCGGGCGCTGCTCAGCGACCGTCAGCACGCGAGTTCCATACGGCGAGAAGCGCGTTCTCACCGAAAGTCGGTCAAGCTGGCGGACTGAGCGGCTAAGCAGGCCCCTGCCACCCCTCACGACGCAGGGGGAACCTGGCAATGAGGCGCAATCAGCGACCGCCACGACGCCCGACTCATCTGCGTACCTTCCTGACAGGCAGACCGTAAACCATCCGATGCACATCCGCCCTGTCCAGCGTGGTCGCGACAGGAACGCCGTCCTCGCCCACATACCTGACGTCGACAACGGCGATCCCCGCCACACCGCCGGTCTCGCCCCAACCGACACCAAATCCGGAAACCGACACGCCACCGACATGAAACCCGGAAACCGACACCGAGACGCGGAACCTACACCGCCAGTAGCCGCCGGGAATTAATTCCCGAACTCCCCCGTTACGTCTACTGACAACTTGAGTCGAACAGGCTCAACTGTTGGTTGACAGCCGACGCCGTCTCCAGCAAGCTTGAGTCTGGTCCGCTCAGACCAACAGGGTCCGTCAGAACAGATACGTCTATCAGGAGGAATACAACATGGCTCGTGCGGTCGGCATCGACCTCGGGACCACCAACTCCGTCGTCGCGGTGCTCGAAGGCGGTGACCCTGTCGTGGTCGCCAACTCGGAGGGCTCCCGCACCACGCCGTCGGTGGTTGCCTTTGCGCGCAACGGCGAGGTGCTGGTCGGCCAGCCCGCCAAGAACCAGGCGGTGACCAACGTCGACCGCACCATCCGGTCGGTCAAGCGCCACATGGGCACCGACTGGTCCGTCGAGATCGACGGCAAGAACTACACCGCGCAGGAGATCAGCGCACGCACCCTGCAGAAGCTCAAGCGCGACGCGGAAAGCTACCTCGGTGAGGACATCACCGACGCGGTCATCACCGTGCCCGCGTACTTCAACGACGCGCAGCGGCAAGCCACCAAGGAAGCCGGCCAGATCGCCGGCCTCAACGTGCTGCGCATCGTCAACGAACCCACCGCCGCGGCTTTGGCCTACGGCCTGGACAAGGGCAGCAAGGAACAGACCATCCTGGTCTTCGACCTCGGTGGCGGCACCTTCGACGTCTCCCTGCTGGAGATCGGCGACGGCGTCGTGGAGGTCCGCGCGACCTCCGGCGACAACCACCTGGGCGGCGACGACTGGGATGACCGGATCGTCGAATGGCTCGTCGACAAGTTCAAGGCCTCGGCCGGTATCGACCTGACCAAGGACAAGATGGCCATGCAGCGTCTGCGTGAGGCTGCCGAGAAGGCCAAGATCGAACTGAGCTCGGGTCAGAGCACCTCGATCAACCTGCCCTACATCACCGTCGACGCCGACAAGAACCCGCTGTTCCTCGACCAGCAGCTGACCCGAGCGGAGTTCCAGAAGATCACTCAGGATCTGTTGGACCGCACCCGGGCGCCGTTCCAGTCGGTCATCGCCGACGCCGGGATTCCGGTGTCCGATATCGACCACGTGGTGATGGTGGGCGGCTCGACCCGGATGCCCGCAGTCTCGGACCTGGTCAAGGAGATGACCGGCGGCAAAGAGCCCAACAAGGGCGTCAACCCCGACGAGGTTGTCGCCGTGGGCGCCGCCCTGCAGGCCGGCGTGCTCAAGGGCGAGGTCAAAGACGTTCTGCTGCTTGACGTCACCCCGCTGTCGCTCGGCATCGAGACCAAGGGTGGGGTGATGACCAAGCTGATCGAACGCAACACCACCATCCCGACCAAGCGGTCGGAGACCTTCACCACCGCCGACGACAACCAGCCGTCGGTGCAGATCCAGGTCTACCAGGGTGAGCGCGAGATCGCGGCGCACAACAAGCTGCTCGGCAGCTTCGAGCTGACCGGCATCCCGCCGGCTCCGCGCGGTGTGCCCCAGATCGAGGTCATCTTCGACATCGACGCCAACGGCATCGTGCACGTCACGGCCAAGGACAAGGGCACCGGCAAGGAGAACACGATCAAGATCCAGGAAGGCTCCGGCCTGTCCAAGGAGGAGATCGACCGGATGATCAAGGATGCCGAGGTGCACGCCGACGAGGACCGCAAGCGTCGCGAAGAGGCTGACGTCCGTAACCAGGCCGAGTCGCTGGTCTACCAGACGGAGAAGTTCGTCGCCGAACAGCGCTCAGCCGAGGGGGGCTCCAAGGTGCCCGAGGACACACTGGCCAAGGTCGACCTTGCGATCACCGAGGCCAAGACCGCGCTGAACGGTTCGGACCTCGGCGCGATCAAGTCCGCGATGGAGAAGCTGGGCCAGGAGAGCCAAGCTCTGGGTCAGGCCATCTACGAAGCAGCGCAGGCTGACCAGGCCGCAGGCGGAAGTGGTGGCGGCGCCCCGGGTGATTCGGGGGCCGACGACGTCGTGGATGCCGAGGTTGTTGAGGACGATCAGGAGCCCAAGTGAGTCCGACTCCGTTCGACGACACCGGCTGCGAACCGGAGGAACCGGTGACGGTCACCGACAAGCGGCGGATCGACCCGCAGACAGGTGAGGTTCGTGAAGGTGCCGCAGGGACGGAGCGAAGCGACCCGGGAATGAGAACGGCTCCCGGCCCTGGCCCCAGTGGGCCGGCGCCGGGGGCGCCCGGCGCCGGCGGGCCGGAGGACGCCGACAAGGTCGTTGAGCTCACCGCCGACCTGCAGCGCGTGCAGGCCGATTTCGCCAACTACCGCAAGCGCGCGCTGCGCGATCAGGAGATGGCCGGCGAACGCGCCAGGGCGGTGGTGGTGGGCCAACTGCTTCCCGTGCTCGACGACCTCGACCGGGCCCGCAGCCACGGCGATCTGGAGGGTGGGCCGCTGAAATCGGTGGCCGACAAGCTTGCCGGCGCGCTGACTGGCCTGGGCCTCATCGAGTTCGGGGCCGAGGGCGAGGAGTTCGACCCCGCACTGCACGAGGCCGTGCAACACGAGGGTGACGGTTCCAACCCGGTGATCGGCCACGTCATGCGCAAGGGTTACAAGCTCGGCGAGTTCGTGCTGCGGCCCGCGCTGGTCGGGGTCGTCGACGCGGTCGAGGTCACAGACCGGACCGACACGCCTGCAGAGCAACCGCAGCCGGACGCCTAGGACGCAAAATCAGATCAGTAACAGCACAGACACCAGAGGAGGTGACGCGGCATGGTTCAACGGGAATGGGTTGAGAAGGACTTCTACAAAGTCCTCGGCGTCTCCTCCGATGCCAGCGATGACGAGATCAAGCGGGTCGCCCGCAAGCTGCTCGCCGAGAACCATCCCGACCGCAACCCGAACAACGCCGAGGCGGAGGAGCGTTACAAGGCCATCGGGGAGGCCAAGGACGTCCTGCTGGACAAGGCCAAGCGCAAGGAGTACGACGAGACCCGCCGGATGTTCGCCGGCGGGGGCTTCGGTCGTCGCTTCGGTGGCGGCGGCGGCGGTGGTGGTGGCGGCGCCGGCTACGACGGCGACAGCGGTGGATTCAACCTCAACGACCTGTTCGGCCAGGCCGGCCAGGATGGCGGAGCCAACATCGGCGACCTGTTCGGCGGCCTGTTCGGCCGGGGTGGCACTCAGCCGCGCACCACCCGGCCGCGTCGCGGCAAGGACCTGGAGACCGAGACCGATCTGGACTTCCTGGAAGCCACCAAGGGTGTGGCCATGCCGCTGCGGCTGACCAGCCCGGCGCCGTGCACCAACTGCCACGGCAGTGGCGCGCGCCCGGGCACCAGCCCCAAGGTGTGCGCCAGCTGCAACGGCTCCGGTGTGATCAGCCGCAACCAGGGTGCGTTCGGGTTCTCCGAGCCGTGCACCGACTGTCGCGGCAGTGGATCGATCATCGAGAGTCCCTGCGACGATTGCCGCGGCACCGGCGTAACGACCCGCACCCGGACCATCAACGTCCGGATCCCCCCGGGCGTGGAGAATGGCCAGCGGATCCGGTTGGCAGGCCAGGGTGAAGCCGGGCTGCGGGGCGCGCCGTCGGGAGACCTCTATGTCACCGTTCACGTGCGCCCGGACAAGGTGTTCGGACGCGACGGCGACGACCTCACCGTGAACGTACCGGTCAGCTTCACCGAATTGGCCTTGGGGACAACGCTTTCGGTCCCGACGCTTGACGGCAAAGTCGGGGTGAAGGTGCCCAAGGGCACCGCCGACGGCCGCATCCTCCGGGTGCGTGGCCGTGGGGTTCCCAAGCGCAGCGGTGGAGCCGGCGATCTGCTGGTCACCGTGAAGGTTGCGGTGCCGCCGACCTTGGAGGGCGGGGCCCTGGAGGCGTTGGAGGCCTACGCGGCCGCCGAGAAGGGCAGCGGATTCGACCCGCGCGCCGGATGGGCGGGCAACCGGCCATGACCGCCGCCAACGAGCCCCGGGAGATGAGGACGTTCCTGATCTCGGTGGCGGCTGAGTTGGCCGGGATGCATGCCCAGACCCTGCGCACCTACGACCGGCTGGGACTGGTCAGCCCCGAGCGCAGCGCCGGCGGGGGGCGGCGCTACTCGGAGCGCGACGTCGAACTGCTGCACGAAATCCAGCGGCTCTCCCAGGACGAGGGGGTGAACCTCGCCGGGATCAAGCGCATCATCGAACTCACCAATCAGGTGGAGGCGCTGCAGGCGCGGATCGCCGAGGTGACCGAGGAACTCACCCGCTCTCGGCCGCGCCGCGACCTGGCGGTGGTACAGAAGAGCACCGCCGTGGTGGTGTGGAAACCCCGACGCTGAGCCAAACGCGTGCGGGGACCTTTGCGTCTGCTCGCGGTTCTAGCTGACCTTGATGGTGAACGTCGCCACGGCCGGCCGGCCCGGCACCGCCTTGTTGAAGGTGCCCTTGCGCAGCGCGTTGGTGGGCGCGGCCATCGGCTCGATACCCACCACGTCGTCGTTGCCGGGGGCGAAGATCTGCACCGCCGGGTAGCCGTGGTCGAAGATCACTTCGATGCGCCGGTCCCCGCCGGACAGCGCGAACCTCCCGCCCTGGGGCACCTCGTCGAAGCCGTCGTCGAAGGTGCGCTCGCCCAGTTGATCGGACTTTGCGGGCCATTCCTCGGCGGCACCCGTCGGGATGCCCCAGTTATCCACCGGCAGGTGGCGCATCGGCGGGGTCTCCAGCCGCCACTCCGAGCGCGGCACACCCGGGATGGTGAGGTAGGGGTGGAACCCGAAGCACAGTGGCACCGACGCCGACGTGGTCGGGGTGATCGTGGTCTCGATGGTCAGCGCCCGGTCGGCGAGCTTGATGTCGAGTGTGACCACGTGCGGGAACGGGAAGCTGCACAGCAGGCGCGGCTGGCCGCCGTAGTCGAGGTCGGCGACGAACCGGTTCTCCTCCTGCTCGGTGACCAGCCAGCCCGGGTAGGCCGCCAGCACACCGTGGATCACCAGGCCGTGCTCGTCGGAGCGCACCCCGCCCACACCGGGGGTCAGGGTCACCGCACCGCCGTCGACGGCGTAGCCATTGGCGCTGAGCCGGTTCGCCCACGGGTAGAGAATCGGGATGCCCATGGTCTTTCCGGTCGTCAGATAGGCGTTGAGGCCGCGGCGCTGACCGAGCAGTTCCACGCCGCCGTCAGACAGTGAGGTGCAGACCATTCCCGCCGACGGGACGAAGGTCGCGGTGAGGGCCGACGTCAGATCTTTGAGCACGACTGCGGGCAACTGGGCCATTGTCGGATTGTGCCATGAGCGAGTCATCGTTGACGAAGCCGCGGGGGACTTCAGCGGTGCTGGTCGATGTAGCCGGTGAGGTCGTCGATTGTGCGCAACGAAGCGTACTGCGCCTCGGGGATGTCGACCTCGAAGCGCGTGTGCAGCCGGACCAGGAAATTGAGCCAGTCCATCGAGTCGAGGTCCACCTGATCGCGCAGCAGATCGGAGTCGGTCAGGTCGCCCTCCTCGATCTCCGGTGCGATCGCAGTCAACTCCGCCACCACGCCCGCGCGGATCTCGTCTCTACTCATGGTCTGCACTCCTACAGTTCCCGCGGCTGCTGCAGCAGCCGGTTGATCTCTGCCAGGAACAGCGCGCCGCGGGCGCCGTCACTGGCCCGGTGGTCGGCGGCCAGGCTGGCTTGAACCGTGGTGGCGACCCTGATACCGCCGTCCACCACGACCACCCGCTGGGCGGGCTTGCCGAATCCGACGATCGCCACCTGCTGGGGGTAGATGACGCCGAACACCGAGTCGACACCCTTGTCGCCGAGGTTGGTGACGGTGATGGTGGGATCCGACATCTCCGAACTGCGCAGCGACCCCGCTCTGGCACGGGCCACCAGGTCGGTCAGGTCGGCCATCAGCTCGGTGAGGCTCTTTTCCGAAACGTCGTGGATCGCCGGGGCGACCAGTCCGCCGCCCCGCAGCGAGATCGCCACACCGACGTGCTGTCCGGATCCGGCCTGGAATCCCTCGTCGCGCCAGAATCCGTTGAACTCGGGGAACTTCCGGGCGGCCAGGCCGACTGCTTTGAGTTGCAGCACCGCCGGAAGTACCCGCTCGGTGATGGGCCGGTCGGCGTTCTGCCCGGTGAGCCAGCCCAGCGCGGTGTCCAGGATGATCTCGTCGGCCAGATAGTAATGCGGGATCTCCCGTTTGGAGCGGCTCATTGCCGCGGCGATCGATGCCCGCATGGCCGCTCCCCGCTCGCGTGCCTTCTCGGCAGCCGACTTGGGCGCTGTGGGCTCGGTCGTCGCCGCCTGCGGCGGGTGCGGCTGGACCTTGGGCGCCTCGTGGTGGGCGGTAGCCGCCGAGTGCTCGACGTCCTGGAGGGTGATGGCGCCCTGCGGCCCGGTTCCGGTGACGGTCTTGAGGTCGACACCGAGTGAGGCTGCGGTGCGCCGCGCCACCGGCGAGACCCACAGCCGGTGGCCGACCGGCGTGGGCGCGACCGCCCCGTGGGGCGAGGGTGCCTCGGCGGGTGCGGAGGCGGGTTCGGTGACCGGAGCCGACGCGGTGTGCTGGGCCGACGGCGCGGCCGCAGCCTTCTCGCCGGGCTCCAGAAGTGTCGCCAGCGGCGTACCGACGGCCACCGTCTGCCCGACCGGCACCAGCAAGTTTCCGACCACGCCGTCGTGCCAGCACTCGATTTCGACTGCGGCCTTGGTGGTTTCGACGACCGCGACGATCTGGCCGCGGGTGACGGTGTCGCCCGGCTTCACCAGCCACTCGTTGAGCATGCCTTCATCCATGTCGGCGCCGAGGGCGGGCATCGCGAATTCGATCAACTTTCGTCCATCCCGGGTCGCTGCGCTCCTGCCCGCCGGTCGTCCCCGAACAGCCCGCGCACCGCGGCCACGATTTTGGCGGCCTGCGGCAGTGCCGCCTCCTCGAGGTGCTTGGCGTAGGGGATGGGGACCTCCATGGTGCACACCCGAGCGATCGGTGCGTCGAGTTCGTAGAAGGCCTCCTCGACGATGCGGGCGCTGATCTCGGCGGCCAGACTCCCGGTACGCCAGGCCTCGTCGACCACCACGACGCGGTGTGTCTTGCGGACGGACTCCAGGATCGCCGCGTCATCCAGTGGCCTCAGGACCCGCAAGTCGATCACATCGCACTCGATTCCGGCTGTCGCCAACTCGTCGGCGGCGTCCAGTGCCTTGGGCACGCACCCGCCGTAGGCGATCACCGTGGCGTCGCTTCCGGCGCGCCGCAACGCCGCCTTGGCGATATCGGTGGGCGCGAGTTCATCGAGGTCGGCCGAGAGGTTGTACAACCCGACATGCTCGAAGATGACCACCGGGTCGGGGTTGGTCAACGCGGTGCGCAGCATCCCGTACGCGTCGGCCACCGTCGCGGGCGCCAGCACGGTGATACCGGGAATGTGGGCGTACCAGTTCTCCAGGCTGTGCGAATGCTGGGCGGCGAGTTGACGGCCAGCCCCGGTGGCCATCCGCACCACTACCGGCACCGAGAACTGACCATCGGACATATGCCGAAGGGCTGCAGCGGTATTCACGATCTGATCCAGGGCCAACAGGCTGAAGTTCACCGTCATCACCTCGACGATGGGGCGCAACCCGTTCAAGGCAGCGCCGACGCCGATGCCGACGAAACCCAACTCCGATATCGGGGTGTCGCGGATGCGGTCCGGCCCGAACTCCTCGAGCATTCCCTTCGATACCGCATACGTCCCGCCGTAGCGGCCGACGTCCTCGCCCAGCAGCACCACCCGTTCGTCGGCCCGCATTGCGTCGGCGATGGCGTCATGGACGGCGCCGCGGTAGGTCGCCTTCACGAACCCGCCGTCGCGCCAACAGGTGTCATCACGTCACGGGTGAGAGTCTCGACGCTCTCCAGGGTGCCGGCCTCGGCATAGGCGACGGCGTCGGCCACCTCGGTGGCCACCGCCTGCTCGATCGCCGCCACATCGTCGGCGGCCAGCAGGCTCTCGGCCAGGCACCGGTCGGTGAACGCTCGGATGGGGTCGTGCTCCCGCCACTTCTGCACCTCGGCTTTGTCCCGGTAGAGCTCCGGGTCGAACATCGAGTGTGGGCGGAACCGGTAGGTGCGGAACTCCACGAAGAACGGGCCGCCCTTGGTGTGGATGTGGTCGACTGCCTCTTTCATGACGTCGTGGCACGCGATGGCATCCATGCCGTCGGCGGATGCGGCGGGTACGCGGTAGGACTCAGCCTTGGCGATCAGGTCGACCTGCGAGAGTTCCCGGTCGATCGCGGTGCCCATGGCGTAACGGTTGTTCTCACAACAGAACAGCACCGGCAGCTGCCACAGCTCGGCCATGTTCATCGACTCGTGGAACGCGCCCTCGGCGGTCGCGCCCTCCCCGAAATAGCAGGCGGAGATCCGGTCGCGTTTCAGCTGCTTGTCGGCGAAAGCCAGACCGGCGGCCAGTGGCATCCCGGCGGCGACGATCGCGTTGCCGCCGTAGAACCGCCGGCTCGCGTCGAACAGGTGCATGGAGCCACCGCGCCCTCCGGAGCAGCCCTCCTGCTTGCCGAACATTTCGGCCATGATCTTGGTCATCGGGATTCCCCGCAGCAGCGCATGGGCGTGCTCGCGGTAGGTGGCGATCACTGCGTCCTCGGGACCGAGCACCCGCAGCGAACCCGAGGCCACCGCCTCCTCGCCGACGTAGAGATGCAGGAAGCCGCGAATCTTGGCGGCGCTGTACATCTCCGCGCACTTCTCCTCCATGCGGCGGACCCGGATCATGTCGGTGAGCAGTCCCCGCGCCAAGGCCGCATCGGTCATGCCTTGGCCCCCGGCGTCTCGACGGTTGAGGTGTCGCCCTCAGGCAGGCCGAGTTCGCGGGCCTTGAGTAGCCGGCGCATGATCTTGCCGCTGCGGGTGTGCGGCAGGGAGTCGACGAAGTCGATCTCCTTGGGCGCCACCGCCGCACCCAGCCGCTTGCGGGCGTGCCCCATCAGGTCGCGGCGCAGTTCGTCGTTGACGGTGTAGCCGGATTTGAGAGTCACGAAGGCCTTGACGATGGCGCCGTAAGTCGGGTCGGGCTTGCCGATGACGGCGGCCTCGGCGACGGCGGGATGGTCGGTGAGGACGTTCTCCACCTCGAACGGCCCGATCAGATGCCCGGATGCCTTGATGACGTCGTCGGCGCGGCCGATGAACCACAGGTAGCCGTCGGCATCGCGCTTGACCAGATCCCCGGACAGATACAGATCACCGACGAAGCACTTGCGGTAGCGCTCATCCTGGTTCAGGTAGCCCCGGAACATCGACGGCCAGCCGACGCGCAACGCAAGTTCGCCTTCGACGCCGGGTTCGGTGATCACGGTGAGTTCGCCGGTGTTCTCGTCGCGGTGCTCGACGACGACGACGTCCACACCAGGCAGCGGCCGGCCCATCGACCCGGGCTTGATGTCGAATGCGGGGGTGTTTGCCACCATGATGCCGCCGGTCTCGGTCTGCCACCAGTTGTCGTGGATGGGCAGGCCCAGCACCCGCTTTCCCCACCAGACCGCTTCGGCGTTGAGCGGTTCCCCGACGCTGGCGATGAACCGCAGCGCCGGGAAGTGGTACTTGGCAGGCAATTCCGGGCCGGCCTTGATCAGCATGCGGATCGCCGTCGGGGCGGTGTACCAGACTGTGACGGCCTCGTCCTGCAGGATGCGGTACCACCGCTCGGAGTCGAACTCGGCCTCGTCGATGATCGAGGTCACGCCGTGCAGCAGCGGTGAGATGATTCCGTAGGACGTTCCGGTGACCCAGCCGGGATCGGCTGTGCACCAATAGATGTCATCGGCATGAAGGTCGAGTGCGTAGCGTCCCGTGATGTAGTGCATGGCCACCGCGCCGTGCACGTGCTGGGCGCCTTTCGGTGTCCCCGTGGTGCCACTGGTGAAGTGCAGCAGCGACGGGTCGTCGGGCCCGGTGCGTTCGATCGGCGCGTCGTCGCTCGCCGCCTCCATGAGGCGGTGAAAGTTGTGGGTTCCTGGAATATCCTCGGCCGCATCGTCATTGCCGACGATCAGGACCTGCTTCACCGACGGCATCTGATCGCGGATCTTTGCGATCTTGCGTTTGTAGATCGCCGCGGTTGTCACCAGCACGTCGGCCGCCCCGATGGTCACGCGGGTGGTGATCGGCTCGGGGCCGAACGCGGAGAACAGCGGCGACACCACGCTTCCGTTCCGCAACGCGCCCAGCATGCTGATGTACAACTCGGGAACCCGGCCCATGATGACAAAGACCTTGTCGCCCTTGCCGATACCCAGACCGCGCAGCACGTTGGTGAACTTTCGGGTGAGCCGGCCGAGTTCGGCGTAGCTGACGTCGTGGGTGGTGAGCGTCTCGGCTCCACCGGCCCGGGGATCATGCGGAGCGTCGGCGATGAACCGCAGCGCAGTGCGACCCGCTTCGGGTCCCTGGGCATGGCGGTCCACGGCGGCGTAGGCGATGTTGCACCCCTCCGGCCCCATCCCTGTGCACAGGTCGGGCACCTGCGACCAGGCGAAGGACGCGCGAGTGGATTGGTAGTCGTCGAGGTTCGGTGTGACCTTCAGGTCGGCGGGGCCTTTGTGGATGATCGCGTCGTCCATTGCCGCCTCAGCGATGCGGCTTTTGCAGGATGCCGTCACGCCGGGCGCGGGGGAAGTTGGCCATCACCCGGTCGATCAACGCCCCGTAGGCCGCGCCATCGTTGAGGATGTCCAGGCGCTTGAGGTGCCGCAGAAAGGCGTCGATGCGACGTTCCAGCGGCCAGTCCCAGTAGTCGCGCCGAGTGAACGACGAGCACAAGAACTTCCACGCGATGCCGTCGATCTCCTCGGCCGAATCGGCCTTGGCCATCAAACTCCCCCTCGAAGCACATGCCAACACCGAAGTGATTCTGGTCTCACGGTACAGGTAATCGAAAGAGGCGAAAGTCCTCTTGGCAGAGGCAATCAGCAAGGTGTTCCGGATAGGTCCTCCCCTGGGTGCGGTCTAACCAACCAGTGGGTCATGCTGGATGCGTTCGGGTATCGCGCCGTTGGCGATCAGCGCCACCCGGGTGGCCACCACCATCTCGGGGCGCCCGCAGATCAGAATCTGCCGGTCACTCCACCCGCCGTAGTTGCTGACCACCTCCGGTAGCCGTCCGGTCTGGCGGACGTGCAGGCCGCGCGGCGGCGCCGGGTCGGGGTATCCGGCGGCCCACGGTGGGTCGGAGTGGTACTCCGAGACCGACGTCACCGACAGCCACGGGCTGCGGCCCGCGATCTCCCGCAGCGTTGGCAGGTCGTACAGCTCGCACGGGTAGCGGCCGCCGAAGAAGAGGTGGACCCGCGGGTACTGCCCGGGTTGATAGGGCATCGGCTCGTCGAGCTGCAGCCGCACCACCGCGATATCGCGGGAGACCCGAGCACATCCGAGCACCGTGCCGTCCCACCACGCGGGTGCCCGGTCGCCGGTGGCGCCGCGAACTCGGCGAAAAGCCAGCGCAGGGCATAGGCGAAGGCGCCGCGCTGGTGGTTCAGGTCCGGTGGGAACAGCTCGCGCACCGAGTCGTCGAGGGCGAACCACGTCGCGTAGAAGCGCCGCATGAGCTCATCGGAGCGAGCCTCGCTGTCCAGCGTGGACTGCAGCACCCGCAGCGATTCGCGGTCTTCCAGGCCCACGGGCTGGATTGTAGGCCGGATCGCGGGTGGGGCTACAGCGAGTGAATTCCCTTGTACAGCAGCGCGACACCGAGAACGAGCAGGATGCCCGCCACCATGGCGGCGTGGTTGGCCTCCATCCAGACCTTGAGCCGGTCGAGCGGTCCGTCGAGCCGCTCACCGGCGATCACGTAGGCGAGCACCGGAATGGCGACCGAGGATGCCGCGAAAGCGGCGAATATCGCCACCGCCGTCCACGCGCCGACCGTCCCGAGTGCGGCGGTGGCGATCGCCAGGCCTGCGGCGACGCACATGAGGAAGACCTTGACATTGGCCAGCGTCAGCACGATTGCGGTGAGAAAGGCTCGCGCGGGTCCCGCGGAGGTCATCGACGTCAACCACTTGGGACTGTGCGACGATCGGTTGCGGCTGAACCAGCGGTAGAACCCGAACCCAATCAGCGCAACGCCGGCGACGATGCGGACGTAGGGGGCCCAGGCGGGCCGCTTGTCCAAGCCGCCGGTCAGTTCGTAGGCAACTACGAACGCAGCCGTCACCAACGCGATGCCCAGGACCCAGCCGGCCAGGTATGCCAGGCCGGTCGCCCGCGCCCGCGGTGTGGTCAGGATCAGGACGCCGGGAATGATCGACAGCGGCGACAGAGCGATGACCAGCGCCAGCGGGATCAGCTCGGCCAGATTGCCGGCGAGATTGCTCACGACAGGAAACTTAGTCCGGCGCGGGCTGCAGCGTCCAGGCCGGCACCCAGTGGGTCACGGCCTTGCGATGGGCGCCGTAGCCGATGTCGTAGGTGACCAGACCCCACCACTCGCCCTGTTCACACAAGCCCCAGCAGCTCAGCGTCCCGGCCACCACCTTGTCCATCTGCAACCCGTACGGGTTGTAGCGGCCGGTGCGGTGCGGCCGGCGGGGAAACAGCGCCGTGAGATCGACCAGCACGGCAACCGGCGGACGCACCGGGCGAAACGGCGGCCGCACCGGCTGGCCGTTGTACCCGATCGACGCCAGCTCGCCCATTGTTCGATCATATGTTCGATAGGCGCGGGT
>Ga0315291_10006205_pt1 | contig 14861 bp, 14 predicted proteins | sample YL17G12_20_MG_FD_203070 | JGI IMG/M metagenome (GOLD analysis project Ga0315291, IMG submission 203070) | Sediment microbial communities from Yellowstone Lake, YNP, Wyoming, USA - YL17G12_20 | ecosystem: Environmental > Aquatic > Freshwater > Lake > Sediment | place: USA: Wyoming | collected...
ACCGGGATGGTAGACTTCCTCGGTGCTGGTTCTTATCTCTGTCCTCGTCACCTCAGACATGTAGCCAAGGAGATGACACGCAAGTTTTCCATGTTCGCAAGAACGCCTCGGTCGTGGTTCAATCCTCGTACCAGGAAGCTCGTCGCGGTGCTCTTCCATGATTGAGATTTGCGTGATGTCAAGATTGGAGAGAAGTGTGATGGGTCTGAACGGTGTCTCCTTCCCTTTCTCAACCAGAGCCTTCCACTCATCCAGCCGATCCATTCCGAGAAGCCTGGAAACGCTCTTGAGCACATCGTCAACCCTGGTTTCTTTGGACACGAATTCCTTCTCGAAGGGGTCAAAAAGCAGACTATACGACATTGTGTTGTCAACTATTACCTTCCCGTTCCTGTCCAGGAGTCTCCCTCTGATACGAGGCAGTATTTCCAATCTGATTCTGTTGTTCTTCGCCTGTTCAGCGTATGCCCTGCCGTGCCAAACCTGAAAATAGAACAGCCTTCCAACAATGACAGCGAGCAGAACGACCGCTATTGTCTTCAGGACACGTGCTCTAGAGTACTTGCTGCTCGGGAGGGACGACTGGTGTTTCACGTACAACTGTCTCTCTGCGAGAAAAGATTCTCTGCATCAAATAGTCATACCCAGAACATGCCAAAGCGGTGTACACGGCCGACCCTATTGAGATTCTGAGGATGCCAAGGGCCAGACCTCGTATGTTGCCGGGATAAAGGATGGCAAAGTAAATGAGATCGTGCACCAGAACAGAGCTTGTGAGCACGACGATCTGAGTCCAATACCTTTCCTTGTAAAGACCCGAAGAGGTGCGACCGGCGGCAAAAGCAATCACTGATTTGCAGAAGGAATTAAGACCAAGCCCGCCGCCAAAGCTGAGGTCCTGAAAGAGGCCCACGAGAAAACCCGCGATCGTGGCATGAAACGGTCCTCTTCGAAGCGCGATGTAAGCAACCGAACCGAGGATGAGGTCCGGTCGCACGGGTCCTATCGCCAAATAGCCGATGATCGAGCCCTGAAGCAAGAAGGCAAGAACGAGATATATGATATCAAAGAGGACATCAGACAATGTATCTCTTTTCAACTAATGCACTCCTTGGTCCCTGTCAGTCGTTGAATCCAACAGTCTTTTCTCACGAATCTCAGTCGACTGCGGGATTGAAGAGTCCGCCCTCACGCATTTCAACCTTCACTCTCTCGGGCGCTATGAGAAGGATTTCTACAAGGCGAGAGAAGTCAACGAAGGGTTTGACCTCAACGTAGGGCTCCCAACGGCCCTTTTCCAGGGTCACTTTGGAGACTCTCCCGATTCGCAGACCCGCCGGGTACACACCACCGAGCCCCGAAGAGATTACGACGTCTCCGGCCTTGACGTCGATCTCTGGCTGGATAAACCTCATCACCAGTCTGTTCGGTAGATAGGGATTCCATTCGACAACTGCTTCGATCTCGTTTCTCTCAATCCTCACACCTACCGGCGAGTTATAGTTTGTGATGAGCTGCACTCTGGAGAACTCGTCTCCCACAGCTTCTACCTTACCCACAAGACCCTGAGGAGAGTAGGCAATCCAACCCGTCCCAACACCTGCCAGAGAACCCTGATTGACCAAAATCACCGTACCTAGTCTCCCCGTTTCCTTTCCGACTACTTCAGCGTGCAGAAACTCCCATTCGCTCTTGGGACTGAAGCCGAGTTCCCTACGAAGCCGTTCGTTTTCGCGTCTCAGCTCTTCAAGCCTTTCCAGTTCAACAGTACGGTCTGCAATCTGCGAATACAGAGTCCTGTACTCCTCGGCGAGCCATACCAGCCTTGCAAACCATCCCATTCGACCAGTAAGCTGTCCGATCGTCCTATCAATGCTTGCTCTCGGAGAGGACAGCCAGGGGCCGCTCTGGTACTTGGTCATCAGGACAACGGAGATTGCGACGCAGATCAGGAGGACCTGTAAGGACCTGTCACGGAGGGAGGCAGCGAGGAAATCTTCAATCTTGTGCATGGCACGATCAATGACTCTCGCCCTTGATTATCACGTTACGATACTTCTTGGGATTATCCAGTATTTTGCCCGTGCCTAGCACCACGCAGGTCAGAGGTTCGTCAGAAACTTCAATGTGAAGGTTCGTGTGCTCCCTAAGCAGAGCGTCGAGCCCTCTCAGAAGGGAGCCGCCACCCGTCATTACTATGCCCTTGTCAACAATGTCAGACGCGAGCTCAGGTGGCGTTTTCTCCAAAGACAATTTGAGCGCATCAACTATCTGACCGATTGGCTCTTGAAGGGCTTCACGCACTTCCACGGAGGTTATCTTGACTGTCTTGGGGATTCCACCGACAAGATCACGACCCTTAATTTCCATTTCCTCTTCTCTTTCGAGCCTAAAAGCTGAACCTATACGTATCTTGACCTGTTCCGCGGTCTGCTCTCCTATTAGAAGATTGTGAGCTTTCTTGACGTGCTGCACGATGGCGTCATCCATCTCGTCGCCCGCGATGCGGATCGAAACGTGGCTCACTATGTCATCCAGAGCCATGACGGCGATCTCGGTTGTTCCCCCACCGATATCGATTATCATGTTCCCGGATGGCCTATCTACTGGCAACCCCACGCCTATTGCCGCGGCAATAGGTTCCTTCACAAGAAAAACTTCTCTGGCTCCGGCCCTAAGCGCTGAGTCTTCTACTGCCCTTCTTTCGACTTCGGTTATGCCAGACGGCACGCATATCATTATCCTGGGTCTCATGAGCCGCCAGTTCTTGAGAACCTGCTTGATGAATTCTCTAAGGAGCTCCTCGGTCTTTTCGAAATCAGCAATGACGCCGTCCTTCAAGGGTCTCACGGCAACGATCCTGTCAGGCGTGCGGCCAAGCATCTCCTTGGCTTTGGCTCCCACTGCCAGGACCTCACCCGTTCCCTTGTCTACCGCCACCACCGATGGCTCGTTAAGAACGATTCCCTCGCCTTTTACATAGACAAGAGTATTCGCAGTGCCCAGATCCACTGCAATGTCGTTGGACAGAAACCTGAGCTTCTTCAAGAAGAACATGTCTAGTCCTTTTTTGACTGAAACCTGCTTACCGGCCAGGCCTTGGGCCTGCAGAAAAAACTACGCCTAATCTACCAAAACGCCGGAACCGAATCAATCCTTTTGTGAAAGAAGGTGGGGCTGCCAACCGAAAGCGGCGGCAATCTGACAGCTTCCCGTGACGGTACAGGAGAACACCCATTATTCTTGACACTGGTTCCATAGGCTGCTAGGTTGGACTTAGTCTGCGAAGCGACCCGTCTCAAGGAGGTAGCCCCATGAGAAAGCTGTTCCTGACCTTCCTAGCGCTGGTATTCGTCCTTACTGCGACTGGGACTGCTCTTGCTGTCCCGCCCACTGGCTCAGAAAGGCCTCTCGAGGAGAAAAAGCCGCCGCAGCCGCCACTGTTCGTTCGCACGATCCAGGGTGAGACTTCAATAACTGGTATGGTAAAGGATCAAAGCCGGAAACCCTTGAAGGACGTCATGGTCAAGCTGTTTGTCGAGGGCGTGATGGTTGCATCGACTCAAACCGACGGGGTCGGTGCATATAACATGAAGTATTCCATCGACATAGGCAAAGACAAGACAGTAATGCTTTGGTACATAGCGCCAGGAACACAGTGGGTCCCAAAGGCAGTCGTGCTTCATGAAAGCAAGGCCGCTATTGCCTCGCGCTTGATCTCTGCCTGTATCCCCAGAGTTCAAGTGCAGCCATTCCTGGAGTTCAACGTGCAAATGGTTGACGTCGCAACGAGGAATAGGCAGATCGCACAGTCGGAATGTCTTTCGGGGACACAAGCTTCTGAATGAGAGCTGCTTGGAGCGACGGGCCGCGGCTCGAAAGATACTTCTAACACGCACGAGGACGTCCAGCCATTCTGCCGAGGAATTGCAACAAGCCTCGATTTCAGGATAGAACCATATTGTTCCGCGGTGATGCTCTTCGTCTTGCGGAAATTCTGCCTATTTCTGCCAGCCTTTTTCTTGAAATCTGAGCCCAGCAGGTTTGCGGATACAGCCCTCTGACCCTTTGGTAGAGCTCGCCTGCCTTTTCCAGGTCGTTGAGTCTGGCCGCGTAGATTCCGGCCGCCCTGAGCAGCGATGCCGGCGCCTTTTCCATTCCCGGGTTTGCGGTGCCATATGTGGCATAGGCTTCGGCTGATAGGTCAGGACGATTATTTTCTTCAAGACGCCTGGCCATCATCAATTGAAAAGAAGGAGGAAGCTGAGCCTCTGCCGAAATCCTTTTCATTTCCTCGTAGAGCTCCACCGCAACCCTGAAACCACTCGAGTTGAGTTCACCGACGATGGCCTTTGAATACTCGGCAGTTGCCTTGTTCCTCTGTCCGGTCAGCAAGAACGTCCTTGCGAGAAGAGCTCTTGCCTCGGGATCAAGGGGCCTCGTCTTCAAAAACTCCATGAGCTCGCCCATTGCGGCGAACCACTTGCCCTCCTCAAAGTACCTCTTGCCCTTGAGAAGTTTCCTCTCCAGGCTGGCTTCTTTACCCAGGCCGCCGGTCAAGCCCAAGACAAGGCCAAACAGAAAGCCTGATATGTGGGACCAGTAAGCCGTCGTGGAGAGTGGATTAGCAGAGGATGAGAGACCGTAGGCGAGTTGAATTAGAATCCACAACAGCATCGCCCCCCCGGCGTTGAGCCTGGATATTGAGGCACGGTAGACCCCCTGGAAGAAGAGCAGGGCCATCGATGCCACCTTTATGCGTACGTAGTAGAATCTCACCAGAAACAAACCCAGAAGTCCCGAAATCGCGCCGGAAGCACCAATGATAGGGAATGTAGCGTTCTGGGGCACCAAACTCACAACGGCCACTGCCTGGGCCATCATGGAAAGCGCCCCGCACACAAGGTATGCTCCCAGGTAATGGAGCTTTCCCATGCGGTCTTCTAGCACGGAACCGAATATCCACAGGTACAAGAGGTTCGGGATTATGTGCAGGAGATCCACGTGGATGAAACACGAGGTCAGAAGCGCGTGTGCTTCAAAACGTGCAGGGACAAAGGCGAGTCGAAGAAGGAGATGACTTTCTGTCCCAAACAAACGGATGGCGATAAATGTGGCGACGTTGATGCCGAGAAGAGCCAGTGTTACAAGAGGAACCTTGCGTAGCCTCACCTCGGTTCCTACTGGCAAGAAATAGAAATAGTACATGAGTCTACCTGGGCAGGCTTGTCAGACGAAGAACACAAAGGGGGAGCAGCATCCACTGCTCCCCCTTTCCACTCTGCGGCTCAAAGAGCCTCAGCAAATTCTAGTAGTGGTACGTTGCACTAATCCTGCTGAACGGAATCTCATCAACACCACTCAGCCAGTACATGCCGGTGAACGGATAGAAGTCGTTCATCGTTGCATCGATATCGAGATCGCCAAACTTGAAGCCTACGCCCAGAGAGAACACAAACGGCTCGTTGAAATAGGGCATCCTTATACCGGTCGCAGAGAACACATCACTACGCAACTCGGAAGGAATCAAGCCGTTCTTGGTCTTGTACTCGATACTCTCAACGGCAGGGCCTACAAACGTAAGCTCCGCTTCTTCGTTGACCAAGTTCTTCTTGGCGCCGAACCTTACTGTCAGCCAATCCTTCACTTCGGTCTCAAGACAGCCGAAGAGGAAGGGCGCAGCAGTACTTGTGAACGTGAAAGTCTCAAGGTTCGAAGCGGGCGGCGTAGCGGCTCCATAGGCCGCGGTTATCTCTTGCTTGGTCTGGGAGAAACCTAGACCCATCATGAACCAGCTTCCAACGTCAACCTTCATGCCCAGCCCAGCCCTCATGTTCGTCAAGGTCTGGTCAGCTGAATCCTCGGCGTCTGGAACGTCAGGCACCTTCACCTGCCAGCTGTAATCATACTTGTTGTAGCCAACGAGGGGGACAAGACTTATGTTCTCGGCAACCGTGAAGAAGCCACGGCCTGCAACGCCATAAGAAGCATTGCCCTTGTCTTCCCACGTGATGGAAGGAGCCGGAACAAGGTCGACCGAGAAACCAATCATCCTGTACTCGAAGGCAGCTTCGATCTTGTCGGCCTCGCGCACGTCCATCCCGACACTCACACCCAATCCCCAGGAATTCATGTCGTTCATGACAACGTCTTCAAGGCCGCCAACATAAATGAAATACAGAGGACTGAACTTGTCAACCTCAACTTCCTCGAACGAGCTGGAGCTATTGTCAAAGCGGGCTCCAAGGGACAATTTGCCAAAGTTCATGCCCCAAAGAACATCAAACTGGCTGCCGTAAGTACCCCCCCAGTTCGGAATCGGGGTGAAGTTGCTGTTTTCCCTGAGCATTATGCCGAAGACACCGTACTCGTTGTCCTGGCCAAGGCCCATTGTGGCCCCGAAACCGCGATCCCAGGAAGCGTAGCTGCCGAGTTCACCAACAACCAAGCCAGGGTACCTGGTTATCGAAACCGGGTACGTAAACATGTTGGCGTAATCATCAACGAAGTCCGGAATCACTCCCAGACCTTCCAGCCTTGCAGTGGAAGCCACTGCAAGAGCGGGAGTCATCAGAAGCAAAACCGTGAACAGTAAGATTTTTCTAGTATGCATTGAGAAAGCCTCCTTTTTGTACTCTCTCTTAAACGACTCTTGACTCTGCACTCTCCCCTCTGACACCACCCCGGACTAACCACATAGAGAAGAGGTTAGAGATTCCTGTTCGACACCCCCTTTCATGATCGGTCATCTCAATCCGTCTCAATACTAAGTGCTGTCGCCTTACGCTAGCCTTCATGGCTGCGAATAAAGAGAAGCAAAACCGAGCGTTATGGCACTCGGCGGCACACTCTATTGCAACGCCTTTTTTTTGTCAACTGTTTTTTTGGCTTGCCCCAGAGGCCTCGTTGTAGCACGCAGAAGCCTCGAAAGCTCAAGTGAATAGCCCAGTTCCCCTCTCCTAAGGCTACCCGGTCTGACGCAGCCGCGGGAGTGAATGAAGGAAAGACCTCCTGTCGAGATTGCCACGTGGGAAATACCACTAAGGCTGCTCCCAAAAAAAAGGAGATCGCCGGGCTCGAAGCGCCCAGCTTCAGCGTCCACGGAGCTTTCCCTCGTCGCACGAAGCTGGTCTTTAGCGTCACGAGGCAACAACACGCCATTGAACGAATAGACGGTCTGGACAAGACCCGAGCAATCGCAACCCCATGGAGTTGTTCCTCCCCAGAGGTACGGGGCGCCCATAAACCGGAGAGCCGTTCTGACAATAGAGGAAGAGGTCGGTAAGGAGGCAGGCAGTAGCTCGAGGGCCGAACGCTCGACCCAGCCCAGAGTAAAGTCCGGAAGAGTGGTTTTGATCCAACCAGAGCGGCTGGCCAATCTCGGGAGGCGTGTTCCCAATACCAGTTCGCACATTACTGTCGAACCAGGGGAAGGCTCCTCCCTTAGCGCGATGCTTCTACTACCTACCTGAAATGCAATACCGAGCTTCCACTTGTGTAACTCTGGGCCCGACACCCGGGCCGCAGACCAGCTTCTGATCCAACCCGCGTGGCCATCCGGTAGCCTGACTAGGTGCCAATCGTCGTCGGAAGTTGAGCGAATCACTTCGAGCTCAACGCCCAGGACTGCCTGTGTCAGAAGCTCAGAACTATGTGAGCTGTGGCCTCTTACGTCTGCCACGCTGACGGAAACGAGGAGCTTTCTTCCGCTCATTCGCGACTGGGCCCTTTGAGTTCGTAGTCGCCCAGCCCCATCCTATCAACGAAGACAAACGTGAGATTCCGTTCAAAATAGTACCACACCTCGTAGGCAGGCCCCGTTGCGCTAGACGGTCTGCTTTCGATTTGGTCCGGTGGCCCCCTTCTTATATAAATCCTTCCCCTGTCAGTCTTCCAGCCCGGCTGGATAGTTGAGAAATTCTCGTTTGCGTATCTAACCCTGTCAAAAAACTCCATGAGGAATTCGTTTTCCGGTGTTTCAGGGTACGGGTCTCTCTTTTTCCAGAACTCGAGCCAAAGACGCTTGCGTTCCGCGCCTGTGGCCTGTTTGATGGGTTCGATCTCGGAACGAGAGACGATGTAGCTGAGGAGAGTCGTAGTCTCGTCGATATTCTTGTCAAGATCGAACTTGCTCTCATCCACCTTAAACGCCCGACTCGCGTTTGGTGCCCCCTTCATTCGACCGAGAAAAAGCTCGAGCCTATGCTCTCCCATAGTGAGTTCGTCCACAGAGTATGCAAAAAGAAAGGGCGAAACTTTGCCCTTTCTCGTAACGTCAAGAGTGTCCGTGAGCTTGACCGAACCGCGCTCATCCAGCACTCTCCATACAATCCGAACTACGCCGCTGTCCGCGTTCGTGAGAGTATCGTAGATCTCACCGTAGACGCAGACAGCAGGAAATCTCTCGCCGAAGCTGGCCCTCGGAAATGGAATGAGTCTCGAACGCAACACGCCTGAATCAACGGAGTCAGCTCTGCACCTGCCAATCAGGAGATCGCTTATTACTGGAAACGATTTGAACGGTTTCAGATCGAGTCTGATTGAGACGGAAGACACTTCTTCTGAATCAAGGTTCTCGGTTCTGACGACAAGGTTGTATTTGCCCGAAGCCGCCTCGAGCTTGAAAGTCTCCTCGTAGGAACCCTCGGGAGAAATTGTTTCTCTGTATGACGAACAAGCAACCTGCCTCCTCCATGAGTCACCCCCCACTTGCCTGCCTTTGGTGTCGTAAAGCACCACCTGGACTTCGAAACGGGCGCAGAATCCTTCGGCTTTCTTCAAGAACTCAAGCTGGCTATACGAAATGTCGTAGTGAATCTCGATCGTACCCTCTTGCCCCAGAGATGGGAAAAAGGTTGCGTCAGCATAGAAATGAGGCGATTCTCTGGCACGTTGGGGACCAAGATCGAAATTCGACGCAAGAGTTTGAAACGGGAAGGCAAGCAAGCATAGAGTGCCAACAGTCGTGGCGAGAGTCGCCGCAAGAAGGAGACAAGTTGATTTCATGAACGACGCCTCCTGCTCGTGAGCTGTACGTGGAAGGTTCACGCAGAATTTAGCACAAAGAATGCCTGGATTCAATAAACGTAACAGCAGATGGAAGAAACGTCCCGGCCCCAAGAAAAACGATTTGAAACAGAACAATTGACGCTTTCAACCTATCAAGCGGAGGCGCACCTGCCAAGCTTCGAACGAGTGTTGGCTCCACTGCAGACCGCACATTTGGGCCGAAACAAATCCGTTGCAACTGCGAACTGTTTGGTATAGATTTTATGTCTTTGAAGAGTGTGGCCGTCTGAGAATCATATGTGTCAGCTCCTCCCGGGGTGTTTTGAAAGGATACAGGAGGGTATCATGAGGTACGTTGTAGCTGCATCTTTGCTCTTCTCGATGCTTCTTGTCTTCCAGGCTTCGGCTGAAGCACAGCCTGCCATTCCTCTAATCTCCGTTGGCATCAGGGGAGGCGTGAGCACCTACGCGATGAGCGACATGAATGTTATCATCAACGAAATAAACGATGTTCTCGTGGCCGCACGATTCGACGAGCTTAAGACCTTTGGGAGCGGCCCCAGCGGCGGCGGCGAGCTACGTATAAGGATACATCCTCACCTTGCACTTTCGGCAACGGCTGAGTACCTCTACCAGTCTGCCAGCGTGGATCTTGAGAGAGTGGGCGAGCAATTCCAGAGAGTTGAACTGCATGCGAGTACAGTACCGATCACGGGCCGCGTGCTTTATGTTGTCAGCAATGCCAAGAATCCAAAGCTCGTCTACACCATGGGCTGCGGAGTTTCTTATCTCTGGCTGGGTAGACTCAAGATGGGGGTGCCAAGCCCTTACTATAGAACGGCTGACGGAGATGGCATCGGTCTACAGGCACTTGGTGGGGTAGAATACTTCGTCAGACCGTGGGCCTCGGTTGGCGGAGAGCTTCTTTATAGACACGCAAATATCTCAGAGCTCACTTACAACGACGACGGCACGCCTGTTCTGATGAGCAACGGGCAAAAGATGAGAATGGACTTTAGCGGCATCTGCTTCAACGCCTGCATCAGGTTTCATTTGTAGTAGCCGCACTAACTGGCAGACCGCCCACCGGATTAAACATCTTCGGGCCGGGCTCACCAAATTAGCAGGAGGCGCGCTATGCGGAACACACTTGCATTTGCATGCTTGTGTTTCCTGTTGGCATCATTCGTCATTTGTGCGGAAGCAGATATCCTCCCGCCAGGAACGCATGAATTGGGCGGCAGTGCAGAGGTCGTGTTTCCAGAGAACGGTTCCTCCATCTATTTCGGTCCGCGCTTTGGGATAGTTTTCTCTCCCGGGTCCGAGCTTGAGTTTGAGATGGGCTATTCGAGGGCCTCAGACGGACTGTCCAATTCCAGGTTGGCCTTTCTTGCTGATTTTATCTACAACTTCGAAACGGTTTCGACACCCTACCCTTTCATGCTCGCCGGATTTGGATTTGCAAGATCTCACACCGAATGGGAAAGGGCGGGGCTTGAATACCATGACGACGAGACGAACGGATTGCTGAACCTGGGGGCAGGGTTAAGGTTACCCGTCACGGAATCGGGTCTGATCCGCTTGGAGCTCCGCTACACTAGAGAATTCGCAAGCCCTGACGTTAGTACGACCGCACTTCGAGCCGGGTTCTCACTCTTGCTTGATTAGCTGCTCTCGCGTTCGAGGCACGGTCTTCCCTAACCCGTGCCTTGGTGTTCTTTTCTCTTTACAATCTCGACAAGCCCTTCCAGAAGTAGAAATCTGCCCAGTGGAACCACATGAGCGGGTATGCTCTTTACAAAGAGCGGATTTTCGCAAAGACCGCCGCAGAGGTACACGTTGCTGGGACAACCAGCAAACCTGTGAGCATTTACCGCTATCCCCTTCACAAACTTGGCAACCGCCTGCTCGACCTCCTCTCCCCTCGATACGGCATCAAAGACGGCGCTCATCCCCAAGACTCCACAGGCCACCGGCAAGTGTTCTTCCGGCGCGAAAATACTCCTGTAGTCAAGTTTGAAGTGCATCTCGAGGAGCTCGATCGAGAATCCCATGGAAGATCCGCATTCGGAATTCCACCCCGCCCTCTCAAACCTTCCTTTCTCAAAGGCGACAAACTTGACGTCTCGGCTGCCACAGTCGAGCACTATGAACTCCGGAGCATCGATCCGTTTCCTGGCACCAGTCGCAAGCGCCACAAGCTCGTTTACGACCTGATCTGCCCTCAAGGGCGCATTATGACCCGTTCCGTAATCCGCCCTCACGCTGGGTCCAAGCTCCGTGCTTCTGATCACTTGAGGCCCTCGCACCGAGCCTATCTCCCAGAGTTTCGTGTAGGATGTCCCAAAGTCGCCTAGTATCAAGGTCACTCCCCGTCTACCTTCGATCAGCCGGACTCACGCTTCATCTCGTGTCTCTCGATTTCCGTCGTTTAAGCTAGAGGCTTGGGTAAGCGGCCGATTCGGCGCCGCCCCAGCCGGCCGTCTCAACATCTGATTCCGTTTAGTTCGAGAAAAGCCTCCACCTTCGCCCTGGTACTCGCGCTAATGTCAAAATCTCCGTCCACATAGAATCCCCTGGGGTGCCGACGGGCAAGATAGTAAGCGATCGAGTTCTTCGCGCAAAAGGATTGGGCAAAGAAAACCGTGGGTATCAAAGGATCGAACATGAGCTCGAGTTCCCTGTCAGCAGGAGCTTTGTTCTCCACGCATCGCGTCCATCCGAAAACGTGAGTTCGGGGTGGAAAGAGCTCGAGTAAACCGAAGTCCCTTGGCGGCACGCCCCAGAAACCGCACGTAGCTTCAGACGGAACAAAGTCGCCTCTCAAGCCTTCAGGATGCTTCACGCCCTCGACAATCTTCTCGAACTTCTCAACTAGTGGGAGTGAAGAGACACAGATGGGATTGCCACTTCTCTCACTGTCATCGTTTTCAACTTCTATGACAGGAATCGGGAGTTCCATTTCGAGGATTTCTTTGATATGGCGGGCCCCGTCGCATTTGCCGTGGCCGATGTCCACATAGATCTCGTCCAGCTTGAGTCTGAGCGCGTTGGAGAGTACGGTCCTCAGGATGGCGCAGTAGTAGCGAGGGATCAGCCTCGCCTCGGCTTCCACGTTGACAAGAGAAACGGTGGCGTCGAGATCAATGATTTCGTCTCCCCTGTTGACTAGTCTCTCGATTGTTCCAACGGGTGGAACACCCACTATTCCTACTACGCGTCCCAGGAAACCTCACTCCCTTCTGTGCCGGCCCTTCTGCTCTTTACCAGGTATATCAATGGAAGGCTGACTACTGTGACAATCATCTTTACCAGGTATTGACCTTCTATCAGAGAAATCAGCGGCATGAGGCCATAGAAAGCAAGGGTAATAAACAACACACTGTCAATGCCGGTAGAAATCGAATTGCTTATGAGCACTCTCAACCATTTTGCCCTGCCAACTCTCGCCTTCCACCACGCAAACACGTGCGTGTCTATGAGAGAGCTCACAAGATAAGCCGTCAGGCTGGCCGCCACGATCCTTGGAGTTGCTCCCAGCACGGAAGCAAAAGCCTTCTGGTTGGAATAGAACGAGGCAGAAGGCAGTGAGATCGCAAGCTGGAAGTAAAGCGCAAGCAGTATGTTTGCTGCGAAAGTACTGTAAATCACCTGTCGCGCACGTTTCTTCCCCAGTCTCTCGTTTATCAAATCAATGAGAGTAAAGGTCAGCGTGTAGATGAAGACTGCGGAGGGAACAACGACAGGGCCCAGCGCAACCGGCTTGGAGGCCGTAACGTTGGCTATGAGTTCGCAGGCTACGTACAGAGCAATAATCAGTATCATATGTCTCCAACTCTCGCTGCCGTATGCTACCAGAAACACACGAATGGGGCAACACGCCTTGGCGGTCAATGACAAAAGCCTTGCGCGTGACTGAAAGGCGGCTCGATCTTCGTGCCCTGACGATCCTGCCAGGGTCATCTTGTGCAGGTCATTTTGTCCAGGTCGTCTTGTGAAAACGCGCGGGTGTGTTGAACAAAAACCAGATGTGTGCTAGATTCATGGTGCAATTGCCCTTGGGAGGCTAGTGTAAGACCCAGAACGCGGGAGAAAGGATGAAGTACGCTCGGAGTCTCGGAAAACTCGATTTTTTCTTACTGCCTTGTGTGCAGCGTATGCTTGAGAATGCTATCATACTGGCTGTCGCGGGCATCATGCTCGTTGCGTGCACGATACTGACGGGCTGCTCCGGTAAGGGAAAAACGGTCGCTCCCCGGAATCTCCCTCCTTCAATAAATGCAATACAGCTCGTGCCGCCTAGAGCGGCTCCGGGAGACACCATTTCAGCGTCCGCAATTGCCGGAGATCCGGAGGGCAAACCGCTCGTTTTTCGATGGAAAGCAAACGTCGGAATGTTGATCGATTCCGTGGGTCAATCGATCCGATGGGTAGCCCCTCCTACGGCTTCGACGTGTTCGCTGACAGTTCGCGTGGGCGACGAGGCCAACGAGGTCTCGATGACCCGTGTTTTCCCCGTCGGCGTTGGGCGTCTCGTAGTAGAGAGCTTCCCTCAGGGTGCAAGGTTACTGATCGATTCTCAGCCGACCCAGCTCTTTACACCACTCACAATATCGGATGCTCCAGTCGGAACCTACACGCTGGGTGTCGAAAGGGCGCCCTACGTTTACTCTCCGGATTCGCCGAGCGTGGAAGTGACTGACGGAGATACGACGCGCGTTCGCTTCAAATTGAACGAGAGCTTGATGTTCGTGACGCAAGTATCGACGGACGACTGTGTTACGCAGAGCTCGTGGTCACCCGATGGCACTAAGCTGGTGGGCGCCGTTGAAGATACCGCCCTGCATTATCGCGCTCTGACCATCTTCGACTCCCCCTGGCCCGACGTGTTTGGAGACGTGATACAAACATGTGTAGGTACTCCGTCCGAGTGTGCAAGCGCCCGGTACAACTGGGGACCATCTTGGTGCCCAACCGATTGCTCGGTTCTCTTTGCCTCATCCCGCAGCGGCGCGAACAAGATCTATAAGGTGCCCATCTGTGGCTACCCTTATGGCGGGCAAGCGGAGCTCATGTATGCGGGAGTCGCCAACTACCCTGTCTGGTCCCCGGACGGCAGCCATATTGCCTTTGTGGCTGCCGAGGCCGGCGGTTTTCCCCTGAAAGTTATGCTTGCGTCAGGGGGAGCGGCTACCACAGTTGCAACGGATGTCTTGGAGGATAGACCCGCTTGGTCACCAGATGGGAGCCATCTTGTGTTCTCGAAAACTGTGGGGGGGCAGCCCTACCTTTTCTCCGTTCCTTCCACAGGAGGAATTCAGGTGCAGGTTTCTCAGATTCCCGGCGTCCACCCGAGTTGGTCTCTGGACGGCAATAGAATCGCCTTCGTTTCTTCGTTTGATGGGACAGAAAACGTGTGGATCCTGTTTCTGGATGCGATCCCCGCGCCGGTAGAGGGTCAACTGACAAGCACAGGTGCGAACTGGCCTGCATGGAGACCTGATGGTTTGGCTCTCTGCTTCACCGTGTTTAGTCCCCAGAAGGGATGTCACACTCTGTGGGTCGCAACCGGCCTCCCGTTCTGACCTTTCGCTTGCCTTGAGGTCTGCTACAGAGAAAAACGCCGGGCTCGGATGCCCGGCAGGCTTGGTAGCGCCACGGGGAGTCGAACCCCGGTCTGATGGCTGAGAACCACCTGTCCTAACCACTAGACGATGGCGCCAGAGCGGATTTTCAAACACTGTTTGGCTGGGGAGTGAGGATTCGAACCCCAGTAAGCAGATCCAGAGTCTGCCGTCCTACCACTGGACGACTCCCCAGTATTATCTAACGTAACGTAGCACAGAGACTAA
>Ga0315291_10006206_pt1 | contig 14860 bp, 14 predicted proteins | sample YL17G12_20_MG_FD_203070 | JGI IMG/M metagenome (GOLD analysis project Ga0315291, IMG submission 203070) | Sediment microbial communities from Yellowstone Lake, YNP, Wyoming, USA - YL17G12_20 | ecosystem: Environmental > Aquatic > Freshwater > Lake > Sediment | place: USA: Wyoming | collected...
TGAGGGCCCTCTCGATGGCGGCGGTTAATCTGAAGAAAGCTGCCGAAGCAGGCCTCGACGTTGTCACCCTCTGCTCGGCCTGCGGCGAAATGCTGGCCAAGTCAGAGAAGGTCCTGAACAACGACGAAGCTACGTTAAAGAACGTCAACAAGCTCCTCAGCTCAAGGCTCGGCGTAGAGTATCAGGGGGAGAAGCCCCGCGTCGTGCATTTCGCCAGGATGCTGTACCAGGACTTCGGCGTCGAAAACATCAAAGGCAAGGTCACGCACCCCCTGAAAGGCTTAAGGATAGCATGCCACCCCGGATGCCATTACGTGAGGCCCTCGACCCTCTACGACGGCTTCGACGACCCTGAGTTCCCGGGCAGCCTCGACAGGCTGGTCGAAGCCACGGGCGCTGAGGCTGTCGAGTACATCGGTAAGAACGACTGCTGCGGCGGGAGCCTCCTCGCGGTGAAGGAGGAGGTCTCCAAGGCGATGACGAGGGGGAAACTCGACACCTTGAAGGCCGCCGCCGTCGACGCCATGGTCCTCGTCTGCCCGTTCTGCGGTATCATGTACGACAAGTACCAGAGGATACTCGCGGAGGAGCTGCAGCAGAGCTACGGCATCCCGGTGCTCTACTACCCGCAGCTCCTCGGCCTCGCCCTCGGTATAAGCCCCGATCATCTGGGCTTCGACGTCAACTCTGTAAGCGTTCATGGGCTTCTCGAGAAGGTGGGGGTGGAATCATGATAGGCGTATTCATCTGCAAGTGCGGCGGGAACATCTCGGGCACGGTGGACTGCGGCAAGGTCAGGGACGCCGTGAAGGACATCGAGGGAGTGAAGACCTCCCAGGTGACCGAGTTCCTATGCTCCAAGCCGGGCCTCCAGATGATCAGGGACTCCATCAAGAGGAACAAACTCGACCGCATCGTCGTCGCCTGCTGCAGCCCCCATATGCACGAGAACATGTTCAGGAACATCGTCGAGGAGGAGGGCGTCAACAGGTACCAGCTGGTCCACGTCAACCTCAGAGAGCACTGCAGCTGGATCCACGACAAGGGTGCCACGGAGAAGGCGATCAGCCTCGTGAAGGGCGGGATAGAGAGGGCGAAGACCCTCGAACCCCTGCAGGAGAAGACCGTCGAGGTCTGCAGGGACGCCCTCGTCATAGGCGGAGGCGTAGCCGGCATCACGACGGCGCTCCAGCTCTCAGAGGCCGGGCTGAAGGTCAACCTGGTCGAGAGGAGCCCAAGCATAGGAGGTAGGATGGCGCAGCTGAGCAAGACCTTCCCCACCCTAGACTGCAGCCCATGCATCCTCAGCCCGAGGATGGCTGAGGTTGAAAACGACAAGAACATCACCCTGTACACGAACTCGGAGGTCGAGAGCGTAACAGGCGGGCCAGGGAACTACCACGTCGCCGTCAAGCGGAGAGCCCGGGGCGTCGACCCTGATAAATGCCTGAAGTGTGGAAGGTGCTCTACTGTCTGCCCGACCAGTGTCCCCCATAGCTTCGAGGCAGGCCTATACGAGAGGAAGGCTGTCTACCTGCCCTTCCCTCAGGCCGTCCCGTCCTCCTACGCAATAGATTTCGAGAGCTGCAAGAGGTGTGGGGCCTGCATGGAGGCGTGCCCGGTCAACGCCATCGATCTGAACGCCGAGGATAAGCTCGTAGAGTTCGACGCCGGCGCCATAGTAGTTGCTACTGGCTTCGACCTGATCGGCGACGAGAAGCTGAGGACTTATCATCCTGAGAATCCCGCGGTTGTGAACGGCCTGCAGGTTGAGAGGCTGATCGAGAACGAGCTCACTGAGGGTAAGGTCCTATCAACTAAGTCGGGGGAGAGGGTGAAGTCCATCGCCTACGTCCTCTGCGCTGGGAGCAGGGACCCCCACAAGGGTGTCTCCTACTGCAGCGCCGTCTGCTGCCCGTATACGGTCAAGCAGGCTGTACTGCTGAAGAAGTTTTTGCCCTATCTCAAGATATACATCTACTACACCGACATGCGGATGATCGGCAGAGGCTTCGAGGACTTTTACAGGGAGGCGAGGGAGAAGGGGATCCAGTTCATCCACGGCAGGCCGGGAGAGGTGACCCCGTTGCCTGACGGGAAGCTGGAGCTACTCGTCGAGGATCTCGACACGGGCCTCATGCTCAGGAATAAGGTCGAGCTGGTCGTCCTCTCATCTGCGATGGTGCCCGCCAAAGGCACGGGCGAGCTCGCCTCAAAGCTGGGCATAGCCCTCGGCGAAGACCTCTTCATCGCGAGTAAGCACGTCAAACTCAATCCGATATCCACTCTCAGGGAGGGCATATACGCGGCGGGCGTGGCGACGGGCTGCAAGGACATCCATGACTCGGTCATCGACGCCAGGGCGGCGTCCTCTCATGTCACCAATTTCCTCGGGGAGGGGAAGCTGAACCTCAGCCCCTTCAAGCCGGCCATGGAGGGGGAATGTGACCTGTGTGGCGCCTGCGTCGAGGTCTGTCCAAGGAACGCCATAAGTCTTGACGACAACGGGCCGGTGATTGATATCGTCTCATGCAACGGCTGCGGAGCCTGTACGGCTGTCTGCGTTAAGGGCGGGTTGAAGATACCGAACTACACCAAGGAAAGCCTTCTCGCGGAGGTCAAGGGGCTGCTGACGGGAACAGATGAGGCTGTCGCCCTCCTGGGGTTCTTCGACGACAACATAAGCTACACAGCGGCCGACAATGCTGGTACTGCTCGTCTACACCAGCCGACGAACATGAGGATCGTCAGGATGCCATCGACGGCGCTCCTCGACAAGAAGACGGTGTTCAGCGCCCTCGCCTACGGGGCCGATGGGATCCTCGTCTCGGAGGTCGAGGAGAGCCACGAGGCTGAGCTGGCGGAGAAGCTAGTCGAGGAAGTCAAGGGGGAGATCAAGGAGATGGGGCTTGAGCCTGCGAGGATAAAGTTCCAGCCCATGGTCCTCCCCATCTTCAAGATGCTGCCGAAGATCATCACCGACTTCACTAACGAAGTGGAGAAACTCGGCAAGATAAGCCCTGAGAGCAGGCAGAAGCTCACTGAGAAAGCTATCTAACCTTCCCTCTTCCACTGTCTAAGGAACCTATTTATTTGGGGTAAGTGGGACTCCCTGAGTGCAGTTTGAAGAAGGCTTTTTCCTGAGTTCACGCGTGCTCCTAATCGTCATTAGCAGAGCGGTTTAAACAAACTCTGAAAATGTATTTGCGAGTGAGGAGCACGTGCTGCTTGAAGCGTGCGCACGTGCTTTATCTTCTTTCAATTCTATTCTAGTTTATGTTCATCCCTATCGGAACCGAGGAGCCACAGCCTAGAAGAAAATTCCCCATCATGACTATTCTTTTAATCTTGATCAATGTGGCTGTTTACATCTTCGAGGCACAGATAGCATTTAACCAAGGATCGTACGCTCTCGAGAACTTCATGACCAACTACGGCGTGGTTCCAGCGCTCATCATGGGGGGAGAATCCCTTATCACGTTATTAACGTCCATGTTCATTCACGCTGGCCTCACGCACATCTTATTTAACATGTTGTTTCTCCTCGTCTTCGGCGATAACGTCGAGGACAAGCTCGGTCACTTCGGGTTTCTTATCTTCTACTTAGTTACAGGTTTAGTAGCGTCTTTTTCCCAAATAGCGGTCGATCCAAGCTCCATGATTACAAGTGTAGGTGCAAGCGGTGCAATAGCGGGTGTACTTGGAGGATACCTCATTTTATTTCCTCGTGGCTACGTTCGGGCTTTCATATTTTTGGGGTTTTTGATGCGTATTAGCAGGGTTCCAGCTGTGGTTTTCATTGGATTCTGGTTCATGACCCAGTTCCTAAATGGGATGATCACTCTGGGTGTAAACACAGTCGAGACAGGCGGGGTTGCGTATTGGGCTCACATTGGTGGATTTGTAGCTGGATCTGTGCTGTCAATCATTTACAGGGTTTCTCGTGTGCGCACTTTTTGAAATCATGTAATCAATCCGCTTAGAGGATCTGATTTTAGAGCTTGGATATTGCTCGCAGAACCCGCCAAGACAATAGCTATTATCGTGAATAATAACCCACTTAATCGGAGAACCGGTTACCCCTTAAGGCTCGTTGTCCCCGATTGCGTGCGCCTAATGTCGCATAAGTAGGATACGATAGTCTTCGGGTCGCCCTTCACGGTCACCTGTATCGGTCCGAGGGGGGCATGACTCGCCTGATAAATGCTGACATGGCCCGCGTATGCCGCCTGCCTATTGATCCCAAATGTGAACTCGGTCCTGTCAGAGGCCCAACGTGAGAGCATACTCCTCGCGGCGTCCCTGATCCTCTCCCTCGCGAAGCTCTCCCTCAGGTACCTGAGGGATTCGACGCCGACCATCCTCGCCTCCAAGATGGTTTCACCACGCCTCTCGATGGTTTCAAGGGCGATAGGTCCGAGGACCTTCTTGATCGCCCTGGCTACCTTCTCCGGTTCCTCCGTGGGGCTGACCTCGGCTCTAACAACCACGGTGACGTCGCTCAAACACCAACACACTCCATGACCTTCTCGAAGCTGATCCTCAGCAGGTCGACGCCGTCGTCGTTGACGATCATTATGTCCGCCATCGCTATCGCGTCGCCGATGCCAAAGCCGAGTTCCCGCCTGTCCCTCTCCTTGAACTTTTCCCATGTATCCGGGTCGTCGCTTCGGCCCCTCTTCGTCAGCCTCTTGAACCTGCTCAGCGGTGAGGCGTGGACGGCGACGAGGACGACCTCAAAGGTGTTCTTGAAGGCCTCGATCTCCGCGAGGCTCCTTATCCCGTCGACCACCGTTAGGCCTTGAGGCATCTTCCTGAGCATGTCTATGCAGCGGACAGCGACAGCGTCCGCCCCCTCCTCCCTGATCTCCGTGGCGAGCTGGCCGAGGTTCTCAGGGGTGGGCTCTATGCCTTGCTGCCTTGCGAGTTCCCTGATGACGTCGCCCATGGTCAAGACCCTCAGGCCGGACTCTCGTATGATGCCGCAGAGTGTGGTCTTACCGGATCCAGACATCCCGGTCACCAGGACGAGTCTCCTCCGGTCCATATCCTCAGCCCACCCTCTCGAGGCCGTTGGACCTCGTCTTGATGAACACGTTCTCGAGCCCTGTGCTCGTGGCCACGCCGGCGAGGGCCATCATGGTCTCCCTACTAGGCGGGTGCATCGCTTTAAGCCTTGGGTCGAGTACCTCGCCGAGGTTGTCGAACTGCTGGAGGTAGTAGACGGCACACCTCCCATTGAGGCTCTCGGCTATGGACCTCACGAAGGCCGGGTCGTCCGAGACCGTGGGCGCCACGGTAGTTCTAGCCTCCAATTCCACTCCCAATCTCTTGCTGAGATCAAGGGCGTATTCGACGGCCTCAGCGAACTTGGCCCCCATCTCGGGTATTCCGGAGACCCTGCCATATTCCTCGGCCGTGAGGGGCGCCTTGACATCCAGTGCGACGCGGTCGATGAGCCCATCCTTGAGTAAGGTCTCCAGCGTACCCTTCACGCTCCCGTTTGTGTTGAGCATCAGCTTGTAGCCTAGGCGCTTCACCATCATTGCGGCCTCGACGACCGCGGGCTGGACGAGGGGCTCGCCGCCGGTGAAGACGACGGCGTCTATAATCTTCTCGTTCTCCCTTATCCTCTCCTCGACGAGGCTGAGGTCGATCTCCCTGCCGGAGTCGAGGGGGATAAGCCCGGAGTTCTGACAGTATGGGCATTTGAAGTCGCAGCCTGCGAAGAAGACGACGAGGGAGACATTGCCGTACCAATCGATGGTCGACATGTCCGTGATGCCGCCGACTCTAAGCCTTATGTCTCCCAAGTCCAAAATGAATCAGGTTAAGAAGTAACACCGCGATTTAAATCACTTGATCGTCTCACAGGCGATTCCTCATGGTGATATGCCCGCCTACCTCAATCCAGAAAGGCTTTAACAGTCGATGATGCGCGTTGGTTACTGGGGTTCGACGGCGTCAGACAGATGGCCCGAGGCCTCGCGGGAAAGGAGCCGATAGGATGGCGCTCACCGAGGAGGAGATCCTATTCCTTGACACCCTCTGCGGGTTTGGCTACGACCACGCCACAGAGAAGAATGTCAAGGCTAAACTGTTGGAGCTCGGGTTCGACGACGCCAAGTTCGCTTCGGTGAGGCGAAAGCTGCTCTTCAGTGGATACATAGGGTCGATCTACGGGAACTTAACGCTGGAGAAGAAGGACTATCGGGAAAAGGTCTCGGAGGGGTAGACTCACTAGTCTCCGGGCTTCAGAGGATGTTTTCCCTCCTTCTCTGCCTCCTTTTCGAGCCTCCTTATCAGCCTAATCAAACTAGCCACGTCTTCCTTCTCGGTCTCGAACTCCCTTCTGTGGGGGCAGAGGTCGTCCATCGTCGACTTACCCGTGTCCTCATTGTAGACGAGCGGGTATAGTCGGCATCCTTCCGGTCGATGGGAGTATATCCTGCACAGGCCGCCCGAGAGGAAGAAGCAGTGGCCGGAGCTGTTCCTGAGGCGCCACTCTGCTCCAACCTTGATGGCGAAGTCGTTCAGCCGGAACCCCTCCCTGGTGATCCTCCTCATGTCCACCCTGGTGAGGGGCATCTCGGTCTCGAGGCAGCAGTCTACGCAGCCGTGCTCGAGGCAGGGTGAGCCGCTGTCAAGTGCACTTTTCTCACCCTCTTTCGGAGTCATGCCGCCGCCCCAGGTTGGTTACTGATGAGTATCACCTAGATTATCAGTGTAGTCCCTTAGACGTATCGAAGGCTTTAAAAAATAGAGAGGGGGATCTAGCCGATCTCTCTTAGAATCGCTTCTTTAGTAGAATGGCGGTAGGAAACGGCTCTGATCCAAATCTGATCTGCACGTTTTTACACAAATAACGCTCTTTTATTACGGGAATGGAGATGGGAGGGTTTACCTTACTCTTCGAGTGGGGATTGGAACTTGCCGTATCCTGGCTTCCCAACGACTTGGTCGTCCTCGTAGACGACTTCTCCCCTCAACATGGTGAGGATGGGCACCCCTTTCCCCTTGATCCCCTCGTAAGGAGTGATCTTCTGTATCGTCTTCAGGTCCTCGCCCCTGATGGTGAAGGGCTTGTCCAGGTCGATGACGACAAGGTCGGCGTCGGCGCCGAGGTTGATGCCCCCCTTCGCAGGGTAGAGGCCGTTGAGGATCGCTGGGTTCGTGCTGAAGACCTCGACCAGGCGCTCGAGGTCGATCCAGTCCTTGTTCACGGCGTCGAGCATCAGGGGGAGCGTCGTCTCGATGACGACTCCTCCGCTGGGGGCGTCGAAGATGTTCGCCCAGCCCCTCTCCTTCTCCTCCCTCGTGTATGGGGCGTGGTCGCTCGCGAGCACCTCCAGGACACCGGAGTTGAGCGCCTCCCAGAGCCTCTCCTGGTCCGCCTTCGTCCTGAGCGGCGGGTCGACCTTCGCGTATGGGCCTCTCTCCTTCATCGCCTCCTCAGTCATCAGGAGGTAGTTCGTAGAAGTCTCACCTGACACATCTTGGCCCCTCGTCTGAGCCCAGTCGATGATGTCAACCGCTTCGGCGCATGTGACGTGACAGATGTGGAGGTGGACGCCCGAGGGCTCCGCGAGAACGATGCTCCTCATCGTCGCCTCAGCCTCGGCGATGCTCGGCCTGAACTCGCAATGGGCCATAGGATCCGTTCTGCCCTTGGCCTTCGCCTCAGCCATCCCCTTCTCCACGATGTCCTGGTTCTCGGCGTGGATCATGCAGGGTAGCCCGATGCCGGCAATGACATCGAAGTTCTTCAGAAGCTGGGCGTCTGAGGCAGCCAGCTCCTTGAAGCGTGCGATCATGAAGCTCTTGAAGCCTGTGACGCCGCCCTCGGCCATGGCTATGAACTCCTCCTCAGGGACCTCGCCGGCGCCGCCTATGAATCCAAAGTCGACGAGCGATTTCCTGCCGGCGATCCTCTTCTTCTCCTCGAGTGCCTTCAGTGTAACAGTCGCCGGCACCGTGTTGGGCATGTCGATGACCGTCGTGACTCCGCCCGCCGCGGCCGCCCTCGTACCGGACTCAAAGTTCTCCCGCTCGGGGAACCCCGGGTCCCTGAGGTGGACGTGCGTGTCTATCATGCCGGGCAGCACGTACCTGCCGACTACGTCTATGACCCTGTCGGCCTTGGGCTCTGAGGACCTCGTGATGGAGACGATCTTTCCTTCGTCGACGACGAGGCTCGCCTCGGTGACTCCAGTGGGCAGAAGGAGCTTACCGTTCTTGACGACTAAGTCAACTGGCAAACTGCGGACACCTCCAATACATCCACCACACGCCTAATTAAGATTCACCGGCCTCGTCGGCGTGGATGCCGGTCACCAGTTCACGTTCCAGGGCATCTGGTTCAGGAGGACCGGCTCGCCCTTGGTAACGAGGACTATGTCCTCTATATGGCTCCTGATGCCGAGCTTCGAGTCCACCCTCGTCGGCTCGTATGTGACCGTCATCCCCGCCTTCAGGGGCTGGGCGTCCTGCTCTATTGCGCCGAAGTTTGTGGCGAAGGGCATAGTATAGTCGTGGACGTCGAGCCCAACCTGGTGGCCGCACCTCAGGGCTGGGTCGAATCCAAGCTCCTCGTTGATCTTATTCGCCTTCCTGAGCACTTCGTTGCCGGTGATGCCCTCACGGATGTTCCTGATCCCCTCCCTCTGGGCGGTTATGGCCCTGTCGAGGAAGCCATGGGCCTCGCCGTCCGTCTTCATGGGCCATGTCCTGCCCATGTCGCTGCAGTAGCCTGAGTTGACCCTGCAGCCGACGTCAACGCTGAGAATGTCCTTAGGCTCGATGACGCCGTAGGGCCTCCTTGGTCCTCTTGTGAAGCTTATGGTCGAGTCGAAGCTGGGTCCTATGGCGCCCTTGGCGATCATCGATGCGTCGAGGCTCTTCTTCAGGTCCGACGTGTTCCTCCCGGGCTTCGACGCGTCGATGAGTTCCTTGACGACCTCTTCTGTGATCTTTATCGCGCTCCTCATCTCTTCGACCTCGTAATCGTCTTTGATGGACCTCATCGTGAAGATGTGGTCTGAGATATCCTTCTTGGGGTTGATGGCGATGCTCAGGGTCTCTGAGAGGCCGTGGGCGAACTGGGCGCTCATGGTCGAGAGGTCGAAACAGACCCGGTCGGGGTTGTAGCCGGTGAGGGCAACCTGTGTCCCCCGCATGTGGTGGCTCTTCTCCTGCCTTATCGGTATGACCTTACTGTACCTGCCGCTCTCCTCGAGCCTCTTTGCCCCCCAGTGGGGCGCCACTATGATCCTGTCCCCGTTCGCGTTCAGGACGAGGGTCTGGTGCTCGTCGCCGATGCCGTCTGGGCAGACGTAGACGAAGTTGCCTGGGTTCTGGTTGATCACCTCGTTGATGAAGACGATGGTCTCGAAGCCCCTTCTCTGGGCCTCCTTCAGCACGCCTTTAATGCGCCTCTCAAGCGATTCCTCGAGTTTCAACGACGACACCAAAGAGTAGAACCGTTATGGAGCTAATATGATTTTCAATTCGGGAGGATAAACTTCACCTTTCAAGCCGGATTGCTAAAAGTAGAAATGGGGTTGTGTAGGTGGCTACACTCTCCTGACGATCCTCCCCGGCGTAGCGCCCGTGTGCTTGCCCTTCTCGACCACCGGGACACCGTTTAAGAGCACGTACTCGATTCCCTCAGGGTACCTCCTCGGCTCTATAGGATCACCTGTAACCCTGAGCTTGTCGTAGTCGAAGACGGTGATGTCGGCGTAGCTGCCGGGTGTGATCCTTCCAAGGTCCTTGAGCCTGTGGTTATCGGCGGCGGCTGTCGACATCTTGTAGATCGCCTGCTCCAGGGTGAAGACCTTATGCTTCTTGACGAACTCGTTTATGAAGCCCGGGAAGGCGCTGAAGGAGTTTATGCCCGGCATCGTGTAGGGCGGCGTTTCCTGCTGCCGAGTGTGGTCGACGACGGTCTGGTCGAGGCTTAGGGCGCAGACGGGGTGCTGGAAGAAGAGGGCTCGGAAGGGCTTCTGTGGGAAGTTGCCGGTCTCGGCTACTCCGACCGCGACGCCTCGGCTGTCGGGGTCCTCGCAGATGAGGTCGAACCAAGTATCCAGCGGATTCTTCCCTCTCTCTTTGGCGATCTGGGCGACCTGCTTGCCGTCACAGCCTAGACTCCTATGCTTGACGACCCAGATGTTCTCGGCCCACTGGGGGTTACTGTTCGGGTTGTAGGCGAGCCTGATGAACCATTTTCCGGTCTGGATATCGTCTATTACCTCCTTCCTGTAATCCGGTACCTTGAGCCACTCCGCGAACTTCTGCCTGCTCCCCTGCTCCCTGAGCCACGGCGTGAGGAGGCTGCAGAGGTATGGCATGACGCTGAAACCGCCGAACATGAACCAGGGCATGTGATCGAAGGTCAGCGGGAGCCCCTCTGCCCGGGCGTCGTCCACGAACCTCAACGTTGTTCGGTAGTTCGCCTCCTCCATCGTGTCGTTGCCTTCTGGGACGAGGCGCCAGGCTGGCGTCAGGTGGGCTAGGTTCGTCGGCACTCCAGTCTTCCTGCACGTGTCTATGGTCTCGAGGATGCCGTCGAGCTTGTTTGGGCGGTAGTCGCCGGCTTTCACGTCCCTCCGTCTACCTGTCCGCCTCCAGTGAGAGCAGTAGACGGCGTCGTATTCCTTCATCAAGGCGACGCAGGCGTTTATCTCGTCCATCGAAGCCCAGACGCCCGGGTCATAGTCTAAGCCGGCGCTTAGGCCTATGCAGCCCTCGTCCATCGCCTGCCTGATAAGGGTCTTCATCTCCTCGAGCTCCTCGGGCTTGCAGTTACGCTTAAAGTCCTCACCCATCACCTTGTAGCGGACTGTGCCCTGGCCGACGAGGGGGGCGATGTTCATCGAGATGCCCTTCTTCTCGACGACCCTGAACCACTCGCCCATTGTGTGCCAGTCAACGGTCCAGCCGAACCTCTCCTTCATCAGCGCGTTTACCTTCTCCCTGGGGAGGAGGTCCTTGTCGGGGTAGAACTTGTGGGGTATGAGCTCCTGTATGTAGTCCTCGGCTATACCTGGGAGAGTGAGGAGCTCGCCTATGGGAGCAGGAGAGCCCCCGCACTGGCCGCCTATGAAGGTAGTGACTCCCTGTAAAACGTAGCTCTGAGCCTTTGGGTAGAACAGTATGGTGTCGTCTCCGTGGCTGTGAGCGTCTATCCACCCCGGGGAGGCGTATAGGTTTCTGGCATTGATCACTTTCTTCGCGTCTCCCTTCACCTCTCCCAGGGTGGCGACCCTGTCCTTCACGACGCCTATCGAGCCCTTGTAGGCGGGTTTCCCGGTCCCGTCTATGACTCTGGCGTCCTTTATCAGAACATCGTACTCCATGTCGCGTCAGAAGCTTATTGGCTCCGGAACCTTAAGAGCCCTCGTGTCCCCGGAAGATTATTATCCGGTTAAGCATGCTACGCTCTCCATGAACCGGGATGTCGTCGCCTTCATCATCCTAGGCGCCGCCCACTCCCTAAACCACAGCCTCTTCCTCGTCCTCCCTCCGCTGCTCCAGAACATCGCCTCGAGCCTAGGCGTCAGCTTCCAGACCCTCGGCCTCGTCGCCACCATCACCTTCTTCATATTTGGCACGGGCGCTCTCGTCGGTGGCCCTCTCTCCGACGCCATCGGCAGCGTCAAGGTGACGAGGATAAGCATAGGCTTAGCAGGAGCCTCAAGCCTCCTGTTCCTCGTCTCCAAGGAAATTTACACGTTCTCGGCGGCCATGTTCCTGATGGCTCTCTGGGCGAGCTTCTATCACCCGACGGCTAACAAGCTCATCGCCCAGGCGTTCAGGGAGAACACGGGCAACGCGATGGGGATCCACAACGCCGCGGGGAACCTGGGCCAGGTTCTGACGCCCACCGTCGCGTTCTTCCTCGGAGTCTTAGTCGATTGGAGGTTCAGCTTCATCTTCTTCGGCCTCCTCTCCATCGGGACCGCGCTGGTCATGGACAGGATAAAGCTGGAGGAGGAACACTTCGCCGCCGAGAAGAGGCTCGCTTTCACGGAGTTCCTCAGGGTGCCGAACTTCTGGCAGATCCTCCTCTTCAACGCCCTCGTGGGCTTCATCTTCAGGGGCGTCGAGGTCTTCTTCCCGACATTCCTCAGCCTCGGCAGAGGCTATACGGGGGAACTCGCCGCGGTCTCCAACTCCCTCATCCTCGCATTCGGCACCGCCGGACAGCTGATAGGGGGCAGGGGGGCAGATAGGATAGGGCCCACGAAGATACTCCTCTTCTCTGCCTCAGGAGTCCTGGCCAGCCTCCTGATTCTGTTGATGGTGCCGACAAGCTTCTTTGTCGTCGTTGCCTTCACACTCGTATATGGGGTGTCCGTCTTCGCCCACCAGCCTTCGATGACTTCTCTGGTGAGCAGGGTGACGCCGCGCCACCTGATGGGGCTGAGCTTTGGGGTTATGTTCTTCTTCAGCTTCGGCCTCGGCTCCGTCGCGGCGGTCGTCTGCGGCTGGTTAACAGATGTCTACGGAGTCGAGTTCGCCTTCCGGCTCAACGCCTTGGTCGCCGTGGCCCTACTGGCGGTGACGCTGCTAATATTTAGGACATTCAGGGATTTCAGCCGCGTGTCAGGTAGCTGAGGACGCCGACTATTGTCTTCGCGTCCTCTATCTCGTTCTCCTCTATCATCCTTAGAGTCTCGTCGAAGCCCATGGTTTCGACGGTGATCTCCTCATCTTCCTCTGTCTCCTTCTCACCCTTCTCGAGGCCGGTGGCGACGTAGAGGTGGATGACCTCGTTGCTGTACCCCGGTGCCATGTAGCAGCTTAGGAGCCTCTTCATCGACTCTGCCCTGTAGCCTGTCTCCTCCCTGAGCTCCCTGGCCGCGCAGGCGTCGAGCTCCTCGCCCCTCTCTAATGTGCCTGCCGGAATTTCGAAGAGTTCCTTGCCGGCGGCGTATCTGAACTGCTTGACCAGGACGATCCTCGAGCCGTCGAGGACTGGGACTATGGCGACGGCACCGGGGTGGTCGACGACGTCCCTCGTCGTCATCCTTCCGTTCGGAAGCTCCACCTGGTCGGTCTTGAACGAGAAGCTCTTTCCCTCGTGTAGCAGCCTTGAGCTGAGCGTCTTCTCCATGCCCTCACCAACTCTGAAGATGTTCTTATCAGCCGGATAAAACATGTTTTGATCAGGGCTCGAGAAAGGCCACGGGTTCGCCACCACTAAAGTAGACCCTCGGCATGCAGGGGTTGAGGTGGTTGAGGATGCTATATGTCATCCAGCCAGAGGCCTCGGCCATCATGCTCAATGTGTTCTCGCCCTCTCTGCCTATGACCTCGACCGCGTCGCCTACCTCGGCAGGGGTGCCTGTGAGGTCGACGAGGATGTGGTTGAGGGAGACTGAGCCCAGGCTCCGCCTGTAGGTGTCCCCGACCCGGATTCTGGCCTTGTTCGCCATCTCCCTCGGGATGCCGTCGTAGAAGCCAACGTGTAGGGTTCCGACCCTCATCCTCTCGGTGGCGACGAAGCGGCCCCAGTAAGTGACGGAGTCACCCTTATCGATCCACTTCACCTGCTCTATTCTAGCCTTGAAGGCTAGGGCCTGCCTTAGTTTTAAGCCCGAATTGAGGTCTTTGGTCTCAGGGTAGATGCCGTAGAGGCTCATGCCAGGCCTCACGACGTCGAGGTGGGCCTCCTTCATGTTGAGGGTCGCGTCCGTGCTCGCTATGCTGAGGGCGCCGTGGTCCACGCCTCGTCGGTCCAGCTCGGAGGCGACGGCTAGGAGCCTCCTCAGCTGCTCCCTGTCCTGCTCAGGGTTCTGCATTAGGGTCGAGAAGACGCCCTCTATCCTGATGTTCGGCAGCTTTGAGATGCGTTCTATGAGGTCAGGCGCCTCCTCATGCCAGACGCCGACCCTCCTCAGGCCTGTGTCGACCTTGACGAAGACGCCGGTGGTCTTCCCTTGCTTCGAGGCTGCGCCGCTCAGCGCCTTAGCTGTCTCCAAAGTGTAGACCGTCTGGGTTATCCCCTTCTCTGCTACTAGGCTAAACTGCTCCTCGGCGAACAGGGGGTCCATGCAGAGGACTCCGATCCCAACTAAGTCCCTGATCAGGACCGCCTCCCTGAGCTTCGCGACTATGACGCGTTTGACTCCTCTCCCCGAGAGGTAGGCGGAGACCGGTATGAGACCATGACCGTACGCGTTGTTCTTGACACAGGGCATGACCTCCGCCATGGTGTGCCTCCTGATCTCGTCGAGGTTGTGGCCTATGTTGTCCAAGTCGACCTCGAGCCAGGAGACGTAGCCCTTCATCCTGTCCCCTATCTTGTCTGGAGAGGGTTGGGACAGGAAGAAGCCGTGCATGGCTAAGTGTATCATGCCGGGGCCGCTTTAAGGACATCGCGACGCTTATGCCCTAGAGTATGAGGCCGCCGAAGATGCCTAGGAGCACGAGGACGTTGTTGACGGCGCCCAGGAAGCTCCAGCCCGAGATGAAGAGGACAGCCCTGTCCCACCACCTCCCCCGTGGCAACGCGATGGCGAGGATCGTGCACCCCATCCAGAATATTGCGAGGGCTGAGAGGGGGTTGTAGTTTAGATGCGTCTCGACGAAGCCCCTCGCGAGGCCTATCTGGGTCGTAGCATAGTCGGCGACGACGCCTATGAGCGACAGGGTGTAGGCTGGTGACTGACCCCTGATCGCCTGTGATACGTACAGGAGGCGTTCGTCGACTCTAAGCATCCGCCAGGCACCGAGAATAGGCTATAGAGGGGGAATATATATCGTTGATCTATATTATTCGACAATTTTGGATAAAAAAGGCTGCTAATTCTGCTTTGTGGATTTAATCTATGGCGGTAAGAGCCTTCTCTAC
>Ga0315291_10006207_pt1 | contig 14859 bp, 10 predicted proteins | sample YL17G12_20_MG_FD_203070 | JGI IMG/M metagenome (GOLD analysis project Ga0315291, IMG submission 203070) | Sediment microbial communities from Yellowstone Lake, YNP, Wyoming, USA - YL17G12_20 | ecosystem: Environmental > Aquatic > Freshwater > Lake > Sediment | place: USA: Wyoming | collected...
TGCGGCGGCCCGAGCTCAGCCGTGACCGCAAACTTGCCCGCCGTCAGAACCTTTTCGAGTCTGCTGTCTGATTTCATAACATCGCCTCTTCGAACTTGATCCTTCGCTGCCCCGCGTTGGTGCTCGTCCGCCAGTCTTTCGGCTCTCTTATCTTCTTGAGATTATCGAGCTTGCCCAGCTTCTTGAGCCGGTCGTAAATCAACTGCCAGGCGCAGTCGGTGTCCTTATCGACCTCGCACTTGCCGTTGGCCGAGCCGCCGCAAGGCCCGTTGAGCAGCTTCTTAGCGCATCGCGCGATAGGGCATATCCCGCCGGTCCATTCGAGCACGCAGTCTCCGCAGCCGGCGCATCGTTCGTCCCAAAGCGCGTGCTCGATAGGATAGCCCATAAACTTGGTGTTCAGGCCGGGAATCGTTATGGTATCGGGATGCCTCTGCGACATTGCCTGCACCCCCACGCCGCACGCTATGGACAAAACCGCATCGACGGACTCAAGTTCCTTCTTGAGCTCGTCGATGAATTCGTATTCGCACTGCCTCTCCGGTGTGCATTCAATAATCTCTATGTCCCGGCCTTCTTTCTTTCTGGCTATCTTTATCTGCGATGCCAGAAGCTCCACAGCCTTGGCGCCTCCGGAGAAGCATATAGTCACGCAGCCGCCGCACCCGGCAACCATTATCTTCCTATAATCTTTTATCGAATTGAGTATCTCTTCGAGAGGTTTCCTGTCGGCAACAATCATATCAGCGCCCTTTCTTTGAGAAAATCTTCGACCTCTGTGATGTGTTTGAATATGCCCAAATCCTTCGCTTCAATTCCCATCGCCAGGCCCATAAGCTCGGTGAAGTAGAATATGGGCGTGTGGAAATTCGTGTTGAATTTATTGTTAATCTGCGTCTGCCTGCCGTCGAGATTCGCGTGACATAGCGGACAGCCGACCGAGATAACATCGGCCCCTACCGATTCAGCGTCGGCCAGAATCCTGCGGGTCAGCTCAAGCACCACGTCGCTCTGTGTCAATGCAAACGCCGCCCCGCAGCAAAACGTCTTCATATTCCAATCAACCCCTTCGGCGCCCAGTGCCTCCATCAACGATTCCATTTGAATCGGATTCTCGAACCGGCCCTTGCCGGTCACCTTTGGGGGCCTGGTCATAAGACAGCCGTAGTAGCACGCCACTTTCAGGCCGTCAAGACTCCTGACGACCTTTTCCTTCACCGCATCGATTCCAACCTTCTCGGTAATCACATCGAGCGCGTGCAGGACCTCGATATCGTCCGGATATTTCGAGTCGATAACCATCTCGACGTCTTTTCTGAGGTCCTCATCCTCCAACCGCCGCTGGGCGACCTTCAATCTCGAATAGCACGATGCGCACGGCGCACATACTTCTTTCAAGCCGCCGGTCTCGCGGACCAGGGCCAGATTCTTCGCTGGCAGCGCAACCGACATCAGATCATCGCACTGATGCGCCGGCGACGAGCCGCAGCAAATCCAGTCTTCAACCTCAACAAGCTCCACTCCCAGCGCCGCGCAGACCTTCCTCGTTGAAATGTCGTACTCGATGCTGCTCGAATGGAGCGAACAGCCTGGATAATATGCCAGCTTCATTTCTTGAGCTTCTTTGCCCTTGAGAACATCTTCATCGTTGCAAACGGTTTCTTGAACGAGGGCAGCAGCTTGAGCTTGCCCTTCTTTATCATCTTCATTCCCAGCGCCATATCTTTGGTCGGCCTGCCGGTAAAGAGATTCAGCGAAGCCACAAGGCCGGCCTCGTATGCCCTTCCCATATACTTAATCATCGTCATCCAGAGCCGATTGAAGAGCGGCAGCTTGTTGTCATCGGCCTTGATCTTCCTCTCCTGCACGATGATTCTCATCGTGTCAATGACGTGAGCAATGTCAATATCCTGCGGGCACCTCGTCGAGCAGGTCTGGCACGACAGGCAGTACCAGATAGTATTTTTCTTCATCGCCTCATCGACCATTCCTAATTGCGCGTACCGCATCAGCTCGGTCGGCGTGCCGTCCATAAACATCCTGCTCGGACACCCCGAAGCACACTTCCTGCACTGATAGCACAGAAAGACGTTCTCGCCGCTGCGCCGGGCAATCTCTTCTGCAAAGCTGCTGTCCAGCTTTATATCTTCCTGCTTAACCACTTTCATATATCTTTCGGCTCCCTTTGGCCGTCCTTGCACGCAGGGCCCAAATTCCTGACTCGCTCGGTCATCTCTTCGACAATCTCGGCGAACCGCCCGCCCATAGCAGAGGAGAGATTGAACATCTCGACTCTCTGCGGGTCCGTCCCGACCTCCGCCAGAAGCCTCTTCACATAAGCAACCCGCTTTTTCGCGCGGAGGTTGCCTTCGAGATAGTGACATTCGCCCTCCAAGCACCCCGCGACAAACGCCCCGTCCGCCCCGTCCTCGAAGGCCTTCATAAGGTGAATCGCATCGACCTTGCCCGTGCAGGGCAGCCGGATGATTCTGACGTTCGGCGGATACTGCACGCGCATCGCCCCCGCCAGGTCCGCAGCCGCGAACGCACAGAAATTACAGCAATATGCCACTATCTTGGGCTCAAATTCACTCATTCTTTACCAATTCACTTTTCTCGTTAAGAAGCGCCCTGGTCTTGGCAATGACCTGCGCATCCTTATAGTGCATAAGCTGAATCGCCTTGGCCGGGCATTCGGAGGCGCAAATCCCACACCCGTGACACATTGCAACCTCGATCTCGGCAACGCCGTCCTCGTTTATTCGCGGCACGTCATAAGGGCACGTCCTCACGCACGTCAGGCACGCCGCGCACTTGTCTGCGTCCACCACCGAGACAACGCCGCTTATCTCCATCACCTCCGCCGAGAGAATCCGCACCGCCCTCGCCGCGGCGGCCTGGGCCTGGGCCACGGTTTCGTCGATGAACTTCGGGCTATGACACGCACCGCACAAGAACAGCCCGTCGGACGCAAAATCGACCGGCCTTAGCTTCATGTGCGCCTCGAGGAAGAAACCCTCAAGAGTCAGGGGAATCTTGAACGCCGTGCCAACCTTGTCGTTTTCCTCCGACGGCGCCATCGCTGCCGCGAAAACAAGCGCATCAGGCGAGAAACTCAAACCCAGCCCCGAATTCAGGTCCCGCACCCGCACTTCAAGATTGCCTGCGCTATCCTCGCAGACGACAGGCTTGCCGTCCAAGTCGTACCTGAAGAACAGCACGCCCAACTTTCGAGCCTCGTTGTAATACTGCTCCTTGAACCCGTACGTCCGAACGTCCCTGTAGAGTATCGCAATGTTGGCCTTTGGATTTGCGCGTTTTATGGCAATAGCGTTCTTAATCGCCTCGGTGCAGCACACCCTGCTGCACATCATATTCTCCGGTATCCGCGAGCCGACACATTGAATCATAACGACTTCATTCAACTTTTTGGCGATGTCCGGGTCCCTTTCAAGCAACTCCTCAAGCTCCAATTGCGTGTGGACCTTGTCGTTTTTTCCGTAGAGATATTCGTCCTGCTTCGACTCCTGAGCGCCGATAGCTATTATCGCCGCCCCGTGCTCTATTTCCACGTCCTGGCCGTTATGGTTGATGACGCTCTTGAAATTGCCAGCAAAGCCTTTGCACTCTTTGACCGTGGAGTTTGTATAGACAGTGACCTTATCGTTGCCTGCAATCTGCGCTTCAAGCTCTTTCAAAAGCTCCGGCGGCTTGAACCCCTCCACCGTATTTTTGACCCTCGACAGGTTGCCGCCGAGCCTGTCGGATTTCTCGACCAGATGCACGGCAAATCCCTGGTTTGCTATCGAAAGCGCAGCGGTCATCCCCGCCACCCCCCCGCCGACGACAAGCGCGCTTCTTTTGGGAACGTAGGTGCTGGTGGCGAGCGGCTCGATAGTCCTCGCCCGCCCGACCGCCATCCGCACTAAATCAATCGCCTTTTCTTCCGTCGCTTCGCCCAGCCGGGCGTGCACCCACGTGCACTGGTCGCGGATGTTCGCCATCTCGAACAGATAGGCGTTCAGCCCGCCCTCGCGTATCGTCTTCTGGAACAGCGGTTCGTGCGTCCTCGGCGTACACGACGCCACAACGACCCTGTTAATGTTGAACTCTTCAATCGCCTCTTTGATCTTCAAAAGTCCGTCGGGCGAGCAGGTGTACATCAGGTCGGCTGAGAACACGACGTTCTTCAAATTCTCGGCGTACCTGGCGACCTTCTCGCAGTCTATCACGCCGCCGATATTCGAGCCGCAGTGGCAGACAAAAACGCCCACTCTCGGCTCGGCCTTTGAGATGTCCTTCTCCGGCGGAAATTGCTCCGGCTCGATTTGCGTCCCTCTGACGTCCGCCAGCAGCTCCATCGCCAGCGCCGCCGCGCCGCTCGCCTGCGTGACGCTCTCCGGGATGTCCTTGGGACCCTCGAACGCGCCGGCAAGATAAATGCCCTCTCTCGACGAGGCGGTCGGCATAAACCGGGCCGACCGGGCGAAGCTGTATTGATTCAGCTCGATGCCGCAGACCTCGGCGAGTTTCGCCGCCCCCGCCTTTGCACAAAGACCGCTGGCCAATACGACCATATCGAATTCTTCCTCGACCCACTCCTTCCCGTCCTCGGTGAACTCCAGCGAAAGATTGCCCGTCTTGAAATTCTGCCTCACCGCCGATGGCCTCGTGTAGATATATTTAACGCCGTATTTGCCTTTTGCCCTTTCATAGTATTCGTCGAATCCTTTGCCGAACGCCCTGACGTCCATCACAAACACCTTACATTCGACATCCGGTATGTGCTCCAAGGTCACAATCGCCTGCTTCGTCGCGTACATACAGCAGACCGTCGAGCAGTACGGATTATCCTGATCCCGCGAGCCGACGCATTGTATGAAGGCAATTCTCTTAGGCTCAGCCCCATCCGACGGTCTTCTTATGTGTCCGCCGTAAGGCCCGGATGCGCTCAGTATCCTTTCGTAATCCATTCCGCTGACGACGTTGGCGAACCGTCTGTATCCGTACTCGCCCTTCTTCTCGGCGTCGTACAAATCAAAGCCCGGCGCCAGAACGATAGCGCCGATATCCAGCAATCTCTCCCTGGGCCTGTCGTTGTAGAGTATCGCATTCGCATCGCAGACCTTCTCGCACAATCCGCACCAGGAGCAGACCGCGCAGTACAGGCATCTCTGGGCCTCGGCCTTAGCCATCTCCTCAGTGAATCCCAAATCAACCTCATCGAACGAACGCCGCCTGTCTAAAGGAATCGCAGGCATCTCGTGCCGCCGGATGACCTTTTCTTTTCGTTCTTTTAGCTCCTCGGCTGAAATCTCCACGACAGGCTGTCTGTAATCGCACTTCTCCGGCTCAAATTTCTGCCCTTTGACATACGCGTCGATTGCCTTGGCGGCCAACTGCCCGTCCGCTGTCGCCTGCACCACACTGGCCGCCCCGCGAATCACATCGCCCCCGACAAAAACGCCCTCCCACGAGGTCATGCCTGGCGCCAGCCATCCTGGTGACGTTTTCTCATCGACCTGGACCGTGCCTCGCTTAGTCAGCTTGATTTTGCCGCACTCGCCCAAAAGACCCAGGTCGGGCTTCTGCCCGATAGCAACTATCAGCTCATCGCCCGGCAGAACCTCCTCGGTGCCGGCAAGCGTCTCAAGCTCCAGCCTGCCCTCGACAAACGCCATCCTCTTCACATTCAATAGCACCAGGCCGGCGAATTTCCCGTCCTTGACGACAATTCGTTTCGTCGCCCTGATGGCCTTGACGTCAACGCCCTCATCCTCGGCCCAGTTCACCTCCCACGGATACGCGGGCATCTTGTCTCGCGTTTCGAGGCACACTACCGAGACCTTCCTGCCGCCTAAGCGAAGCGCCGTCCGCGCGCAGTCCATCGCGACGTTGCCGCCGCCGATCACTACCACGTTCTCCTTAACGGCATTCTTCTTGCCGAGCCTTACATCCCGCAGGAAACCGATGCCGCTCGATACATTCTCGGAATCCTCGCCCTCCATACCCAATCTGATGCTCTTGTGCGACCCGACCGAGAGGAACACCGCCTCAAAACCGTCGTCGAACATCGCTTCTATGTCACTCTGGCCCTGAATATGGCTGTTCAATTTGACCTCGATGCCGTAATCGAGGATATTCTGAATGTCCCGCTCGATTATTTCAGTAGGCAGCCTGTATTGCGGTATGCCGATCCTCATCATCCCGCCGAGCACCCCGTGCTTCTCAAAAACGGTGACGGAATAGCCCATTTTTCGCAGGTCCAGCGCAGCCGCCAGGCCCGCCGGCCCGGACCCGATTATCGCAACCTTCCTGCCGTTCTCCACAATCGGCGCCTGCTTCTCTGCCGCCGACAGCCTCTTGCCGTGCTCGTGATGCCAGTCGGCTAAGAATCTCTTTATGTAGGCGATAGAAACAGGGCTGTCCAGGTTCACGCGGTTGCAGTCCTGCTCGCATGGGTGCTCGCAAATCCTGCCGCATATTCCGGGAAAAGGATTCGTCTCCGTCGCCGAGTCGTATGCCTCCTGATATTTGCCCGCCGCGGTCAGCGCGACGTATCCGCTCGGATTACCGTGTATGGGGCAGCTATCGTAGCAGGGCGCCACGCCCAGCCTGGTCATAGCGAATTTGTTGGGCACGGCCTGCGGATATTCCTTGAAAATCGCCTTTCTATCGTTGAGAAGCTGATTGTATTCGTCCGGGACGGCGACGGGGCAGTTCTCCGCGCAGACCCCGCACCCGGTGCATTTCTCAAGATCGACGTAGTGCGGCTTGATAGCGAGTGTCGCATTGAAGTTGCCCGCCTGGCCCGATAATTCCGCCACCTCGGCATTGGTAATAATCTCTATATTCCGGTGCGTCCCCGCGGCAACCAGCCTCGGTGATATCGTGCACATCGAGCAGTCGTTCGTCGGGAAAGTCTTATCCAGCTGGGCCATGTGGCCGCCGATAGCCGTTCCCGACTCGACCAGATAGACCTTATACCCCGCATCGGCCAGGTCGAGCGACGCCTGGATTCCGGCTATTCCCCCGCCAACAACCATTACAGAACCTATTTTTTGGTCTTTCTTCTTCATTTGCCGTTCGCTCTTAAGTGGCCCCGCCACGGCAAGGCCGACTATTCGCTTGAGGGCGGAATTGTAAAATCTTGCGACAACCGCTGCAACTAAATAAGGCGTGTTACCGAAGAAACACCCCCAAGGCGGAACTATCACCGCTACCTAATACGGCGGGACAGGCAGAAAAGTGCGAAAATAGGGTTCATCCGGTTAATGAGTAGGTGGCCGTTGCAGGTCAGGACCTTGGAGTCGTCTGGAGAGAAAAATCGTTTGGGCAGAGGGCCAAATTAGGGCAACCAGGGGGGTAATTTGGACCTCTGGGGTCCCGAACGATTTTTCTCGGTCTTCCGAGTCGCGAAGTACACCTATCCATTTATTCGGAAGAACCTGAAATAGGCCTTGTAACTCCTGTTGCCGGCGACCTTGACGTCGCAGCACACGGATCGCGCGGCCGGAACTTATTTCGCAGGTGCGATTATCCTGCCGCCGGCGACGACGTTGTCCTGCTCGTCGTACAGCACAAGCCTCTGGCCCGGACACGGCGCGAATTGAGGCTCGTCAAACTCGACCTTGATATCCGTTCGCCTCACTTCGACAATTCTGCACGCCCGCGGATCGCCATACGAGCGAATCTTGCCGAACAGCCGCTGTTCGCAGGCCAGCCCGCCGCGGCGGGCCAGCTTATCAGGAATAAGGACATTAATACAATCTGCGCTTATGCTGCGAGAGCTTACCTCATCTCTCGCGCCCAGCGCTATGGTGTTTGTCCGCGCGTCTATCCTGCCCACGTAGAGCGGTTTGCCGCCCGCAAAGCCGACTCCCCGCCGCTGACCGAGCGTATAATTTGAAATCCCCTTGTGCGTGCCTATCCTGTTGCCCTGTATGTCCGTTATGTCGCCTTCTCGCTCCGCCTGCTGCTCGCCCAGGGCCGCACGATAGTCGCCCTCCCCCGCAAAGCACAGTTCCATACTCTCAGGCTTCTCGGCAACGCTTAGATTCAGCTTGGACGCAATACGGCGAACCTCGGATTTCGTCAATTCACCCAACGGCAGAACGAACCTGTCCAGTTTTTCTCTCGCAATTCCGTACAGAAAATAGCTTTGGTCCTTGTCCTTGTCTTTTGCCCGCGCCAGACGGACATCGCCTGCGTCCCTGATAATTCTCGCATAGTGGCCCGTGGCCAGATATGCGATGCCGAACTTCGCCTTCACAAAATCCCAGACCAAAGAGAACTTAAGAAGGGTGTTGCAGTCAATACAGGGGTTGGGCGTCTGCCCCTCTGCGTATGCCCGTCGGAACGGCTCGATTATCAGCTCATCAAACGCCTCGGCCACGTCGATGAAGTAGTGAGGAATCCCTATGTCGCAGCAGACAAGGGCGGCATCGGCCCCGCAGCACCCGCGAGGGCTGACCTTGCACGATACCGGAATGTTCATCGTCACGCCCAGCACGTCCCAGCCCTGCTCCTTGAGCAGGTGCGCCGCGATGCTGCTATCGACGCCCCCGCTCATCATCACCGCTATCTGCTTGGAGCCTGACTGCCCGAGTTTCCACGGCGACAGACTCGGCTCCACCAGCCGTATATTCCACTTATCAACCGTCATTGCCTCAGCCAACCTCTCAAATCACACACAGCATCCTAATACCACAACGCTGCTTGGATTCTGCCGACGAGCCTGCGGGGGCCGGCCTTCTGCCTGCTGGCAGCCTAAAAGCGATAAACGCGATTCTGGGGCACATAGAACCAATATTCACAGCGTAAGTAGCGTTGTAGTACTAAGTTTCGTCTCTCAGTTCGGTTATCCGCGGGTTGCAGCCGCATAGGAGGCACTTGGGATTTCTATTCAAATTCACCCTGCGAAAGTCCATCGTCAAAGAATTGTATGTCAGCAGAGCGCCGGTCAGCAGCTCGCCCGCTCCGAGAAGGAATTTTATCGCCTCGGTGGCCTGCAGCGAGCCGATGACCGCCGGGACAACGCCCAACACACCCACCTGCGAGCTTGCCGGCATAGCGCCGGCCGGCGGGACCGAACCAAAAATGCACCGATAGCACGTCGTTTGGCCCGGCAGCACCGTGATCAGCTGCCCCTCGAATCGAAGAACGCCGCCGTGGCAGAACGGCCTCCTCTCAAAATAGCAGGCGTCGTTTATCAGAAACTTGGCGGGGAAATTGTCCGTTGCGTCGATCACAAAGTCATACTCGCGGATAATGCCCCTGATATTGTCCGCCTTCACCCGCTGCCTGTAAGTCCTGACGGAAACGTCGGGATTTACCGCCCGCATCTTGCTCTTGGCCGAGGCGACTTTGTCCGCGCCTATATCGCCGGTATGATGAATTATCTGCCTCTGGAGATTCGCCAATTCCACCTTGTCGGCATCGACTATGCCGATTGTCCCGACGCCCGCAGCGGCCAGATACAACGCCGCCGGCGAGCCCAAACCGCCCGCCCCGATGATCAACACCTTCGATGAAAGCAGTTTTCCCTGCCCCGCCTCACCGATCTGCTCCAGCATTATATTCCGCCGGTAACGCTCCAATTGTTCTTCGGTCAATCCCAAGGGCACACCCCGGAAGTAAAACAATTCCAGCCTGTCGCTGCTTTTAAGAGCTATGCAGCAGGCCCTATTCTATCTTCTAAGGACTTCTCCGCATAGCCCGTTCAAAACCACGGCGGCGTGCCTTGTCATTCCCGCGAAAGGCCTGCCCTGAGCGAAGTCGAATGGGCGGGAATCCAGTACCCGCGATCTCTGGATTCCGGCTCAAGGCCGGAATGACCTGCTGCGGCGGGCACGGATGAACTCCTTCAGAAAGTGCGTTCTTACCTACAAAGATGAATCACACCCGGCGCGCGGGAATATCGCACAATGGGTTGGAATTGGAATATCCATTCGGGTATTATGAAGGAGATACCCGTAGAGTGTGCAAAATAAAGAATGAATTTTGGCATGGTTCAATTCCGGGTGACAGCCTCAAGCGCAGCTTGGGGATGGCAAAGCTCCAAGAGCGGTGCAACCATCCCCATCCCCTGGGGATGAGGCTGCCACACCGTACGGAGCCACAAACAATGTAACTCGGAACCTGACGTACTTGAACCATGCCTGAATTTTGCACACGCTACCATCGGAAAGGCGGTGCGTAATGAGTTTTCCAAAGAACAGGATGCGTCGGCTTCGCAGCAGCGAGGCTATGCGAAGATTGGTCCGCCAGAGCAGTCTAAGCGTTGATGATTTGGTGTATCCGCTTTTTGTCCGCCGGGGCGAAGGACGCAAAGACCCGATCAAGTCGATGGACGGCTGTTTTCACCTCTCGCCGGATATGGTCGCCGCCGAGGCCGCCGAGGTGGCTTCTCTTGGCATACCGGCGGTGCTGCTTTTTGGCTTGCCCGATAAGAAGGATGAAAAAGGCTCGCAGGCCTGGGCCGAGGACGGCGTTGTGCAGGACTCCGTCCGGCGAATCAAGCAGGCCGTCCCGGAGCTGCTGGTAATCACCGATGTCTGCCTCTGTGCATACACCACAACCGGCCATTGCGGGGTCGTCAAAGACGGCGGAATCGACAACGACGCCACGTGCCAATTGCTGGCCAAGGTCGCGCTCTCGCACGCCTATGCCGGGGCCGATGTTATTGCGCCCTCGGACATGATGGATGGCCGGGTACGTTATATCCGCGAGTGCCTGGAGGAGAATGGCTTTTGCGACACGGCCATTATGTCTTACTCAGCCAAGTACGCATCGGCCTTCTACGGGCCGTTCCGCGACGCCGCCGACTCGGCCCCGCAGTTCGGCGACCGCAAGAGCTACCAGATGGACCCCGCCAATTCCGACCAGGCGATGCAGGAGATCGCCCTCGATATAGAGGAAGGCGCCGATATAGTTATGGTCAAGCCCGCCCTGTGCTTCCTCGATATCATCCAACGCGCCAGGCAGCGTTTTGACTGCCCGATAGCCGCTTATTTCGTCAGCGGCGAATATATGATGATAAATGCAGCGGCGAAGGCCGGGCTTATCGACAAGGACGCGGCGATGATGGAGGCCCTGACCTGCATCAAGCGCGCCGGCGCCGATATTATCATCACCTATTTCGCAAAAGCCGTAGCAAAGCTGCTGCGGACCTAAGCCGAATTCCTCACCGCCGAGTTCGCAGAGTAACAATAAATTCCGTCTTCTCGTTGGTAAATCAAATCAGTGATCCCCTTAGTGCCTTGGTGGCTGGTACCCCGACCGCCCCTCACTGTCACCCCGAGCGAAGCGCAGCGCAGTCGAGGGGTCTATTGAAACCAGCCCAGGCCACCTATTGTCGGCGTCTCTCGTACATGATCCCGGGTGTCCCTGGCCTTTCAGCCCGTGCCCAAGTCTTTAGTCCGCCTGAAATTATGGAATAACAAGAAGAAGTCCCATAATTTCTCATTTTTTTCTTGACTTTTACCCCCCCCCTGTTAAGATAGGCAAGATTTAATTGCTTCCGATAGGATTGTAGGCGAAACGGGGAGGGATCCCAATTTGTCATTTACCGGCAAAAATAGCCGGCTGTCTTGAGTTCCAAACGCAACAGCCGTTTTACATAAATCAAAGAAATGTTTTTGCGAAACAACGATTAACTTGTTGGAGGACTGAAAATGGAAACGAAACACTTGAACCTTGTAATTGTGGCCCTGATAGCACTGTTTGCTACGGCGTACGCAGAGGCAGACTGGACTACCCTCGATCCCCCAGGGGCAACCCTGACATACGCATTCGACGTCAGCGGCGGGAAGATTGTCGGTACCTACTATGACGTTTCAGGGATTCACGGCTTCCTCTATGACGGGACAACCTGGACCAGCCTCGACGCCCCAGGAGTGCCAGTTACACATGCATTCGGTATCGACGGCGGCAACATCGTGGGTTGCTACGGATATGACCAGTGGAGCGGATGGCATGGCTTTCTCTATGATGGGACGACCTGGACCACCCTCGATGCCCCAGGAGCGTACCAGACACTGCCATACGGCATCGACGGCGGCAACATTGCCGGTTACTACGCTAAGCAAGTGGAGTTCGTGGTCGAGGAGCACGGCTTTCTCTACGATGGAACGACCTGGACCAACGTGGACGCGCCAGGAGCGGACCGGCCGTTCGCATATGGCATCGACGGTAGCAATATTGTCGGTTCCTACCTCGATGGGTCGGGGTGGCACGGTTATCTCTATGATGGAACAAGCTGGACGACCCTCGAATACCCAGGAGCGTACGTCACATCTGCGACGGACATAGACGCCGGCGACATTGTCGGTTGCTACGATGACGTTTCCGGGACACACGGTTTCCTGTATGATGGGACAACCTGGACAAGCTTTGACTACCCTGGGACGAACTGGACCTGGCCATTAGGCATCGACGGGAACAAAATTGTCGGCTATTACCGTGACTCGTCAGGCAACGACCACGGATTTCTCTACACGATTAGCGTCTCTGCAACCGTTGACGTTGACCCTGATACCTTAAATCTAAAGAGCAAGGGCAAGTGGATTACCTGCTATATCGAGCTGCCGGAGGGGTATGATGTGGCTGACATAGACGTAAGCACGATAATGCTCAATGAGCAGGTGGCGGCAGAGTCACGCCCCACGGGGATTCTTGACCACGATGGCGACGGCGTCGCTGAGCTAATGGTCAAGTTCAGCAGGTCAGGCGTCCAGGGAATACTTGGAACGGCGGACCAGGCCGAACTCACCGTCACCGGCGAACTGGCCGACGGGACGCTCTTTGAAGGCGCCGACACCATCAAAGTCGTTCAGTAAGACCAGATACCTAAAGGAACCCGGAAGACCCAAGGAACCATTGTCGGGGCTTTGAGAAACCGCGGTAATGAAATTCAGTTCAACCTGTAAATCAAGGGCTGGCGCCGCCAGCCCTTTTTTCTTCTTTCACCGCCAGCGATGACCAACCTCTCCTATCTCATCCCCTCTCCCGCCAAACAAAAACAGTGGAAATCTGTAATACAATGTTTCAACTTCTTGTTTTTTCTGCTTGATATTGGAATCCGGCTGCTATAACCACCGTCGAAATAAGACGTTATGGTTTGTTTGGAATTTTGAGTTTCGGTAATTCGGATTTGTTTCCGATTTCGGATTTAGTGCTTCGGATTTGGCTGCGGCCACCGGCCGCGCCAGGTTCTCAGCGGTTTGTGAGAAACGCAGGTTAGTCGTTTTGTTCAGCCCTTATCCGCTCCAGTATTTCCTGTCCGCCGGCAGCCAGCAGTTCCTGGGCAAGCTGTTCGGCGGCGGTTAGGGCTTGGTCTAAGGGAGCGGTTATCGAGCGTTTGACGTACTTCTTGCCTTCGAGGTCCGATATCATTGCATCTATTGAGATACTGCCGGCGTTAATCTCCGAATAGACCCCTAATGGTATGCTGCACCCGCCGTGCATGGATGCAAGGATATGGCGTTCGGCCTGGGCAGTGATTCGGGCTTCTTTGTCGTCGAGTTTCGATACGAGTTCGGCCAGCTCAATGCCATCAGGCTCGGCCCCAGGGGCTCGAATCTGCACCGCCAGGGCGCCCTGTGCCGGGGCGGGCAGGAACTCTCGCGGGGGCAAGATGCCCGATATCTTCTCGGCCAGACCCAACCGGTTCAAACCTGCGCAGGCGACAATAGCGGCATCGACGATGCCGGCGGCGACTTTTGAGAGCCTCGTTTCGACGTTTCCACGCAGGGGGACGCACTTTAGGTCGCTTCGCAGGTGTCGGACCTGGGCGATTCTGCGGACGCTGGACGTTCCGACAGTCGCCCCGGCGGGCAGATCAGCCAGACCGACCGCACGGTTCCGGGCGACTAAGGCATCGGCGACGGACTCCCTCTTTGGTATCGCCGCCACTACCAATCCTTTGGTATAAGCCGTTGGCAGGTCCTTTAGACTGTGGACGGCCAAATCCGCCCTGCCGTCGAGCAGTGCGTTTTCGACCTCGGATGTAAAATAGCCCACTGAGTCGGACTTGTAGAGGAAGTCCGACCTGTCGCGGTCGCCCTTTGTTGACACCTTCACTATGGATATTTCAACGCCCGCGTCTAAGTTCTCGATCAGGCCGCGGATGTAATTGGATTGCGCCAGGGCCAGCTTGCTGCCCCTGCTGGCGATTCTGATGGGTCTCATTTTGCCCCTTTACAATTCACGATTTGGCATTCTACAGGAATTCTACCGTGCAATTACAGTTGATTCAAACAGTTCGAGAGATTTCCCTTGTGCTGTAGTCAGATAGCGCAATCCCAGCAGAATGCTCGGACCACCCTTGCAATAACAAGCCTGATTCAGTAAAACTGCGTTATATCCAGGGGCATCGTTGTTATTTATGGGAAAACACAGAACCTCACATAAAGCGTCTGAGTAAACGGGCTTGTCAACAATGAAGGACCAACTCTCTGATATTGAGCGGAGGATTTTGGCTGTTCTTCAAGAAGGCCTGCCGGTAAGTCGAAGTCCGTACAGAGATATGGCTGCGAAGATAGGTATAGATGAGCAGCAGTTGTTATCGGTCCTGGAGGACTGGAGGCGGGATGGCAGGCTTCGACGGATAGGGGCGATAGTGGACCATTTCAAGGTTGGCCTTGTCGCCGGGGCGATGGTGGCCTGGTGCGTGCAGCCGGAGCGTGTAGAGCAGGTGGGCGAGCTATTGGCCGGTTTTGAGCAGGTCAGCCACGCTTATGAGAGGCAAACCGCCCAGGGCTGGCCGTACAACTTATACACTATGGTCCACGGCAAGAGCGTCGAAGAGGTCCGGGGCGTGGTTGAGCGGATGAGCCGGGCCTGCGAGGTAACGGACTA
>Ga0315291_10006208_pt1 | contig 14858 bp, 7 predicted proteins | sample YL17G12_20_MG_FD_203070 | JGI IMG/M metagenome (GOLD analysis project Ga0315291, IMG submission 203070) | Sediment microbial communities from Yellowstone Lake, YNP, Wyoming, USA - YL17G12_20 | ecosystem: Environmental > Aquatic > Freshwater > Lake > Sediment | place: USA: Wyoming | collected...
GCCGCTGCTTAAAGTTATGGCGCCGGTACGAGTAAAAGTTGAAAGATTAATTTTTACAACCTGGCCTCCACTTGTATAGGTGCCAAAATAGGCAAATCCGTTGGGCTGGTCAATAACTGCCGCGCGCAGAGTGTTTTCACCGCTGCTTAAAGTTATGGCGCCGGTACGGGTAAAAGTTGAAAGATTAATCTTTACAACCCGGCCTGCAGTTGTTTCAGTGCCAAAATAAGCGAAGCCATTGGGCTGGTCAATCACAGCAGAAGACAAATAGTTTTCGCCGCTGTTTAGAGTGATGGCGTCGGTACGGGTAAAAGTTGAAAGATTAATTTTTACAACCCGGCCTGCAACCGTCCCTGTGCCAAAATAAGCGAAGCCATTGGGCTGATCGATGACTGCTGAATCCAAACGGTTCTCGCCGGTGCTTAAGGTTACAGCGCCAACGCGGGTAAAGTCTGAAAGTTGAATCTTTACTACCTTGCCAGGGCTATTATCAGTGCCAAAGTAGGCCATTCCATTGGGCTGATCAATCACAGCCGATCGTAAATTATCCTCACCGCTATTTAAAGTCAAAACTCCGACGCGCGTATTATCCGAAAGACGAACTTTGATAATCTTGGCTGGGCTCGAAGTAGTGCCAAAATAGGCAAAGCCATTGGGCTGATCAATCGTCCCCGCCCAGATAAGGTCCTCGCCAGAGTTGAGGGTCAAGCCACTTTGTCTAGAAAACCAGGAGGCCGGATAGCTTGTCGAACCAACTGCTGAAAGACCAAAAGAAGGCGGAGTCGGAGTATTTGTTGGCGTGTTTGTAGGCGTATTTGTAATTGTAGGAGTATAAGAAGGCGTAAAGGTGTAAGTGGCTGTCGGTGTGGGTGATGGGTAGCCGGCTAAAACCACATCATCGAGAATAAAATAGTCACTGTTGCTTACCGTGGAACGAAACCTTATTTGAAAACTGGCAAGATGATTTGCTCCGGCCGGCAAACTTATCGTGTCCTGAATCCATGTTAATTGTTGCGTCGAAATAGTCTGCAAAATGTTCCAGCTCGCCCCATCATACCATTCTACATATGTGGTTCCAGACGGATAATTGGTCCTCCAATAGTTCAAGCTAATGCCACTATAACCCATTGTTGAGATCGATTTGACCAAACTGGAGTTCGAACAATTATTACAAGTTGCGCCGTATGATCCCGAGTGCTTTGTAAAACCAGTTGCCCAGTTACTTCCGGCGCTTGTCCATGCCGAAAAAGTTCCAGACTCAAAACCATCTGACCAAATTGTTGATGGGACCGGAGTAGCTGTGGGGGTAATTGTTGGAGTGTTGGAAGGTGTATAAGTGTTAGTGATAGTCGGAGTGAGAGTCGGTGTATTCGTTACGGGAGGTGAATAGGTAATTTCCAGCCAAGAATAATAAACATACCAAGTAATGGTGTCTCCTCCGCCTACGCTCGCGACTCGCTGGATTTTCGAATAAAAAGCATTGGCTTTGGTCCATGTATTGATATTAGCTGAAACATCATAATCGTTGATTGTAGCTGAAGTAGGCGGCAGATTGGAACTAGTGTATGCGTCAGCATCAAAAGTTGTTGCGCCATCATAATATTGAAGTTTAATATTATCATCGGCATACCCTGATTGGTAATGTTTGATTTTTAAATGGACGGCTGTGATTGTGCCCAGATCGGAACTGTCATCATAGGTTGCAAATGTCCATTTATCTGTCCCACCCCAGCCCGTAGCCGAAGCATAGGTATCAGGTGTGTCGCCTATAACATTGCTTCCATTTGTTACCGTTAGCCCAGAGTCTGTTTGGCTGGCAATGTAAAGCGAAAGCGCGTTGGCGGCTATTTTTTGTTCCGGCGAAGAAGTCCAGGAAGAGACGGAATAAACCAGCGCACTAAAACTTAACAGCATTAAAAAAATGCCAGCAACTTTTTTTGCCCGCTGATACCAGATGTAGCGGTGAACCTGGGATTTGGTAAGTTTAATATGTTTCATTTATGTCATTTTTTCCACAGACCAACTGATACAGACCTTCCACAGATGTGAACAGATGCTACAGATATTACAGATGAAACGGATATTCAAATTAGGTTGGGGATCCTTTTAGGAATAACTTTTTCTTTAGTGAATATGCCCAATAGACCCAATTTAAGGCCCGTACTTACAAGATAGGTTTTCACTTGTCTAAAAAATTCTGGATTATGTTTGCCAACTTTTATTTCAAGGATAATTTTATTGTCTATCAAAAAATCTAAATAATATTTTCTAACAGACTCTTCGCCCACCTTTAACTCAACAGGCACCTGCTCTTTTATCTCAAACCCTTCTTCAATTAAAAGTTTTGCAACTAATTTCTGGATATCCTTTTCGCGTACCTCACCACCCAAAATTCGGTGAGCTTTATAAAGGGCTCCAATTATTTTATAAGACTCGTTCTCATAAACAATATCCATGTCCCTCCTATCTGTTCACATCTGTTGAAGGTCTGTATAATCTGTTGAATCAGGTTGCTATTTTTTTGGAATCACCACCACATCTCCCTCGTGTAAGATATACGGCGATTCAAGGTCATTTGCTTTTGCCAGATTTTCCCAATTCACGTTGAACTTTTGCGCGATGCCAAAGAGGGTGTCGCCTGATTGCACTGTGTAGTTTTCACCGGCTACTTTTGTTTTGGTAGGGGTTGGGGAGGTTGCGCTGGTTTCTTCGGGGGTTAGGGATGTTTGGGTAGTTTGGGGTGTTTGGGATGTTTCCTGAAGCAAAACCGACGTGGGTGTTGCCTTGATGATTGTTGCCGTCGGCGTTGTTTTGGATTCAAGCGAAATTGAGGCAATTTTGGCAAGTAAATAGCCCAAAACCGCCGCCGCGCCGACAATTCCCAAAATCAGTACCAGCCAGCCGAAGACTCTCCAACCCGGATGTTTGGCGCGCGCTTCTTCTTCAATCCCTTCCTCCGCTTCTTGCAAAATTTTTAATTCTTTTTTGGCTTTTTTGCCTTTTTCTTTGCCCAATTCTTTTTCTTCCTCTAAAATTTCCTGCATCACCTTTTCAAGTTTTTTGTGTTTGCGGTGCGCGCGCAATGTTGCCAGCAAAATCAAAAGCAAAATTAATAAAGCCGCTAAAGCGAACCAAATTAAATTCCAGGAAACGATCCAAACTTCCTTGGACGCGCTAATCCATTCTCCGCCCTCAAACATTACACGAGATTCTACTTTAACCTTGCCCAAAAAAGACGGGGTGCTCCATTTGGCTTCCAAATTTCGATCCGTGTCTGGCAAAGTTGTTAGGTTGGGCAAATCAACTTCTTCAAATTTTCCAAATGTTTCAGGTAAAAATTTCGTCGAGCCCTTGAGAGTTAAAAATACATTGCCTGAATTGTGGAAAATCGTAGTGGCTTTGATTACCGGCTTAAAAAGTCCATCGAAATTCAAGCCAAAACGGCCATTGCTAAACTCAATAAAATCTGGGAAGGAGACATCAACTTTCAAATCCTTGATTTTGCCTTCTTTGACCAAACCGGTTTTGTCCGCGGGTCCAGTCACTGCCGCCAAAATCGTTACTCCGATCCTGCCCGCGACATTCACCCCTGTGATACCTTCCTTGGGAATTGTTTTAACAAAAATAATTGATTCATAGCCATGCGGAACAATCCCTATGGGAATTTCCAAAGAAAAGTCGATTTTTTGCGAGCCCTTAGAGGGAATTGTAAATTTTTCTTGACTGATTTTGAGCCAATTTGCCAGAGAATATTGGTCTTCGCCCGCGTTTTTATATTCAAATTCATTCTTCTGGTTGATGGAATAATCTTGAACTTCTATCTGGTAATTTGTTTCTTCAGAGGCTTCGTTAAAAACTGTGAAATATTTTTCAAGCGTACTGCCCATCTCGGCTTGGAGTTCAATTTTTGAAGGCAGGACAGAAAAGTCCACTCCTTCGGCTTTGGCTTTCGGTATAAAAACAAACAATGCTCCCGCGACAATCGCCAAAAGCGCCAACCACTTTACTTTTTTCAAAAGCTTCATTTCTCCTCTCCTTCGACAAGCTCAGGATCAAAAATTATGAAATAATTTTTGACTTTTAATTAATATCTTATTTCTGAGCTTGTTGAAGGACCCTGAGCCTGTCGAAGGGCCAACCTTCAGCTCAAAACAAATTTTATACATCAAACAATAGGGCACAAAATCCCTACTCTAATTTTATCACGATTAAAGATTTATTTATTATAAGAATTTTGAGTATTTGACAAAAAAATACATTCCATTTCTTCCGATCGTGAGAAATGGAATGTATTGATAAGATGTAGGAAATATGAAAATAACAAATAACAAATAACAAATAACAAACAATATCCAAGCTTCCGCTGGAATGACATAACAGCAGGATACCGGAATCGAACCGGCACTTTATCCTTGGGAAGGACACGTACTGCCACTATACTAATCCTGCATCAAAGAAATTATAACATAATAAAAATAGCAAATAGCAAATAGCAATGGCAAACAATACTTAAATTCAAAATTCTAATTTTGAAATTTTGAAAATTGAGATTTAGAATTTGTCAGCCCTACGTTTAATCTCTTTGAGAAATAGAATATTTATTCCCGCGCCTGCAACGCTTTGCGTAGCAATGCGGGCACGGTCTTCTCAAAATAGATTGCACTTCGGCTGATCATCCGAAGGATCGATTTGATTTTTGATTTTTGTTTTTTGATTTTTAATATTTGGAAGATCAAAAAACCGCCTCTTCGGCGGATTTTTGAATGTTTACCAAGGTTGAACCTTGGTAAGGATTAAGGAGTGATTGTTAATTCGATTCCTGTTGTTTCGGCTCCGCCTATGGCTTTTGTGCTGCCTTTTTCAAACAATTGCGTGGCTAAATCTAACTTGGCGGCGCCTTCGGCACTGGCTCTCATATTAATTGTCGCCATTGTGCCGGCAATTTTTAATCCTTCCGTATTTTTTATAATGATTTTGATCATTCCATCAGCAACTTCAACAGTTGCAAGACTGCCCGCATCACCCGCTGTGACATCGGAATTGCCCACATTTAAAATGGCAGGATCGTAAGCGATATTGGCTTCCATTGAAGTTAACAATTTTGTGCCAGGGTCAATGGATAAGGTTGCTGAAATTGAATCGCCGATTTTGTAGGTCAATGCTGTTGTCTCAATTTTAATTTTGGGCAAAACTTCGGGTACAGATACAGTTGTTTTTGGCAAGGTCAGCCAAACGGTCAATCCTGCGGCGATAACTAAAACAGCGCCGAATATCGCGAAAATAGGCCAGCGGTTGATCTTTTTTTCTGGCGCCCGATGATGTGTATGATGAATTATTTTGCGATGTTTTTTTGGCATTGTTGTCTCCTTTTCATTTTCTGGATTCCAGCTTTCGCTGGAATGACACGAATTACTTTTTATGATTATTTTTCACTTTGCGGTGGAGGAAGATAAACGGATAAAGGATGGCAAAGAGAATCCAGGGGAGCAGGCACCAGAGATAATCGGGATTGGCAATTAACATCCAAATTAAGAAGGCCAGCAATAAAATATCAATTACCAAGAGGATGATTAAGATGGCTTTTTTCCATGATTCTTTGAAAGGAGGTTTTTTGGGTTTGCGAATCCAGAGCCAAATGGCGAGAATGATTAGAATGAGCAGAGCCAGCCAGCCAACCCACCAGAGGTAGCAGGCGGTAAAGGCAATGAGGCCGCCGGTAACTGGGGCTGTGATTAAGCCGCCTGTGGCGGGGCCGCCGGGGAGGGTTGGGGTTGCGGCCGAGGCCGGGAGGCTGGTTTCGGTTGGGGTTGGGAGGAGAGGGGTGATCAGGGTGATCAGGGTAGTCGGGGAGGTCAGGGCGGTCGGGAGCACTACGAGTGTACCTGTTGGGGTTGATGTGTTGGTGTTGGTTGGAGTGTCTGTTGGAGTTTCTGTCGGTGTTTCGGTTGCGGTATTAGTTGGCGTTTCGGTGGCTGTTTCGGTTGGGGTATCAGTAAAAGTTTCAGTTGGAGTATCAGTGAATGTTTCTGTAGGCGTCAAAGTTTCTGTGGGCGTCGGGGTTGGCAAATTGGGCGTCGTGTAGCAGAGGGCGATGCCTCCAATTACAGACGCGGTGTTGTGGGAATATTGCATATAGTTGCTTGAATCTTTTTTGTATCCAATCGTAGCGCTCGCGCCATTATCATATAAAGGATTTCCGAAATCCACATCTTGATATTGGAATTGGATCATATTGCTTCCTTCATACAAAACTAATTCAAATGTCGCGCTTCCAACATTGTTGAAGTGTGGCCGATTATACCATTCAACCACAAAATAGCGATTAGGCGCAGAGCCAAAAGTTTGGTAATAAACATTGCCCGAGTTGTTATCAATATCATCCCAAAAAGGCGCGATGAAGTTGTCTGGGAATGAAGCCGAGTTTAATGGCGTATTGTTGAAAGGAACATCGCCAGTCGTCGCGCCAAAAATGATCGCTCCATTATTGCCAACCCTAACTTGGTTAGAAACTGTTTCCCAGAAATCAAAGTTGAAGGGCATAGTCACATTGGCTTCATCGTCATCTGATAATCCGAGCGCTGTGCCGCCGGTAGCGTCAATCCAAGAGTAAGCGCAATTGCCTTGGGGAATAGTGGGCGTGAAAGTGGGAGTGAAAGTAAAGGTGTTGGTAAATGTGGGCGTATCTGTGGGAGTGTCGGTGGGAGTGGCTGTATCGGTTGGGGTATCGGTGGGAGTATCCGTCGGGGTGTCTGTCGGCGTGTCCGTCGGGGTAAAAGTAGCCGTATCGGTAGGAGTGTTTGTTGGGGTATCAGTCGGAGTGTCGGTGGGAGTATCAGTAGGTGTGTCCGTAGCCGTATCTGTGGGGGTATCTGTCGGCGTTTCAGTCGGAGTGTCGGAAGGAGTATCTGATGGAGTAAATGTAAAAGTGTCGGTGGGCGTGTCGGTAAATGTGGCTGTGGGCGCGCCGGTAAAAGTTTCAGTTGGCGTATTAGTAAAAGTTTCAGTTGGCGTGAAAGTGTCAGTGAAAGTGGACGTGAAAGTTGGGGTATAAGCGGTGCCGGAAATTAAAACATCATCCACATAAAAATCATCGTTAGATTGATTGATTGAAGCCCTCAATCGTACTTGGAAATTGGCATTGTTTGCCGCTCCCGCGGGAAGAGAAAAAGAATTTTGGGTATAAGTTGAAGTTTCATTCGAGTCGTTATGGTTAAAAAGTTGGGTCCAAGTCGAACCGTCGTACCATTCAGCGTAAACATCATCGTCGCTTTCCCAACTTGTAGAACCTTTGTACCAATAACTAAAAACTACTGAATTATAATCAACAGTAGAAATGGCTTTGGTAATGCTTGAATTAGTCACATCTCCATCAATATGTCCGCCATAACTGCCGGTGCGCTGGTCGGATGAAGTAATGTCCCAGCCGGATCCTGCCGATGTCCAGTTAGTAAAACCGTTGGATTCAAATCCGTCGGAAAACAAAGTGGCCTCGGTTTCAAATACCGGCTCGGCTTTAATATTCGCGGCTAAAATTGAAAGTACAACTGCCACGGCAAAACATAAAACACCAAAAATAATTTTTTGGCTTAAAATAAATTTCGATTTTTTCAATTCACCCTCTCCTTCGACAAGCTCAGGATCAAAAATTCTTTCAGAATTTTTGACTTTAATTTTTTGTTGAAGGACCCCGAGCCTGTCGAGGGGCCTTCCTATATAATCTCATCTATTCTTATTGTATAACAAAAAGCTACTCCTCGACATTGCTCGGAGTAGCTTTTCTGTGGATAACTCGTTAGCTCACATCTTATTTTTCTTTTTGAATCCTTTTGATATGAGTTTGGCGAGATAACACTTCGGCGCGCGCCAGCGATTCATTTTTCAGTTCTTTAATGACTTTCGGAAGTTCCTTTTTGCTGTCCTTGGTCAATTCCGATTCTATTAAAGTTGTCCTTTGGTTTTTCTTCTGGCTGGATTTAACAACCTTTTCGCCGATGGTTTTGACATTCATCGCCTTCAATGTTGCCTTGGGATTTATTTTGGCGAAATCTTTCTTTTCCATCAAAAGCTTTCTGAACCAGTGCCCTTTATCTTTTTCGATTAAGATGTTAAGTGTTTTGATATCAAGCACGCGGTCCTTTTTGTACCAAAGAATGATCCAAAGAAGAATGCCGAGGCCGATTAAGAAAAGAATTATTCCGCCTGTGATAATCCAAGGAATCCAAGGCTTCCAGTCAAAGCCGATTTCACCGCCCGTTGCGGGTCCGGTGATTTCACCGCCCGTTGCGGGTCCGGCCGCAACTGTAGAAGTGGCAGTCGCAGTCTCTGTCGCGGTTGGCGGGACAGGGGTTGCTGTCGCTGGCACAACAATTGGGGTGAAGCCAAAGTTTAGTCCTGAATTAGTTACACTCGGCACAACGTCAGTGACAATCACCAGACCCGTTGTTGGCAACATGCCTGCCGGAGCGGTGACAAACAAGAGGTAATGTCCGGCTGGCAAACCCGCAAAGGTGTATGAGCCGTCTACTAAGCTGAATAACGTTCCCACTAATGGCTCTGTTAAAGTATCGATAAAGTTGTCCGAGTTCAAATCGTGGTAAGCGAAAATTGCTACGCCTGCGATAGGGGCATCTCCCGCGTCATAAAGACTATTGGCATTATTGTCTGAAAAGACAAAGCCGGTGAGCGTGCCAGGAATAACAGGTGTGTTGGTAGCAGTGGCGATACTCGTTGAGGTCATGGTCGGCGTATTGGTGGCAGTTGCTGTGGCGGTTTCGGTAGGAGTTTTAGTAAAAGTTGCGGTCGCTGTAGCTGTAGCAGTTTCCGTAAATGTCCAGGTCGCATAAATGTTCTCTACACAATCTGAAACCAAAAGAACGGGCGGGTTGGATTTATCATATAAGCCGGCGCAAACATAATACTGGCTTCCTATTGCATAAGTGTGTTCGGCTGTTGATTGAACATGATTACCCCAATTCCAAGGTCCCCAGTCTGGGCTGGAAGGATTCATCCCAAGATATTCGATAGGAGAACCATCCCCCCAATCTATGCCAACCTGAAAATCCTGCTTTTTGTTTTGGTGATCACTGTTATAGTTGGCTGTGCCTTCAAGGTGTTTGTCCAAATCTTCCATTGTATCAACGGTAATCTCTATAGTAGGGACGGGGCCGGTAGTTGTTTGGGTTGCAGTCGCGGTTTCTGTTGAAATAGCGGTTGAGGTGGCGGTAACGAGGCTAGTTTCGGTTGAGGTGGCAGTGGCGATTTCGGTTGGAGTTTGAGTGGAAGTTTCTGTCGGAGTATTGGTTGCAGTGGGGCAATCGTAAATAACCGTGACGCCTACGGAGTCAATTTTGGCATATTTGTTGGATGGGTCGTGGCTGTTCAGGGTGATTTTGACGCGGAAATTTGTGTTGGAAAATTCGCTCGCGGACCAGGTTCTGCCCCATGTGTCAACAGGCGAAAGGGTAAGGGTTTGGGCTACATTGGAAAACGAAAGCGGTTTGGTGGCTGTCCAACTTACTCCGCCATTCCAAGAAAGGTAGGCTGAAAGGTAAGCCCAGTTGCCATTGTCAATAAATCCTTTAACGTCAACTTGGATAGCGTCAATGGTTGCGGCGGAGAAGGAAAAGCCAAAGTTCTTGGCGATCAGGTAATCGCCATCTTGTTTAGTTTTGGCATAATCGCCGTCAGGCGCACCTTCTGCTTTATTTTCGTCGGACCAATTGCCGTCGTCGGCATTGCCGGCGTAGTTTATTCCGGCTTGCGAACAACCCGCATTGGCAAACAATTTGAGATTAGGATAATTGAACGCTAACATTGCCAAACTGCCCGCTGCTAAAAAGAAGGCAATAGCCAGAATGTAGCGCCCTTTAGTTGTAAGCTTACTTATAATACTCATATGACTCCTTCGTACTTAGTACTTTGTACTTCGTACTATTTACTTTTATCCAGCTAAAAGCGCTTCGCGCATTTAGGCGGGTTTATGTTCCACATAAACAGGCAGGTTGATTTGTTGGGAAAGCAGCCCGACTTTAGCCGCTTTCTCGCCAACTCCCTGTTTAATTAATTGTTTTAATGTTTTTTGCTTTTCATCAGTTAATTTTTGCGCCAAAATTTCTAATTTTTCGCGATCTTTTTTAATATCTTCAGTCGGGCAGACAGTTTCATCATTATAAGGCGTCAAGCAAGCCTTTTTATTGAGCAATTCTTTGAAAGGAAGCTTGGCAAATTCTTTTTCTTCCAAGAAATATTTTTTGAATTTATTTAATTTATTTTTTTCCTTTAAATAAAGGATTGTTTCAGCATCAGTGGCAACTTCCGTGGCTCTTTTGTGCCAAAGCAAGACAGGAAATAAAAGAGTAAAGAGAATCCAAGGCAAATAGCACCACCAGTGGCTCAAATCGTTGAAAAAGACAAACAAAACATAGAGCAAAACCAAGAGGTCAACTATAAGCCAAGTGATTATAATGGCGCGGTGGGTTGAATAGCGCTTGTTGTAAGCAATAACAGCGTCTTCGCGCGCGTCAACTTTTATATTTTGATTATCATTACGCATTTTTACTCCTGGACGCTTAGCGTCCTATCAGTCACGCTTAGCGTGACTCTTTTCCATTTTCTTCTTCTTTGGAATGTTTTTCATAAACTTTTTCGTCAATTTGTTCGGCTAAAATTATTGTTCGGGCTTGTGCTTCGCTGATATTTTTTTCGTGCATTAAACTTTTTACTTTCTTTTCGTTTTCGGCGATAAGCGGGATTTCGCGGACTTCGCAATCGTTGCGGGTGATGCCGTAAAGGGCGATTATTTCCTTTTCCCACGGCTGGAGGGCGGCTTTTTTAAGAATCTCGGAGATATCAACTTTTTTGAATTCTTTACTTTCAATGTTATAAACGGTAAAGCGCTCAATTTTGTTTTTTTCAATCATATAATTCAAGGTTTCGGCAGAAACGACAGCTTCTTTTTTTCTGAACATCAGAAGCATCAAAAGCAAGATAAGAGGCAAGAAAATCCAACCGTTAAAGCAGCAAAACGTATCTTTGACAAATTGGATCAGACCGCCGGTAGGGGGAGGAGTGATCAAGCCGCCAGTGGCTGGGCCAGGAATGGTTGGCGTGGCTGTGGCAGGAATCGTTGAAGTTGGCGTGGCAGTAAAGGTTGGGGTCGAAGTAGGCGGAGGAGGGATAACGGGGACGATAAAGCCAAAGTCAACGCCAGTAATTGTATTTCCGCCGGTGATTGTATGTCCGCCGTTAATTAAAATGGTTGTTGGGACAGCTCCCAAAGGCAAGGCGGGATCAACGCCGGAAACTGTTACGGTGTAGGTGCCATCAATTAAGGCTCCGAATGAATATGCTCCGCCTGCTCCAGTTGTAGTAGTTGCTCCAACTGTACCGGATAAGGTGACAGTCACGCCTGCGATGCCCGCTTCACCCGCGTCCAAAATTCCGTTGCCATTGGCATCCAAAAAGACTGTTCCAGAAATCAAACCAGTTGGGATTGGCGTTGAAGTAACTGTTGGCGTATTAGTAATGGTTGGAGTATTAGTAATGGTTGGAGTTGAAGTTTCTGTTGGAGTTTCAGTTGGAGTTGAAGTGTCGAAAGGAGTAGTAGTTCCGGTTGGCGTTTCAGTAAAGGTTGAGGTTTCAGTTGCAGTGAATGTTTCTGTTTCGGTGAAAGTTTGAGTGGCGGGAGGCATATAACCAAAATCGATTGTGGTATTATTTTCACCCACTGAAAGAGTTAATATCGTTGGTTCGGTGACGGGATAAGTGAGCGTGTAGCCGGTTAAAACCGCGCCTGTATCTGTAATGTCAACGATATAATCGCCCGCGGAAAGTCCGGTGAAAGAATAATTGCCGTCGCCGGAAGTAGTTTGCGTGCCAAGAGGAGAATCGCCGCCGTCAATTATTCCATTTGAATTATTATCTAACCAAAGATCAATTGTGACGCCATTGATGCCGACTTCGCCAAGATCTTGAATTCCATCGCCATTCATGTCTTCCCAAACTCGGTCACCAATCGAACCGGTAACGGGGGTCGTAGTTTCAGTTGCGGTTGCAGTAGCGGTTTCGGTTTCAGTTGCAGTTTCGGTTGCAGTTTCTGTTGAAGTAGCGGTTTCAGTCGCAGTTTCAGTGGGAGTTTCAGTGGGGGTTTCAGTCGGAGTTTCTGTAGCTGTACTTGTAGGAGTATTAGTTGCCGTTTCGGTTGATGTAGCTGTTTCTGTCGGGGTGTTTGTGGCTGTGGCCGTTGCTGTATTAGTAAAGGTAGGGGTAGATGTCGAAGTTGCTGTTGGGGTGTTTGTAAAAGTTGAAGTATTTGTTGGGGTGGCTGTGCTGGTTGCCGTAGGCGTTGGCGTCGCGCAAGGAAGGCTACTCGCTTTTGCGGGAGAATTGTGGAGCGAAGGAACATTGACGGAACTAAATCCGGAAGCCCCAAAGTCAGCCAATGGCACGCGAACATAATAAATGTCTTGATAAATCCAATTAGGGTAAGACGGATTTGGCGTATAACTGGCATCGGTAGCCGGCGAATTTGCCGTCAAAACATAACCAAATTCATTAAAATTGCGGGCTAAAGAAGTTTGCGCCCAAACATGTGAAGCAGTTCCAACAGAAATTGAGCCGTCTCCGCCATTTACTCCCAAAGATCCATAGCCAGACGGGAACGAGGAAGAAGCACTCATATAATCAACAAAAAAGTTGAAAATTGTCGAGCCATTCCCATTTGTAAAAACAAATTGTGCTTTATCGCTTCCCGTCAAATTCGAAAAAGTATGGCCGTGGCTCCAGCCAATCGCATTTGCGCCGTAAGTATTATCATTCAAGCCAGTGTCTTGGACATAAGTTGCATAAACATAAGTTGAATCCGTTGACCATGAAAGAAAGCCCTTTCTAAATGTGCCGGAACCTTCTGATGCGCCGCAAATAAAGCTTGATCCGCTTTGGGGAGCTTGGGTTAGGGTGCTTGTGGCGGTCGCGGTGGCAGTTTTGGTTTTGGTCGCGGTGGCAGTTTTGGTGACTTTTGAGCCGGCGCTTGATTCAGGCATTGTACCCGCAAAATATAATGTAAAGCCAACTAAAAATAAGCCTAAAGAAATCGCGCTTAAGAGCAAAGCAAGGTGCTTTTTCTTTTTTGGCTTATCATTATTATTTGCGTTGTCAAAATTGACATTGCCGCCGAGAGGAGGTTCTTTTGAAGTGATGGCAATATGGCGCAATTTGCTTGTTTTAAGGCTGGGCGTGGGCGCGTTAAGGTATGATTTTATTTGTTGAGTTGCGGCTTTTATTTTTTGGATGACGCGGGTGATCTTGACCGCGAATGGGGTTGAAGAGTCAGCCGCGCCCGCAACGCCTGAGCGTAGCGATGGCGGGCGGGGGTAGTCAGGGTGATCGGGGAGTTCGGGGAGAAGGGGAGAAGAAGGGATGTCAATTTTGGTTAATTTAAAACCTTCATTTGATAAAATAAAAGGCTTTTCAGCAGGCGCTGAAAGCCCTTCGGATATTTTTTTGATTTTGAAATCGTTTTCCATTTTTGTTTCGATTTTGATTACGGATTTACGGAAGTTTACGGAATTTACGGAAGGGATTGTTTTATTTTTGTTTTAAACTTTCAAATTAAATTATTATACCATTATTTTTGGGACTTGTCAAGAACTTTATTTGATTTTAAGATATAGCGTCAGCCAACCGAGGATGGCGAGCACGAAAGCGATGGCAAAATTGACGATGGGCCAAGGGATATTCGCGGCGGTTGGTTGGGCGGGAGTGGCGGAAACGGCGGCGGTGGGGGTGGGGAAACTCGTTTGGGTTTCGGTTGGCGTTTGCGTTGGGGTTTGGGTCAGGGTTGGAGTTTGGCTTTCGGTTGGTGTTGGCGCCAAAGCAACGGGTACGCTAATCGCGCCGCCCAAGGGGATCGGGGTAGTCAGGGGAGTCGGGGAGATCAGGGTGGGAGTCGGGGTTTGCGTTGGGGTCGCGGTCGCGGTAAAAGTTTCCGTCGGGGTTTCGGTTTCGGGGGTGATTGTCTGTGTGCCGGTTTGGGTCTCGGTTGGAGTTTGAGTCTCGGTTGGGGTCAAGGTTTCGGTTTGGGTTGGGGTTTCAGTGGCGGTTTGCGTAGAGGTTTCGGTTGGGGTGGAGGTAGGAGTAGGAGTTGGGGAATTTGGGGTATTTGGGGTATTTGTAAGAGTTGGAGACTCGGTTGGGGTAGAGGTGTTGGTTGGAGTTTGCGTCGCGGGCGGTTGATAGCCGAAATCGACGGCTGTTTTATTTTCGCCTGTTAAAAGTGAGAGCGCGTAAGGCTCGCTGGCAGGAAAAGTCAGAGTATAGCCCGTTAAAATCGTGCCCGTATCCGTAATATCAACAATATACGCGGCTGCTGAAAGCGCGGAAAAAGTATAATTGCCGTCGCCGGAAGTTGTTTGCGTTCCAATCAGCGAATCTCCGCCATCAATTAAGCCATTGGTATTATTATCCTTCCATAAATCAAGCGTGACGCCATTTATGCCCGCTTCCTCACCATCTTTTATGCTGTTGCCGTTGTCATCCGACCAGATTTGTCCTGAAATCGAGCCAGGGACGGGGGTTTGGGTGGCAGTTGGAGTGGCGGTGGCGGTGGGAGTGAAAGTTGCTGTGTTGGTTTGGGTCGGCGTACTGGTAAAGGTGGAAGTTGGCGTGTTTGTCGGCGTATTGGTTGCAGTTGAAGTTGGAGTGTTAGTGTTGGTAAAAGTAGAGGTGTTTGTAGGTGTAGAAGTGGCAGTGCGCGTAGCCGTCATTGTTGGCGTATTCGTCCTGGTGGCCGTAGAAGTGCTTGTGGGGGGGATTGTAGGGGTTTTTGAAGGGGTAGCGGTATAAGTGAATGTTGCAGTTTC
>Ga0315291_10006211_pt1 | contig 14855 bp, 20 predicted proteins | sample YL17G12_20_MG_FD_203070 | JGI IMG/M metagenome (GOLD analysis project Ga0315291, IMG submission 203070) | Sediment microbial communities from Yellowstone Lake, YNP, Wyoming, USA - YL17G12_20 | ecosystem: Environmental > Aquatic > Freshwater > Lake > Sediment | place: USA: Wyoming | collected...
ATCAGGAGAACTAGTTCTCCCTGTTGGTGCATCTCATCAATCAGGAAAAGCCTGAGCTTTCAATAATTTTCTGCAACTCGAGAAGGGAAGTCGATGGGGTCGCGAAGAATCTTCGCAACAACAACATCCTAGCAGACGCTCTTCACGGAGGTCTGACTCAGGCAAGAAGGGAGAGGGTCATGGAAGATTTCCACACTGGAGAGATCAGGATTCTTGTCGCGACAGACGTTGCTTCAAGAGGACTTGACGTAAAGAATGTCACACATATTTTCAACTATGGAGTGCCGAAATACGCAGAAGATTACATGAACAGGATCGGAAGAACAGCGAGGGCAGGAGAATCCGGAAAAGCAATCTCGCTCATCACGCGCGACGACCACAATGCTTTCAGGAAGATCATTCACAGCTTCGACTTTGAGATAGAGAAGATGCAGGTGACAGAATACAAGCAGCTTCCTTTCGAGAGAAGTGAGAGGCGCGGAATGTATGGAGAACGTGGAAGCTTTGGAAGGTTCAGTTCAAGAGGAAGTGGAAGTGGAAGATTCGGCGGCTCGCGTGGAAGTGGACGTGGAAGTGGAGACGGAAGCGGTGGAAGATTTGGCGGACGCGGAAGATTCGGAAGGGGCGGACATCAGCCAAACACTCGAAGAGGTTTCAGTCATTCTGGAAATTCTGGAAGAGGAAGATTTTCTTCTAGAGGAAGCAGGGGAAGAGGCAACTATCGTTGATTTTTTTATTTTTATTTTTTTGTTTCTTGTTTGACGATTGCGCGTTTCCGTTCTCTTTGTTTTTATTATTAAGACAACCTACGGTTTTCTTGGACTTTCCCTTGTTTGCTGCAAAAAATAAATGTACATTTAATGTACAGTGCTTTTCACCCGCAAAACTAACGTACATTTAACGTACATTTCTTAAAAAGCTAAACGGCTGGAAAACGGCTGTTAAATGGATGGTGTTTTTCCCCACCCAATTCACGCCCGTTTTACACCCGTTTATGAGAGGTCAATATGAAGAATTAAGTTGTCCTTTTTGATAAAAATTTCTTTTTTATAGCAAGTAACCATTTTCTTGTTTGTTCTTTTTCATTCAACGCCAAGAATATTATAATTGTAAAAATTACATAATATGAAAGTGCTGATAGTGAACGTATTTCTAAGCTACCTGGTGTTGTAACACCAATCGCAATTCCTAAAAGGGCAGAAAATGTGCCACCTAAAAATAAAATAATAAAATTAAATAAAATACCTGCTGATTTGACAATGTCCAATGAAATAATTGCATAATAGAGAATTGACGTAGCAAAAAATACAACTACAATCAAAACATTAGAAGAATTTTCTGAAATTTGTTTTGTAGCAACTAATATACCAGCAATTATTAACAAAGCTTCCATCAGTCTTAATTTAATTTCAATAGATTCGTGTCTCATAATTAGACGTTATTTTAACAGAGTTAAAAAGCTTATTTTCTTGTATTCAGACCTATCATATATGACCCATTATTTGATTTACTTTAATTTGAAATTATTTTGATGCTACCTCAATTCCATATTTATTGACTAAAGATAACCACAGATTGTAATTGTATGAATCTAAAATATTTCCGTTTGCACTCGATAATTTCTGAATATTCAGCCATTGCTGTGCATCATTATACTCTTGTGAAACACTATCAAATGAAATTCCATCGGAGATGAAAATAACACTTGGTGTTGATACTAATTTTCCGACTCCAACATAATTCTCTTGGTCATCTGTAATTATTGATGGCTGTGCACTTTCAACAAAACAATAACCAGTATTCCTAAAACTATATTGTGTTGGACACTTGATTCCAACTGCTTCATGATTTTCGGTTGTAAATTCAAAAAGAGAAATACCATACCCCAGTCCTCTCAATAAATATGCAAGTAATTCAGCTTTTTCTGAACACACACCCGTGTAGGTATACAAGACTTCGTATGGGTATTTTCCACTAACACTACTTGAGGTAAATGCATTCCAGTCATAAGGAATTTTTTGAATCATTCTAATAGCTATTCTTGCTTGACTGTCCCTGTCTGTAGTGATTCCTTTAATATTATCGACAAGACGATCTAGCATTTTCTTCTGTTCTGAGTTATCCAATTTTCTCATAATAAAATCTTTAGTTGTGGGTGGAGTCTCACCTTGATTATACCAAATATCTCGTGGTAAACTTGCCAAATAATTACTCATCCCTTTGTATACTGTGAAAGAAATAGAACCGTCTATATAGTTCAATTGAATATCTTTTGGTTCAACTAAAAATTTTGATACGCAACTATCTCCTTGAGGTATATCGTCGCCAGAACATCCGCACAAAGATGCTTTCTCAACCAAACTACCATTAAGACAATAAAATGGTTTACTTGTAGAGCATTCCTCATAGATTGTCCTATCATTGCAGCGTTGTATTTTTTCACAATCATTACCATTTACTTTAAAATCATAAGGACAACCACAAGCGGTTGAATTTTTCACTAGAGTTCCGTTGAAGCAATAATATGGCTGGTTCCCAGAACATTGCCCATAAAATGTGCCATCAGTGCAGTTGAATGATTGCAAACTGAAGATTCGAGACCAAGAACCTGAATTCTCAGACAATTGATTCCACAAAGTTGTTGTCATTTCAACAGTTATTTTTTGTGATGTTATAGAAAGTGCAGGTATATCTTGATATTCTATTTTCCAACCTTCGTTTAATTTCTCTTTTATTGGAGTACCTATAAGACTCTCATCTATTTTTCCTCGACATTCAGATGAAAGATAAACTATTTTTTCAGGATTATTTAAAACATAGGGAATTTCTTTAGACATGGTTTTTGGCATTAACAAAATAATTCCAATGATAATTAGAATTATAAAACCTGCAAAGCCCAACTTTTTATAATCTTTTCTTGGTAGTATCGGTTCAGTTACAGGTTCGTGTGATGGTTTAGCTTTTGGTTCAGTTATAGGTTTGGGTTTTGGTTCAACTATTATTATAGGAAAAGTAGGTTGCCTCTTTCCAGCATTTTTCATATCTTCCAATGCTTGCCATATTTTTTCGGCTGCTTCTTTTTCTTTGTTTTTCAAGTATTCCCAAGCAATTTGTGTGTAAGTGAAATCAGGATGTCCATCTTGCCTATCCCATTCCTTTCTAAGCCAGGTTTGAAAAGGTTCCTTGGCAGTTGAAACCTGTTGCAATGACAATGCCATTTTTGGTGAATAATGTTCTTCGCAAAAGTAATAATCGCAATAAGGACACTTTTTCAAGTTCTCCTTTATTTTGCAATCTCGATAGTTACAAACATCTTTCCCCTTTGACACAATTTCCTTTTTCAACTTATTCTTATCAAAACTTGTCCGCATAATTAAAACATCTTTTAATCAAGTTAAAAAGCTTGTCACTTACCACCACCATCAGTGGTAGTAAAGTAATATTAAAATAAGGAATGCGAATTCTGCAAATTTGCCGATAAAAGAAACTTGTAAAACGAATTAAATTTTAGTTTTTTCTTTTTCTATTTCAGTTTCTTCCACTTTTATTTCAATACCACCGCTAAGGCGAGCTACTAAATTGAATATCAACGCACTAATCGCTCCTGTTATGAATCCTACAATTCCCAGAGCAATTGCGATAATGGGGATTGCAATAAATGTTGAAAACAGGCCCAATGATGCACTAGCCGATGCACCAGATGCGATATTAAACATGCTTTCGAGTATGGGAGTAATAACCATGGAAGTGACAAATACAGTTGCAATGCCAATGAACAAGCCGATAACTAGAAACAGCATAAAAAAATACATGGCCAAGGATAAAACGCCAATTCTTTTAACTTTTAGTTTTACATCTCCCATTAAATTCTACTTAATTTTGCATGTTATTAAACATTTCAAATTACTTTGAACTAGAATCAGATTTTAGAAAAATTCTCCCTAATTTCCATCCCGTTCTATCAGCAGTTCAAGCTGATTCATCCCACCAGTCTTTATCTTTCCGCGCATCTCCAGCCTCTTCAAGGCGTTCCTTATGTGCTTGTCTGACGTGTAGGTTCCTTTCTGGACTATGCTCCTGTAGATTGCTGGCATTGGTATCCTGTTTCCTTTGCTCTTCGCCAGCTCTTTTATCGTTTCAAGGACTTCATCATCTTTGCTCATTTCATCACAGTCTTCTGGATATAATTTCTTTTCTTCAACGATATACACAGTGTGCATATCATCCAAACTCAAAAGGGAAAGTCCAAGAAAACCGTAGGTTGTCTTAATAATAAAAACGAAGAGAACGAAACGGCCAATCGTCGAAAAAATAAAAAAAATTATTTCTTGCTTAATCTCTTAGTTTACTTACTTTACTTGCTTCCAAAAAACTTGCTCAACTTTTTCTTAACTCCCTCTGTGCTGATGTAAACCTTCTTCCACCTGATGAAGATGACAATTACCGCGAACAGCACGCCGAGAAGGTCGATGATGATCCTCGTCTCTCCTGCACCGAAATAGTTTGAGAAGTAAGTGAAGGATTTGAACGAAGCTTGTATGAGAAATGTGTACGACAGGAGGCGGCCGAGAAAGAAACCGACGAGAACCGGCTGAATGTTGACTTCGGAAAGGCCGAAAGCGATGAAGAGGAAGTTGGAAGGAAGAGGACTCATCGAAAAAACTAAAGTCTCGATAAAAACTCTTGGATTTGTTTCTCCTATGAATTTCCTAAAGTAACGCAGGTTCTCCACTTCCTTTTTCGGGATATACTTGCCAAAAAGTTCAGAGTAACGATACATCACATAACGGCCGATGACAGAGCCGACAACGCCGAAGAATGCGAGGGCCAGCAGGTCAATTTGCGGATGGTTTATCTTGTAAAGGCTCAGGACAAGCCATGTCGGAGGGGCGAATGCTGGAACGACGTTGACAATGATCGAAGTGATTGTGACTGCGAGATAAGTTGCAAAAGTTATAATGGTCATGAAATAACTCCTATGAAATAACTTGCATTCTTAACTTTTTATCTAATCTTTTTTTAGTGGTAAATTTTAGTGGTAAATTCTTCTTACATTACAGGAAAAATTACAGGAAAATCTTTAAATCAAACTATGATATAACTTCCATCTCTATTCTTTCCTATTATCCTTATCGGTATTCTTCCTAACCCTTGCGAGTCGGAAATAATTCCTTTCACTCCAGTAAAAGTTATCCAGTCGGTGTGCAGCAGCCGATTGAATTTATCATGAAGCTTGACATAGGCACGATATTCAAGCAAGCCATTAAGAACTTCACACGATTCCATATTTTCTCTTGCAGAATCTTGGAATGATTTGAACTCTTCCTTTCTTCTGAAATATTTCTCTGACTGATTCGCTGCTTCCAATGCAGCCTCGCTGAATTTTTTCAAAAATTCCACATCATAAGGTGAAATTCTGAGTTCAGAAAGAGGTCTTTTGAATTGCGCGCGCTGCTTGACCCGAGTATAAAAAACGCCTTCAAACATATCTTCAGGTATGCCGCAATCAAGCGTTACACCTGTAGTAGTGATTAATGCAATCCCCATGTAACGAATGAAAGATATTTTCTCATCCTTCAAATCTCTGTCAACTACTCCTCCCTCACCAAAAAGTTCATATTGCACTCTTTCTTCATCAGTCCAACTCAATCCTCCTTGATCATAAAGCGTAATGTAAGAACTGGCCAACATTCTAGGATTAAAAATTTCCAATGAAGGTAAAGCTTTCATGTCTTTCTATCGAACAATTAAAGATTAGTATTTAACATTTATCCAATGTAGTTTGTTTTCTCAAAATCATTGACAAGTTCGATATGAATGCTCTGCGGAGGCTGCAAACCCATCGCTGGCAGCATTAACTGCGGCAACAGCCTATCGAAGTTGAAGCTCATCTTCGTCGCTTCGTGATTTTCCCCAAAAAGTTTCTCATTTATTTTATACACGAACAAATCGGTGTGACGCTCGTTTAAAATTCCAAGCGTGTGCAGATATTCGTGCATCAAAACGTGAAAGATGTATGACTTCAAAATTTCCGGCCTTGTCGCTTCAATGACTTTTATAGGAGTTTTGTTCAAAACGATGACATTGCTTCCAACAGGATAGAACGCGCCGATAAAACCGTTAGGACGGACTCCGAGATCTGCAAGGCCGAGCATCAGTCCTGTCCGACTGCGTCCGATCGTCGCTTCGACTCCTTCTTTTATCAGCTCAAAAATCTCTCCAAAATCGCTGACTTCTTCGTAGTGCTTCCTGAAATGCGAAATTGTTTTAGTAATTGTTTTATTAGTTTTCTTAGAACTCTTGGTCTTGAGAGACATTTAGTGTATTATAGACCTAAAAGCTTAAATACTTTAGTGTACTATATTTCTAAAAAAGAAAATGAAACAAAATAAAAAGTGCATGCATTATGACGACAAAAAGAATCTCGAAACGTGGTTTCATAATAACGTTCACCATGAAAAGTGGAAGCGGCGAAAAAAGGAATTCTGAGAAGACAAAATTCTTCAAGAAGCTCTACGGATGGACGCAGACTATTCCTGGAAAGAAAAAAGAGTATGAATATCATCGCGAAGGAGTGCTGGACGAAGTGCCGCACAAGAAGATCGCGCAGTCGGCTTTCATCATTCCTGAACAGGACTTTGAGAAAATTGAGGAATTTTTCGAACAGTGGCAGAAAAAGGTTATATGGAATCCTTTCAAAGTTTTAATAGAAGACGATTCTATTTTTGAAGAGTTTGACAGATTGAGGAAGCAAATGCTGGCAAACGAGGGCGAGGAACCGGAAGAAGAACCCGAAGATGAAGAAGAGGAAGAGGATCAAGAAGAAAATTATGAAGATGACGAAGTACAAAAATTTGCTGACGAAGAAAAGTTAGATGAGGAAGACGAAGCGATAGTAAAGAGGTTCAAACAATGGCAGAAGGTAAAGAAGAAGTTAGGTTGAAAGTCGGAGAGCTGACCGCACGCGAGGAAGCGGGAAGAGGAATCGTCAGGCTTGACTCGAACACCATGAACAAGCTCGGAATAAAGGAAGGGGATGTTGTTGAGATTGAAGCCGGAAGAAAGACCGCTGCGATTGCCATCCGCGCCTATCCTGCTGACGTCGGACTTAACATTGTGAGAATGGACGGGATCACGCGAAGAAATTGCAGAAGCGGAGTCGGCGAGTTCATAAAAGTGAGAAAGGCTGACGTGAAGGAGGCGAGAAAAGTTTCCATCGCGCCTGCAGAAAAAGGGATAATTATTCACATAAGCTCGAACTTGATCAAGCAGAATATTTTCATGAGGCCTGTGACAAAAGGCGACATAATCGTTCCGAGTCCGGTCGTGAGAAGAAAAGCACGCGGCAATAGCCTGTTTGAAGACTTCTTCGGTTTTGATTTTGACGAATTCTTTTTCACTCCGTTCCCAGGAGAGACTCGCTTTGTCGTGACAAGCACAGAGCCTGGCGGGCCTGTTAGGATTGGAGATGCGACAGAACTGGAAATTTTGCCAGAGCTCCCAGAGTCGATGAAGCTCGAAGAGAGAGCGGTCCCTGCAGTGACATATGAAGATATTGGCGGAATGCGTCCGGTAGTGCAGAAAGTCCGTGAGATGATTGAACTTCCGCTGCGACATCCAGAATTGTTTGAGCGACTTGGAGTTGAAGCGCCGAAAGGTGTTTTGCTTTACGGACCGCCTGGAACTGGAAAGACGCTGCTTGCGAGAGCTGTGGCGAATGAAAGTGGTGCAAACTTTATTTCAATAAGCGGGCCGGAATTTTTCTCAAAGTGGTATGGAGAGACAGAAAATAATCTGAGAAAAATTTTCGACGAGGCAGAGAAGAATGCGCCGTCGATAATTTTCATCGACGAGATAGATGCAGTCGCACCGAAAAGGGAAGACGTTACAGGAGAAGTCGAACGCAGGACTGTCAGCCAGATGCTGACCCTGATGGACGGACTGAAGAAAAGAGGAAAAGTAATTGTTATTGCTGCGACGAACAGACCGAACGCACTTGATCCAGCATTGAGACGTGCCGGCCGTTTCGACCGTGAGATTGAACTGCCTGTTCCTGACAGAAACGGACGCCTAGAAATTTTGAAGATCCACACAAGGAGCATGCCGCTTGCGAAAGATGTTGACCTGACGTGGCTGGCTGACATAACATACGGATATGTCGGAGCTGATCTGTGGGCGCTCGCAAAAGAAGCTGCGATGAGTTCGTTGAGGAGAGTGCTGCCAGAGATAAAATGGAGGGAGCAGGAAGAGCTGCCGAGAGAAATTATTGAAAAGCTTATTGTGACAAAGGAAGATTTTGAAAATGCGCTGAAGATGGTAGAGCCGAGTGCGATGCGTGAAGTTCTTGTAGAGATTCCGAAAGTGAAGTGGACTGACATCGGAGGGCTTGGGGAAGTTAAGCAGGCGCTGGAAGAGATGATCGAGTGGCCGCTGAAAAATCCCGAAGGCTTCTCAAGACTTGGCATACAGCCACCTCGCGGAATTTTGCTTTTCGGCGCTCCAGGTACTGGAAAGACGCTGCTGGCGAAGGCTGTTGCTAACGAGAGCGGGGCGAATTTCATTTCAATCAAAGGCCCAGAGCTGAGAAGTAAGTGGGTTGGGGAGTCTGAGAAAATGATTCGCGATTTGTTCAGAAGAGCAAAGCAAGTTTCGCCGTGCATAATATTTTTCGACGAGATCGATGCTCTCGCGCCAAAGCGTGGAAGGGGGTATGGAGAAGTTGCAACAGAAAGCATTGTCTCGCAACTGCTGACCGAGATGAGCGGACTGGAAGAATTGAAAGGTGTTGTCGTCATCGCTGCGACAAACCGGCCTGACATTGTCGACTCTGCGTTGCTGCGACCTGGAAGGATCGACAGAACGATACTCGTGCCTGCGCCTGACGAGAAAGCGAGAATGGAAATTTTGAAAGTGCACACGAAGAACACTCCGATGAGGGGGGTGGATCTGAAAGAGGTTGCGAAGAGAACGGAAGGATTCAGCGGGGCTGACATCGAAGCGCTCGTGCGCGAGGCGGCTATGAGCGCTTTGCGCGAGAACTTCAAAGCGAAAGAAGTCACGAAGAAGCATTTCGACGATGCGTTCAAAAAAATCACGCCGAGTCTGACCAGGGAGCTGCAGATACATTACGAAAAATTCGTGGAGAGACAGAAAAAAGTGAAGAAAGATGAAGAAGAAAAAGAACACGGCTATATAGGATGAATGAAGATGAATGCAAAATAATATAAAAAATTAAAACTAAAAATATCTTTTATACTAAAAATATTTTTTTATCAAACAACAAATAATTAAAAAAATAAACAATGAGAACGAGAGAAAAACAACGAATAGGTGTCGATGATGCAAGCAAAGACAGTGTGCCCAACTCACGGGCGTCTTGAAATTGATCAGATCATGATAAAAAACGGAATTCCTGTCTGCGACAAATGCTCGAGCGAGCTACAGTTCGGTGTCGTACGTCCTCGTTTCGATGTAAATGGCAACGCAACTTCTAATCCTGGCTCAAGGAAGAAAAAGAAAAGATAAACTGCTTATAAACTTTCACTCTGCAAATTAAGTTTTTAAGTCATCCAAAACCGAAATAATAGTTAAGGATGGTGAATATGAGTCTCAGTAAAAATATGAAGATGCTAGTAATAGTACTAGTGATAGTCCTCATACTTGCAGGACTTTACTTCGGAGGATTCCTAAGTTCACTTGGTATCTAAGTAACCAAGTAACTAAGAAATGATTAAGCAAATGCAAGACGCAGAATTTGAAGGCGAAGTTTGAGTTTTCTTTATTTTTATCTAAATTTTTCTGCCAAAGGCCGTAAGTTTTTTCTGATGTTTGAAATTTTTCAGCAGCTCGCTCCTTTCCTGCCACCCGCTCCCCAGTTTCATCCTGCTCTCAATCCGAGCGATCGCCTCCTTCAGCGTCGCAAACTTCTCTTCTTGTTGGTTGAACGCGTCGCGGACCGCTTCGCGCAACTGCCATATTCCGACAGGAAGGCTGTACTCGCTCGTAATCTCACGGACAATAAGAATTGATGCCTGCCTCTTCATTTTTTCAAGATGCTCGCACACCGCAAGGCGTCCGGAATAAAACGCCCCGTGCGTGTTGTTGGCATAATCCTTCCGTCCCCAGAAATTTTCATAGTCGCTCGAAATCGCAGGCATGCCCCACTTTCCTTGCCAGAACTCGATCAACTCGAACTGGTAAGCGCCTGGCAACATCAAGACATAATACCGATTTCCGATATACTCGTTGAAGAAAAGTTTTATCTCGCTTATTTCCTGATAATCTTTTACTTTCTCGCGCAGATTTTTTCCAAGGATGTCATCGACTGCCGTTATGCTCCATCTCGTCGGCACGAACTTCCGCTCGACTTGCATCCCCAACAAGCCGGCAGAAAAAACTTTCTGTATGCGCGTGGCAGGAAGTTTGTGCTTGTACAGTTCGAGGACTGCACGCGTCGCCTTCACGTCCACATCTGAAATTAAATAATCGACCTTGCGCTCGACTGAAGGATTTTCTGCAAGCCTTGCTGATACGAGAGGTGCGGGATTTCCTATAGGTGTGCTGCGTGCGTCTGTCGCAAAAAGAAAACGAGGCTGCCTCTTCAGCTCAATGTCCACAATAATCGGTTTCTTCGCCGCTGCAATTTCTTTCGTTACGCCGACTAAACTTCCAGAATCTGCATGCACGCTCGACTTGAACCTGCTGTATATTAGCTGCGAACGGAGCTCGAAAATCTGCTCGAGAGAAATTTTGTTTTGATACCAGTTCTCTGGCGAATCTAGGACGAACGCTTTTTCCTCGGTCTGCTGCTGCGGCGGGGCGAGTATGCCAACATTGACGCGGGGATAACCAAAGTCCCCGACAAAGACGGACGGCGGGCTGCTTCCTGTGAAATCTTTTGTCGCCTCTATCGTCTTCTGCCAAAATTGCAGCTTATTCCTAATTTCCGGTGGCAAATCTCGAAATCTCATAGAAGTTCAATTAGTTTATTGTCTGCAAAATATAAAAAGTAAAAATGAAAATAAAAAGATTTAAAATAGAAAAATTTTAAAAATTAATTTCTTAAGCTGGCATCGATTCTGGAATTATAGGAGGTCGCTCGTCTGTGAGCAGCGACAGATATGCAGAAAGCCTGAAATGCTGTATTGCAACAGTCTTGATGAATGACTGCATACCCTTGTGCCTGTAGCCTGTGACGATGATGTACAATAGCTGCACGAACCAAATCACTGACGCTACTATACTAAAAATTCCCAGAACAATTCCTGCAACAATTCCCCATATGATCCTCACAATGAGTTCTATTCTATGAGATCTTGGAACGAATGAAATTTTTGCGTCTACCGTCTTCATTTCGATCACTTCACACTCAAAAAACATTTCGAAAAGATAACTTAAATACTTTCAATGTTTTTCAATGTTTTTCGATGTTTTCATATTTTCGACTGTCAAGCCAAACGACTAAACTGCAGTCGCCTTCTTCTCAACCTTCACTCCGCCCTCGAACGCGGCATTGTCTTCATGTCCGTACTTATCGATAGCGTCAGATGTCATCATCCCAGGGTTTTCGTCCGAACACTCCCTGCAGATCGTGACCACTCGTCCTGTGTCCTCGTCTCCTGCAGAAAAAACTGACTTCTTCACCTTGCCGCAGATGTCGCACTTGCCCTCGAAAACAGCGGAAAGCTTAATTTTCATGAAAATATTTTGGGGTTCAAATTAAATAAACAAAAAATTGAAGCAGCGCGTCAATAAAAAGTAAAAAGCAAAGACTTAAATAGCAAACCACAACACATAAAATGGTGGGATGATCGCACTGCTCCAGACTGAATTAAATGTAGATGGAGGTAGCTAGAGACCACCTAATTATCTTTTTCTAAAAATATTTCCTGAGCTTCTAAAAATTTCTAAAGTTTGTCAAGCAACAGATGCAGCGCATAGGCAGAAAATGTTACAGCAAACCAAAATATAAAATCGTTCTGGCTGAGCGAAAAAGCGAAATGCATCACCAAAACGATGATCAAGGAGAAAACTGTCGCGAACTTCAACGTGTGTGTGAACCCGCGATGCTTTGAAGGAATGCGCTTGAGAAGAAAATAAAGGGCAAGAAAATAAGCGAGACCGTAATACCACGTCTGAGGATAGAGAAAAATATAGATTGCAGACAAAATTGCAGAAACGGCCAGCGAGACGACATCACGGATTTTTGAATTGTGAAAATCTATGTCAGCAAAAAGCGTGGCAAACATTATCAGAGTGATGAGAAGAAAAACTGTTTCGAAAGTCAGAGAATAAAAATTGAAGAAATAAATTGTGCTGAGCCAAGCAATAGTTAGCAATAAACCAAAAATCAAATGTGACTTCCAATCTTGCATTTTTCATCAACAACAATCAGACAACAACAATCATGCAATAAGAATCAGACAATTACAATCCTTGCATCAACTGCAACCGCACCCTTTGCCCGGACGAAAATCGGATTGATGTCAAGCTCGACAATTTCCTGATGCTCTTCCAAAAGCTTCGATGTGCTCAGCAGAATTTTTTCTATTGCAGAAACGTCGTAATGCTTGCCGCGATAGCCGTGAAGAATTTTGTAAGCTTTCACTTCCCTAATCATCTCATGTGCATCCTTTTTAAAAATCGGCACTACGCGGAAGGAAATGTCATCATAAACCTCGACAAAAACTCCGCCAGCACCGAAACATATCGTCTGTCCGAACTGCAAATCCTTCTTTCCGCCGACCAAAACTTCCAAACCGCCCGCCATTTTCTGGACAAGAAATCCTGAGATATGCGCGTGATGCGCATGCTGATGTTTGCACTTGATTGACGCGACAATTTTTTTGAATGCTGAAGAAACTTCTGCCTCGTCTCGTAAGTTGAGCTGCAAGCCGCCGAACTCTGTTTTGTGAGAAATTTCCGGCGAAACTACCTTGAGAGCGACAGGAAATCCGATCTTCTTTGCTGCTGCGATTGCCTCGTCTGGATATTTCACGAAAATATTTTTCACGAAAGGAATTTTATGCTGCTGAAGGATTGCCTGCGACTCTGCCAGTGTCAGAAGTTTGCGGTGCTGCCTCTGCGCGCTGCGAATAATGTCCCTGCATTTCATAATCATAATGCTCTAATTATTTTTTCTTTCTATGGGATAAAAATTCCACAATTACTGGTATGAAAGAGACGATGATAATAACGATTGCAGTAAGAGACAGATTGTCCTTTACTACCTGAAGATTGCCGAAGTAGTAGCCGCCGAGGAGAAAGACTGCGACCCATCCGACTCCACCGATTATGTTGTATGCGATGAATCTCCTGTAGCTCATCTCTCCAATGCCTGCCACAAAGGGGGCGAAAGTTCGAATCACTGGAACGAATCTCGCAATTATAATAGCCTTGCCTCCGTGCTTTTCGTAGAAATCATGCGCACTCTTCAGATATTCTTTCTTGAAAAATCTGGACTTTTCTTGCGTGAAAACTTTAGGGCCGACAAAGTGCCCGATCCAGTAATTTACAGTATCGCCGATGATTGCTGCCAAGCTAAGGGTGATAAACAGTAACTCGATGCTAAGCAAGCCGCTTGCTGCAAAAGCGCCTGACACAAAAATCAGGGAATCGCCTGGAAAGAACGGGAAGATGACAAGCCCTGTCTCGCAGAAAATGATTGCAAAAAGTATGACGTAAGTCCAAGGCCCGAACTGCTGAATGATCGCTCCTAAGCTCTGGTCGAGATGCAAAACAAAATTTATGAAATCTGTGATTATACTCATTGTTTGATTTTGTAGTTTGTTATTTAAAAAAGAATTGAAAAAGAATTTTTCAAAAAGAAAAAAATAAAATAGTCCCGCGCGGATTCGAACCGCGGTCTTGAGGGATCTTCCTCTCGTCTTCCTTTTTGCATCATCTCGCAATCAGAGCTTTGTGACTAAAAGTCCAAAGCCTCACGTCCTTGGCCGCTAGACGACGGGACTGTTGTTAAACAAATCAAACTGTGATAAAATATTTTATGAAGAATTTAAAGCTTATAGAAGTTGCTAGAACCTGTTTAAAGCTTAAAGCTACTTTGCAAACTACTTGACAGCACGCATTCCTTTCTGTGTGATTGCGTATGACGACAGACCGACAGGATCGACGTTCGTCACAAGCTGCTCGCTGATCAGTTTCTTTGTCACGCTGCTGACGACTGCTACCGGATCTGCGACCTTTCCTTCCATAAACTGAACGAGCTCGTCTTTCTGAACAACGAGGCGTCGCGCAATTTCTGCCAGAATTTCTTTCTCTGCTTCCGTCCGGCTTTCTGTTCCATCATTCTGCATAATTTTCTTCTAAATAATTGTCTTTCATTGCTTTTATTTTATAAAAATCCTAACAACATTTAGTCGATAAACATGTTGAAGCAAGTAATCATCGTAAGAAGAGACTTGGACTGGGGAAAAGGCAAGCTGTCGGCCCATGTCGCGCATGCTGCTGTCGGCGCTGCAATGCTCGTTGACCCTGAAGTCGCATGGAAGTGGAACAGGGAAGGAGCAATGAAAATTGTCGTGCGTGTGAATGATTTGAAAGAGTTTCAAGCAGTTTACAAAAAAATCAAGGCCGCAAAATTTCCGCACTTCTTGGTGAAAGACGCAGGCAAGACGCAGCTAAAGAGAGGAACTGTGACTGCTCTCGGCATTGGGCCTGTCGACTCGAAGAAAGTTGATAAAATTACAGGAAAACTAAAGTTACTTTAACATAACATTAACATTTTGTAATTTGATTCAACTGCTCGAGACCTGTCAATCCTTGGAAAACTTTTTGCTCATTGATTATTACTGCAGGAAAAGTTGTGATGTTGTATCGATTTACTACCGCATCTA
>Ga0315291_10006212_pt1 | contig 14855 bp, 13 predicted proteins | sample YL17G12_20_MG_FD_203070 | JGI IMG/M metagenome (GOLD analysis project Ga0315291, IMG submission 203070) | Sediment microbial communities from Yellowstone Lake, YNP, Wyoming, USA - YL17G12_20 | ecosystem: Environmental > Aquatic > Freshwater > Lake > Sediment | place: USA: Wyoming | collected...
AAAATCTATAGATTCTTTTGCGAAATTTGTACTTTTTTCATTAGATCCTTTATTTAATCGATTTACTAAGTTCTCAGATTCCTTTTTATTTAGATTTAACTCAAGATTATCAGCTGAATTAATGATAAAATCAAACTTTTGTTCATTTTGCGTTTCGCGATTAGTGATATGGGGAATTGAGTTAGATTGAGGTTTTGTCAAATTGATTCTTTCTTTTTTATGTGGATTTCCTTATTATTAAAATATTTAATCTAATAATAATGATTTCGGACTTTTATAATTTGAGATGTTAAATTTCTAAGTTTTATCGGCATCATTGGATTGCTTCTGTTGTTCCAGCAACTGCCGAGTCCGTTCTTCGAGAATGGTAGCTGGAATATCAAAGAGCGTGATACGCCCGCGCCGTCCTCGCTTGCCACGGTGTAGTGGAAGAACGTCTTTTCCAATAATACCCAGTTGCTGAAGCATATCAAGTTGACGACGAAATGTAGGAAGGGCATTGGGCGTGATGGAATATTCATCACAGGAGATACAATAATATTCATAGGATTCATTTACGGTGGTCGCTGTAATGCCGGAATGCTTTAATCGTTTGGCTATTGCCAGAGCCGTCAGTAATTCATGAAATTTCAGGTCGTTCAGGATATCAGGACGTAATTCAGGATACACATAACCCTTCGCGATACGAATCATGTCTTCAGTAATCTCGTCTTTCTCCTCGCGATCCGCAATCTTGCCAGCATGGTACAGAATTTCGATGCCATGACGTGCATTTTGGGTTTCTGAAGCAATTTGAACTACCATTTCGATAAGTTCTTCAGAAATAGCGGAAGGATGAAACGCAAGTTCTGCGCGATAGGGTAAAATTATTTTCAAATCGTTGTAAGAATAGCCATTCATCTGAATTTTATCGTTTATATGCCCAGAAAGAGGAGTACTGAGGGATGCTTGAAATTCAGTGGGGCGGCTTATTATGATGGTCGAAATACGAGCTTCTCCAAATCCATGGATTTCAGGCGCATGAATGATGCTCAGAATATCCTCTGCACCAAGAATATTTGCCTCATCCAGAACAATGAGCAACTGCTTGTTCTCTTTCCTTAACCGCAGCGTGAGCATTCCCAATAATTCGTAATCAGAATATCCTCTACTCGTAATGGTAAAATACTTTGAAATCAAATTTCGTAGAATTGCACTTTTAGTCCGGAAGGTATAACAATTATAATATGCATAAATGATATTAATATCTCTCTTCTCTGCAGCTTTCACAAAACGCTCGCAAAAAAATTTTGTAACTGCAGTTTTTCCGACCCCAGCAGGTCCTGTGATCGCCACATTGATTGAATAAGTGCCATCTTTACTTATTAATGGCTTGAAATTGCGGGTTAAACGAGCTAGCTCCTCCTGTCTGCGAGGTAGTTCGGCGGGAACATAACTTAAATCCAGACTGCGCTCATCTTTGAATACTGATTTGCTGGAGAGGTATTTCTCTATATCACTTTCGCCTTCATTATGACCCAAGTTCATAGCTCCTTTGATCCGCGTATAGCTCCTTTGATCCGCCTAATGAAATGACTGACTCAACTTCAGACATTTTATTTAAATAAAATATGCTAAATAAATCTAGTTGTTGTGAGGTTTGAGACCATGAAGAAAGTGGCAATTATTAGTTGTGGGCAAAGCGCGTTTGGTTCCTTTGTAGAAAAAACCTACGAAGATTTGCTTGCCGACGCGTATCTCGAAGCCTTAACGCATGTCGAGAACTTTGAAACCAAAGATATCGAAGAGGCCTTCGTCGGATCCTTGGCTTTTGGTGGTTCGCAACTAGGGAACATGAGCGCACTCCTGGGTGATGCGATCAAGGTAGTAGGGATTCCCGCCGCTCGGGTGGAGAATGCCTGCGGCTCCTCCAGTTTTGCATTTCGCTATGCGTGTTACTCCATTATGGCGGGGCAGAATAAAATTGCCCTCGCAGGGGGCGTTGAGAAGATGCAAGACATTTCCAAACGGAATCGCCTCTGGTGGTTCGGGGTGGCCGGCGATATTAAATGGGAACGTTTATCCGGGATGACTTTTCCGGGGAATTATGCGTTGATGGCAACACGGCATATGCATGAGTTTGGGACCGCAAAAGAGGATATCTCGCGTTGCGCGGTGAAGAACCATAGATACGCAGCAAAAAATCCAAAGGCCCAATTCCGAAATGAAATTACACTGGACCAGGCAATGAAAGGCGAAATGGTCGCTTGGCCATTAACCGTATTTGATTGCTGTCCTATAACCGATGGCGCGGCGGTCACAATTTTGTGCGATGCGGAAATCGCGAAACAATACACCGATACACCCGTGACTGTTATTGGAATGGGAGCCGGAACGGATTATTTAGCATTATATCGTCGAGCCTCGATTACACGGATAGAAGCGGCGATTAAAGCGAGCCGAGCTGCATATCGAATGGCAGGGATAGAGCCAACAGATGTTCAAGTCGCAGAGGTTCACGATTGCTTTACTATTGCAGAGATAATGGCTTATGAGGATTGCGGATTTTGCGAGAAAGGCGAAGGCGGTTTATTTAGTCACGAAGGACAATCGGAAGTGGGAGGAAAGATTCCTGTTAATACAGGTGGGGGCTTGAAAGCGAAAGGACATCCGATTGGTGCCACTGGAGTATCGCAAATTTATGAAATATGGAAGCAATTAACGGAACGCCACCAAAATCAAGTGGATGGCGCAACGATTGGCTTGACTCATAATGTGGGTGGTACAGGCAGCGCCGCAGCCGTTCACATTCTGAAGAGAGAATAAAAGGAAGTAGTTCTATGGTTGAAATGGAAATTTGTGGATATGGGTGTTATGTGCCTCGATTCCGCATTAAACAAGAGGAAATATCTAAAGTATGGGGGAGTTTTGGAGGTAATATTAAAGAGAAAGCAGTAATGGGCTATGATGAAGATTGTTGCACGATGGCTGTTGAGGCTGCCAAAAATGCAATTGCTAATGCGGGATTAAAGCGAGAAGAAATTGCTGCAATTACGGTTGGATGTAGTTTTCCACCTTATGAATCGAAATCCATGGCAAGCGAGTTAGCAATGGCAATCGGAACACCGATGGATATTCGGTTTTTGGATTGTAAAGAATCAGAAAAAGCAGGAACAACCGCATTTTTAACTTGTATGGATATAATTTCAAATAAGGGAGGAAAAGGCTTAGTTGTTGGGACAGATTCTCCAAGTGCTGTTGCTTCGGATTCATTTGAGAATACCCTTGGGGCAAGTGCCGCTGCCATTATTATTGGAAAAGAACAAGGAATTGCGCAAATAGAGGGAACTGCCTCCGCTTCCCTAGAATTCATCGCGGACCGGTTCCGACCAGAGGGATCTTCCAAAATGGAGGACCTGGGAATTCTCCAATATCATCAGGCAGATTATACCAATTCGATCCGGCAAGCAGTCGGACATTTATTGAATGAGTTGGGACTAAAGGCAGCAGATTTTCAGTATTTATTCATTCAAGGACATGATGTCAGTGAGCCAGGGCGCGTTCTGAAGAGTATTGGTTTTGAGAAGGAATCTTTACTCACTAATACGCTCAATTTGATTGGGGATAGCGCTGCCGCTTCTGTTTTAACTGGTTTAGTCAGTATCTTAGATATAGCCAACCCAGGAGAACGAATTCTATGTGCATCCTACGGACCAGGAGCAGGATGTGATGTCTTCAGCATTCTAGTGAAAGAAAAACAGAATATCCTTGAAAATGTGCCGATTCTCACCACATATTTGGAAAGTAAACAGTATATCGATTATAATCAGTATCTCAAGTTTAAGGAGTTAATCGAATTAGAAAAGTAGGAGGAATAATGAATGGCTCATGTTTCAATCCCAAGTTATTGGAATGCACTTCCACAAAAATATCGATTAATTGCGGGACAATGCAAAGAATGCGGGCATTTAAATTTTCCCCCATCTACGATTTGCGATAAATGTTCGAAACCTAATACGCAGGAAATGATTGAACTGCCAAGTACCGGAACCATTTATTCTTATACAATCATTGGTCGCGGTGCCGCGCCCCCTGAATTTAAAAAAATGCAGAGTAAAAGTGGAGCATATGCTATCGCGATTGTAGAACTGGACAACGAACAAAAGAATAAGGTAAACGTGCAATTAACGGACTGCGATCCATTCAAAATTAAAATTGGAGACAGAGTCAGCGCAGTTTTTCGAATAATCTATGATCAAGAAAATGTCCGCCGGTATGGCTTGAAATTCCGTCCCGAATTGAGAAACCCATCAGCCTAATATAGCGGAAGTCCAAACTAGTTGCAAAACCAACTGACACTCAAATTCCCTGCGGTTCTTGACAAATTTTCGGAGGAACAACTCTTTGCCGCCATCCCTAAAATTTATTTACGCCAGATTTACTGGGATGATCTCCAGGAAGGCGATTCTGTCACCTTACGAGTGGATTTAGACCCGAGAATAGGGTACATCTATGCACTGATTAGTGGGGATCACAATCCCCTTAACTTCGACCCATCATTCTCCAAAACCCTTTCCGATCCGACCGTTCGAGGGAAAATTCTAATCCCGGGAACCCTTTTACTTGCGTTCATCTCTGCAGTTGGCGGCTATTATTTAACCGGCGAAAATATTTACCTTGAGAAGAAGAAAGAAGCCCTTTTCCATTTCCCAATATCTTTTGATTCAAAAACGATCTTTGTTAAAGGAGAAATCGCAAGGAAATATTCACAGGTTGTAAAGGGGAAGGAGAGATATTATGCGGAAATTCCTGAAACGGTCTTTGTTAAGAAGGATGGCAGATTAGTTAAAGCTGCCGAAACAGTTGCGATTGCTGGAGTTTTAAAAAAAACACGACCATTAACTCAAGAAAAAAGTAAATTAATCCCTGAAATCAGGCTGAACTTTCCGAACTTTTTTTTCAAGTTCGCAGAGCAAGAGCTGAAAAAGGAATTACGCCGACCTCTCAAAACGGACTCATTTGAAGTGGGTGATAGTGTCGAAATCCACTTCACCGTTTCTCATAAGCCCATCTTGTTCTACGCCCTTATCAGTGGCGATTACAATCCATTACACACGGATCCCCTATTTGCAAAAAATTTGAAAGCGTTTGATGGAAAGAACATCGCTCACGGCGCCTTACTGAGCACTTGGTTTTCCGCAGGGGTATTGACCTTGTTAGGCCCAGGATACCACCTCGTTAAAAAAGAAGAAGGGATTTATAAACGCGCAATAAAGGTAGGCGATAACATTCGCATAAAATTGAGAATAAGTGATAAATATACCCAAGAAAGAAATGCAATACAAAGTCTATTCGTAAAAATTGAAGAAAAACTTTTTATCGAGGAAGATCCCGCAAATCTGACGGAAGCTGCTGTGAGTAGTTCGGTGTACCAACTGTATTATTGAAAAAATGCTAAAAAAAAGAATTTAAATTAATATTTATTTTAATACTTGTGTTTTCTGGCCTAATCCAAGTGAAACGATGTTATCATGGCTGAAGGGCCCGGAACTTTCATGGGTGATGTCCGTGAAAACGCCTTGTAAGGCCTCTTCGAAAGTTATTCCAAGCGTATCCAAAGTAATGAATTCTTTGGGATTCGGGAAAGTCCAATCAAGTTTCGATTCTTTATACGTATTTTTATCTTTCGTATTGGGAAGTTTGCATTCAAGGGTCTGACTCGGCGGAGGTATCCCAACCTCTGTTAGTTGTTTCACGAAAGCCAAATCCCATACTTCTGGAAAATTAGTTGTAAGCCACTCAATTCCCACTTCCTCAAGCCCTTGAAGGTATAATTGATGCCCTGTTGATAAGCCTGCCAATCTTAAGGCAAAGGGTTTCCGTCCCATTACTGCCATGGTATTTATTAACGGCGGCCAAGGAACAAAGCAGAACCAGTAATCCGGCATCCCGTATTCCTTTTTCGCACTCATTCCGTCCCAAATCCCAGCGAACGCTTCCCATGAACTGCGCTCGATAAGCATATTGGCCATAGCGCCACCCCACACCATGCCGATCATATAGGTGGATGATGCCCATTGAGGTGCTCTTTCATTGCGTACATCACGTAAAATATCCTGTAATTTGGTGCCAACCTCTGGGAGACTCTTAATTTTGGTCGGAAGATCACGGATCTTGTAGCCGAGCTTTAGATGACGTCGATCCAGGAGTTCATCATCCGGTTTCACGAGCCACCAATCCACTGGTATTCCATCTTCTGAATGACAGTTAAGCATGAAGAATATCTTGCCCTGGTCAGCATCATTGAGTACCACAAAAGTGGTATCGGTTGATTCACCAAAAAGCAGTTTGTTGGTTCCCTGAGCTAAATCGCCCCGAATCGAAATTACGGGAGGAAATAAGGTGTAAGTTACAATCTTAGAGGGTTCGGTAATTTTTCCATCAATTATATCTTTTGCTGCGTTAATAGTATTATCCAATCGCTCACGAATCTCAGAATACATGTAATCAACGCTTGCTAGTATCATATTCTTTAATAAGTCATATCCATACACCTGATGGATTTTCCACAGATGCTTTGACAAGGGTGTATAAGGCTTTGTTATTATGTCATCGGGAATGTCCCCGTAAGTGTAAGGCATACTTTTCACGCTCAAATTTTGTTATATCTTTTAATTTTACATCAAAAAGGACTTTTAAATCTATAAATTTTCATTACCCTAGAAGAAAGAAGTTTATAAATTTTTAGAAACCCTAAATTTTTAAAGAAAAAAAAGGGAGAAATTAGAGAAAGGTAAAAGGACAAATTGCACTTATTTCTAATTCTCTATTTCTTTGCGTCGTAGTTCTAAGAGGTTGCGGATTTTTCCAGCGTCATTCGGATAGGTATAATATACAAATGTATAGAAGATTAGGCAAAAAATCCACGGAATGACAGCAACCCATAACATAGCTTGGGCGAGCGCCATCATATTCGCATATTTAACGAGGGGAGGTAATAAACTAATATCTCCGATGGGGGTGACGTATCCAAGGACTGTAGCGACTGCACCGACAATGACAGTTCCTATGGCGGAGATACCGCCTTCAAATACTCTATCGACAGAATAGACGGTTCCCCGGATTTCGGGTTCAAAAATCTCGCTGAAAATCGAATTATTGATTGGAGTATTCCAGGAGATAAGAAGCCCAGTAATTACTCCAAAGATGAGGAAGAGAGGCATCGATTCGGTAACTTTAGGTATTATAGAGAAAATTACAAAGGCTAAGGGAATACCTGAGGCAACTGCGATTTGCGCTAAGATGATTTTACCGCTTCTTGGACGCCACTTTGCGGCTCTATCAGTGAGAAAACCGCCAAGGAGGTTGCCAAGGGCTGCACCAAGGGCAATGACAGCAAAAATTAACCCTGCGACGACTGCATCGAACCCAATGTATTGTAGCCATATGACCATGAAAAGAATGCCATTCCAAGGGATGGTCCCTACAACTCCTTGAAGAACGATTAAGGCGAACGTTCTATTTTTGAGAATTTTTATGTAATCTCCACGTTTCACCGTAAATTGCGCTGCTTTTTCCGCTGTTAAATCTTTTGTCAGCTCAGGTTCTGTTTTCCCCCGAATGGGGTCTTTTGCTAATAAAAGAACGAGAAAGCCTATGGTAGCACTGATAATGCCCCATACGAGGAAAACAAATCGCCAAGCATCAATACCGAGAATATATGTAGTATCTGTGACCAAAGCAGTAGCAAAAATGGTTCCAAAAATCACTCCCAAAACACCTGTGAGCCCAAGCCAGCCAAAAGCTTTGCCCCTTTTCGCCGGGGGAAAGTAATCTGCGATTATTGACTGAGAAGTGGGAATGATCACAGCGAGACCGATTCCGGTAATAGCGCGGTAGATCAGGATATCTATATATTGAGCTCCAAATCCAGTGAGTACGGTAAAAATTGCCCAAAAAAAGCAACCAAAAGCCAGTACTCGTTTCCTAGAATGCTTATCATTCCACCAGCCCCAAAGTGGAGTAGTGACCGCTTGAAGAAACGTCCTGACTCCTGTTACCCAACCCAACTGGACGATATCTAGTCCAGTTGTACTTTGAATTTGTGCATAGAGAGAGGGAAAAAGTTGTTGATCTGCGTTATCAATGATATTGGCAGTGTTTACAGCGATCTGTGTTCGTGTTTGTCCAGGTTCCGCTTCTTTTACTTCAATCTCATTAATGTTTTCATTTGACATTTTTTCTACCTTTGGAAAATTTGTATGAAAAATTTTATGTGATATCCTTCTCAAATTTGTTTTTAACGAAATTTGTAAGAATTACATGCAATTTCAAATTGGTAGAAATAGTTTAAAAAGAAAAATAAAATAGATTTTGTAACCCTTAGAGTAAGGGATACGATAAAAAAGAACTTTTTAAAGGATTTTTTAAAATTCCAAAAAAAGAGAGAGAATAATTTATTCTGATCCTTTCAACGCTTTAGCTTTTTCTTTTAATTGTTGTTTCAAGAGTTTCTCTTGCCCACCGGCTTCGAGAATAGCGAGGAGAAAGTCAGGGATGCGCTCAGCTTGCAATTCGACACCGGTTCGTGGATTTTTGAGGATGAAGGTCTCGAAACTGAATTCGATCTCATCGCCTTTTTCAAATTCCTTGCTGACGCCAGAAACAATGAGTGGGGGTAGGCCGAGCCCAATTGAGTTCCGGTAATAGATGCGTGCATAGGATTCGCAGAAGGTAGCAATGATACCTGCTTGTTTGAGGGCTTCGGGGGCGGTTTCACGACTGGATCCGCAGCCGAAATTCTTGCCTGCAACGATGACATCCCCTTTCTGGGCCTGTTTGGGAAACTCAGGGTCCTCCGTCACGAGCACATAATTCTTCATTTCAGGAGTGCCGAGATATTTCCCAGGCGTAATCAAATCCGTATCGATATCATCACCAAATTTCCAAACTTTTGCCGTGATATTTTTCTCCATAATTCAAACCTCCTATAAGTTCCTCGGGTCGGTTATCACGCCTGTGATAGCAGAGGCGGCAACGACAGCTGGGGAGGCGAGGTAAATGCCAGCATCCTCAGAGCCCATTCGGCCTTTGAAATTCCGGTTGGACGCGCTGATGCAATTCTCTTTGGGAGCGAGCATGCCCATGTGGGCGCCGAAGCATGGACCGCAATTGGGATTACAGATAACAGCTTCTGCATCGATTAAGGTCTCAATGATCCCTTCCTTAATGGCTTCTTTATAAATTTCTTGGGTAGCGGGAATAATTAAGAGACGGGTTTTTTTGTTGACTTTTTGACCTTTCAAAATTTCAGCGGCAATTCTGAGATCCTCTAAACGTCCATTTGTGCAGCTGCCGATGAAAGCTTGGTTCACTGGAACATCTTTTAATTCAGAAATTGGTTTCACATTATCGACCATATGCGGACAGGCAACTTGGGGTTCAAGATCGTTGACATCCATTTCATATGTTTTTTCAATTTCAGCGTCTTCGTCTGATAACACGAGTTCATAGGGTTCCTCCGTACGGCCTTTCAGAAATTCGACGATTTTATCATCGGGAGGCGTAAAAGCAAACTTTGCACCCAATTCCAAGGAGAAATTGCACATAGTGGCACGGCTTGCAATGCTCATCTCATCCGCAGTTTTTCCGATAAATTCTATCGATTTATAGGTGGCAACATCCGCTTTGTAATCACCTGCGATTTTCAGGATAATATCTTTCGACATAACATATCGTGGCAAGGTTCCATTCAAAATAATCCGTATAGTTTCGGGTACCTTAAACCAGAGTTCGCCTAGGGCAGCAGCTACTGTGCCATCTGTGTCCCCAATGCCTGTACCTGCGGCATTATATGCCCCATAAGTCGTAGTGTGGGAATCCGTTCCAACAATTAGCATTCCTGGGCGGACATGTCCCTTTTCAGGAAGTACTTGATGGCAAATACCCGCCTTAATATCGTAGAAATATTTTAGCCCTTGTTTAAAAGCCCACTCCCGGATCATTTTTTGAGCGTTAGCAGCGAAAACAGTAGGTGCTGGCGCAAAGTGGTCTTCTAAGACGACAATCTTTTCAGGGTCGAAGACTTTACGAACTTTGGCAGGGAATGCTTCAAATCTTGCGATAATCCGAGCAGCAGCAATGTGTGCCATAAGTAAATCTATCTTCGCAATGAGATATTCACCTGGCTTGACTTCCTCTTTTCCCGAAGCACGAGCCAAAATCTTTTCTGCAATTGTCATGGGTCGTACCAATTTACTCACCAATCTTTTTTCTTATTCAACTAATTAAATAACACATTTTTTGTAGACAACAGATAATAATGAACTTAAGGTTTGTATTTAAAAAATATGATATCGAATAATATTTGAAAAAAAGATAGGATCTCTGATTCTTGAGTAAAAAGCGGGCAATTCTTTGTTTTTTAAAGACGGATATACATGATCATTGGGACTTCAAATTGCAAATGGAAGAATTGAGGCGGCTTGCGGTTTCAATGGACTATGAAATTATAGATACTGTTGTTCAACAACGCGTGAAGAAATTCAGTAACTTTCTTATCGGAAGAGGTAAAGTCGAAGAATTGGTCGAAACAGTCAAGACTTATAATGTCGAAACTGTAATTTTCTATAATATAATATCAAGTAAACAGCATTCTAATCTTACCGCAGAGTTTAAGTGTGAAGTGAAAGACCGGTATGATCTGATTTTGGATATTTTTGAGCAGCAATCTTCAGATAATCTATCAAAATTACAAATTACCTTAGCGCAATTGATTAAAACCTTCCCGAAATACAAAATCGAAGCCCATAAGAAATATAAAGCCGAGCATCCTTCTCAGCAGTCTTCAGGAGAATACGCCTTCCATTCCAAAATTAAAGCCTATGATAAGCAGATTGCAAAAATACGGGGGGAACTGAGTGTTCTTAGGGAGAAGAAACTCAGTGAAATAGCCAGTCGAAAACGTGGGCAATATCCATTCAAGATTATTTGTATTGGCGGGTATTACAATGCCGGAAAAACCACATTGTTTAACGCTCTGACGGGAGCCAATAAACCAGTGAGCGACCGCCCTTTCACCACCCTCTCCAGTAAATATCAGCAACTTAAAAATCCACAATCCAAATTAATTCTCGTTGATACGATTGGATTTGTATATGATATTGATCCAACCCTGATTAAATCCTTTGAACTTCAAATATTGGATATGCAGAATGCAGATAAATTGTTGTATCTCATCGGATTGGACGATCCGGTTGATGTTATCACAACTAAATTCTCTTTTGGCCTGGAATTATTTCAGGATATAGGGGTAGATCCAACAAAAATTATCGCGGTTTTTAATAAGATTGATTTGATATCAGAAGAAACGATTGAGAAATTGCTAGAAAATCTCGAAAAACCCTTGACAGAATTACCTTATACATTTATTTCGGCCCAAAAATCCCAGAATCTTGATGCATTAATTAAATTATTTTAATTTTTTACTGCATAAAAATCAAATAGGATATTGTCAGAAAGAATTTTGGAAAAAATTTTAGATTAATAAAGATTCAGGCGCATTACATGGTCGGAGTTGTAATAGTTGGAGCGCAATGGGGTGATGAGGGAAAAGGTAAAATAACGGATTACTATGCATCGAAAGCGGATGTGGTTGCACGATTTCAGGGGGGAACTAATGCAGGGCATACGGTGGTGGTGAAGGATAAAACTTATAAGTTTCATCTTCTGCCGAGCGGTGCTATCCAAGAAAAAACAATAGTCATTGGAAATGGGGTAGTGGTCGATCCAGCAGAATTATTAGAGGAAATACGAAATCTCCAAGAAGATGGAATTACCGTTCATTTGAAGATAAGTAATGCGGCGCATGTTATCTTTCCATTTCATCGGATGTGGGATGGGATTGAGGAGAATTTAAAAGGCGAGGCAGCCGCAGGGACGACGAAGCGAGGAATTGGTCCGGTCTATACGGATAAAATAGCGCGATTCGGAGTTCAAATGAGCGATTTATTGCATAAAGATATATTGGATCAGAAAATAGAATTGATGTTGAGAATGAAAAATCAGATATTCCCGATATTCGGCGGCGAACAATTTGATAAGGATGCAATAGTCGCTGAATATTTTGAATATGGACAGACATTAAAAGAGTATATTACAGATACGGCGTTATATCTGAATCAGGCTTTGGATGCCAATAAAAAGGTCCTCTTTGAAGGCGCCCAAGGCACGCTCTTAGGAATAAACCATGGGGTTTATCCCTTTGGCACGAGTTCGGATACGACTGCAGGTGGGGCATGCACCGGGACAGGGGTAGCACCGACCAAAATTTCGAGGATCATTGGGGTTGTCAAAGCGTATCTCAGCCGTGTTGGAGGCGGACCCGTAGTAACAGAGTTAAAGGACGAGACGGGGGATAGAATTCGGGAGAAAGGCTATGAGTATGGAACGACCACTGGGCGTCCGAGACGGGTGGGTTGGCTTGATTTATTTGCAGTGAGGTATGCACATTTAATTAATAATTTTGATGGACTTGTCTTAACGAAACTGGATGTATTAGGTGGACTTGAGAAAATCAAGGTTTGCACGGATTATATGCTAGATGGGAAAAAATTACCGAATATGCCGACCGAACCCTATCTTCTTGAGAAATGTGAGCCAATCTATATGGATTGTAAGGGGTGGCCCGATTATACCAATGAAGAATGGACTAGCATTACCATAGAAGGGTATCAAGCTTTGCCAGAGCCTATGATTAAGTATATTCAAAAGATAGAAGAATATCTAGGCGTTCCAGTCATATTAATTTCGTTAGGGCCTGAACGAGATCAAACCATTGAGCTCCAAGATGTGTTCGGATAGATCCTTTTTTATTGACTATTGATATTTCGGCTTCTTTCTATCGTTTCATCTAAAATTTCAAATGTTCTGGGTGCGTCTTGGTCATGCACCACAAAAATAATTTCCCGGTAAGTAGTTACGATATCAATTAATGTGATGCCCGCTTGCGAGATTAATCCTGTCAAATGGTGAATTACACCGGGTACCTCGACCATCTCGGGGGGGGTTTTAATGACAAGAATAGAGAGATTCTCTTCGATATTTTCGATTTCATTTTTAAGATTTTTTAATAAATAATTAGCATTTTTTTTATCTAAAAGGCAGCTAATTTCGCCTTCGGACTGAAAAAGGAGAATGCGCTCACCGCTTTCCCAATTAATCTTTTTGTAAGATTCTAAAATCATATTATAACTTTTTTCCATTCTTTTTAAGGTAATATTAATCATATCATTTTTAAGGGTCAAACTAAATTTGGATATCACTTCCAAAATGTTATTTGAAAGGGGTTTCCCAATGATTTTTTGAGCATATCGTTGTATTGCGGCGATTATTGCGTTTATTTTGACCGAATTTCCAACTTCTTTTTCAACTTGATGTACAATTGTACGAGCAATTCCGGAATAGTTTGCTGCATCCATTTTGAATAAATCGTGTAGAAAAGGCCAATTATCCAATATTTTTTCGACAATTTTAGTGATATTAACTGTTTTTCCTTCCACTTTTGTCATAAGTAGTCACAAACTTGCAATTTCTTGCTCATAAGTGAAGTTCAATTCGTTTTAATTAATTACCATTAATAGTTTTTAAATAACTTAATTTTATTTAATCTCACACATTATTTTCCTAAAATATTAGCTTAATCCTAATTTTTCCTTTTACTAAAAATTGTATAATATTTCTGGATAATAAGCTCAAATTGAAAAAGGCATTCATTTCTGAGGGCAAAAGGTCCTACCGAGATAGCCCATGCAAACTGAGGAAAATTATAATTTAGTTGTCAGAATTTTAACAAAAATTTCTTTTGTCGTTAGAAGTTAGTCAAAATATTTAAATGAGCAGTGCCTATTCTACATTTTAATCAAATCCAAATAGGAGTGAAAAATAAGTGCTTAGATTAGAAGGAAGTTTCGTTGCTTTAATTACGCCGATGAAAAAAGATGGAGAATTAGATGAAGAAGCTTTCAGACAACTGATTGAATTCCAAATAGAGCAGGGCACAAAAGGCATAGTCCCCTGCGGCACGACCGGGGAATCAGCGACTCTGTCATATACAGAACATAAAAAAGTAATAGATATCAGCGTAGACCAAGTTAATGGGCGAATTTCTGTGCTTGCAGGTACTGGATCTAATTCTACTAGTGAAGCGCTTGATCTAACACGTCATGCAGAGAATGCAGGGTGTGATGGCGCTTTATTAATAACGCCATACTATAATAAACCCACGCCAAAAGGGCTCATTCTTCATTTTACGACTATTGCAAATGAAACCAATATTCCATTAGTGCTTTATAATGTGCCCTCACGAACAGGATTGAATATGGAAGCGCCAACAACATTGGAACTTGCGAACCACAAACATATAGTGGGGCTGAAGGAAGCTTCAGGCAACCTTGCACAAATGATGGATATTCTAGCGAAGGCGCCCGCCACTTTTACCGTAATGTCAGGCGATGATGCTTGGACCTTTTCCATTTGCACGTTAGGCGGGAAAGGCGTCATCAGTGTAGTTGCAAATATAGTGCCAAAATTGATGTCGACATTTATGGGAAGTTTATTAGAAGGAAATTACGAAAAAGCACGAGAAGAGCATTATGCGTTACTTCCATTATTCAAAGTGCTCTTCATTGAGACGAATCCTGGGCCGTGTAAAAAAGCTGCAGAACTAATGAACTTAGTTGGAAGCGACAGTTGGTATTTAAGATCACCTCTTGTTGAGCCATCTCCCGAAAATACAGAAAAAATTCGAGCTGTATTACAGCAATTAGAACTTCTCTAAAGTTATAGAGGTATTAAAATGATAAAAGTTGCGATAGCCG
>Ga0315291_10006213_pt1 | contig 14855 bp, 11 predicted proteins | sample YL17G12_20_MG_FD_203070 | JGI IMG/M metagenome (GOLD analysis project Ga0315291, IMG submission 203070) | Sediment microbial communities from Yellowstone Lake, YNP, Wyoming, USA - YL17G12_20 | ecosystem: Environmental > Aquatic > Freshwater > Lake > Sediment | place: USA: Wyoming | collected...
CACGGTCCGCAAGCAGGTCGAAGGCGATGGGGGACGCTTCATCGAGATCTTCATGGACACCCCCATCGAGGAGTGCATGAAGCGCGACGTCAAGGGACTCTACAAGAAGGCCCTCGCCGGCCAGATCAAGCAATTCACCGGCGTGGACGACCCCTACGAGTCGCCCGAGCGCCCGGAAATTCGCCTCAAGACGTGTGAGGCAACGCCCGAAGAATCTGCTCAGCAGGTCCTCGCGTTCCTGGAGCGCGAAGGCCTGATCCCCAAGGCGTAGCGCGGCAGGGCTCGCAGGCCGCCCCCCGCCCGCACGCCGACCTCGCTGCACCGTGGAGGCACGATCGTGGGCTGGGAAGCCTGGACGACCGTCGGCCTCATCGCGTTTCTCATCGCCGTCCTTCTCGCGACGCGCCTCAGCGCCGATGTCATCCTCATCGGCGGAGCGTCCCTGCTCCTGGTGCTCGGCATCCTGGAGCCGCGCGACGCCCTTGCCGGCCTCGCCACGGAGGGGATGGTCACCGTTGGCGTCCTCTATGTCGTTGTGGCCGGTGTGCGCGCGACCGGCGGCGTCGCCTGGGTCGTCCAGAACCTCCTCGGCCGGCCCCGGAGTATCTTCCGCGCCCAAGCCCGCGTCATGGGGCCCGTCGCGGCCGTCAGCGCCTTCCTCAACAACACCCCGGTTGTTGCCATGATGATCCCGGCTGTGAGCGAATGGGCCCGCAAGATGCGGTTTCCGGTCTCTCGGCTGATGATTCCGTTGAGTTACGCTGCCATCTTCGGCGGCGTCTGCACCCTCATCGGCACCAGCACCAACCTTGTCGTCAATGGCCTCGTGATTTCCGAGACCGACATGGGGAGCCTGGGTATGTTTACCATCACCTGGGTCGGCCTCCCCTGCGCCCTGGTGGGAATCGCGTACGTTCTCCTGTTCGGCCGGTGGCTTCTCCCAGACCGCCGGCCCGCCGTCAGTACGAGCGATGATCCCCGCCAGTACACCGTGGAGATGATCGTCGAGCCCGGCGGGCCCCTGGTCGGCAAGACCATCGAGCAGGCGGGCCTGCGGCACCTGCCGAACCTTTACCTCATGGAGATTGAGCGCGACGGCGAGATCCGTGCCGTCGTCTCGCCCCAGGAAACGCTCGACGGCAACGATCGCGTTGTTTTCGTCGGCATCGTCGGCTCGATCGTGGAACTCCAAAAGATGCGCGGTCTGAAGCCGGCGACCGACCAGATCTTCAAACTTGACGCCCCGGCCTCCCAGCGATGCCTCCTCGAGGCTGTTGTCTCCGATAGTTGCCCCCTGGCGGGCGTCAGTATCCGCGAGGGGCGATTTCGCACGGTCTATAACGCCGTCGTTATCGCCGTCGCCCGCAACGGCGAACGCGTTCACGGCAAGATCGGCGACATCGTCCTCAGGCCCGGCGATACGCTCTTGCTGGAGGCCCACCCCTCCTTCACCCAGCAACACCGGGATTCGCGCGATTTCTTCCTCGTCAGCCGCGTCCACGATTCCGAACGACCGCGCTACGAACGCGCCTGGCTGGCGATGGTGATCCTCTTCGGCATGGTGGCGGTGGTGACCTTCGGCTGGCTGAGCATGCTCAAGGCCGCCCTGGTTGCCGCCGGGCTCATGATCGTCACGCGCTGCACCCGCATCTCCGAGGCCCACCGCGCCGTGGACTGGCACGTGCTTCTCGTTATTGCCGCCGCCTTCGCATTGGGCACGGCTCTGCAAAAGACAGGCGCGGCCCAGACGATCGCCGGCGAACTCGTCGGCGTCGCGGGCCAGCGGCCCTGGCTTGCCCTCGCCCTGGTCTATGCCGTCACCGTTTGCTTCACGGAGGTCATCACCAACAGCGCCGCCGCCATTCTCGTCTTCCCCATCGCCCACGCGACCGCGCAGAGCCTCGACGTCAACTTCATGCCTTTCGTCGCCGCTATCATGATCGGCGCCTCCTCCAGTTTCGCCACGCCGATCGGCTACCAGACGAACTTGATGGTGTACGGTCCCGGCGGGTACCGGTTCCTCGATTATCTCAGGATCGGCCTTCCCCTGGATGTCATTATGGGGGTGGTCACGGTATTGCTTGCTCCCTTCATATGGCTTTTCTGAAGCCCTCTACTGCTACCCATCCTGGTCTCGCGGGAAGGTTGAAGCCGGACGGCCGCGCTGACCGATACATTCAAGCAACCGGCCATCGAGCACCCGTCGCAGGGCAGGGCAGGCGTCGGGGTGACTGTCAAGGCGGGCAAGGCAACCCTGCACGAAAGCGGGATGGCTGCACTCCTATCAGAGTGTAGCGAAGACGGGCTGATGTGCCCCCCTACGTTTGTAAGTGCCCATTTGAACGGTGCTTGCAAATGTCCCCAAAGGCTTCTTGACAATCGGTGTTTTTGTGGTATACTCCACAAGCACTCCAATCGGAGTGTCGCCCCGGGTTAAATGTGGCTTGGGGCGGGATCGCGAAGGACAGGCGCAGGAGGGAAACGTCATGGCGAGCGTGACAGGAGCGGCTGACAGGGGGCTGGCGGGCGCGGGTCGCTGGGTGAGGGCGCTGGTGGCGGCGGGTCTCGTTGCGGCAACGCTGCTGGCGGCCGCGTCGGCCGCCGCGGGGCAGACTGAAATCCTCAACGTCTCCTACGACCCCACGCGCGAACTGTACAAGGATTTCAACGAAGCCTTCACGAAGTACTGGCAGGCGAAGAGCGGTCAGACAGTGACCGTGCGCCAGTCGCACGGCGGTGCCGGTAAGCAGGCCCGCGCGGTGATTGACGGCCTCGAGGCCGACGTCGTCACCCTCGCCCTGGCCTATGACATTGACGCCATCGCCGAAAAGGCCGGCCTCATGCCGAAGGATTGGCAGACGCGCCTGCCCAACAACAGTTGCCCCTACACCTCGACGATTGTCTTCCTCGTCCGCAAGGGCAACCCCAAGGGCATCAAGGACTGGGGCGACCTTATCAAACCGGACGTCTCGGTCATCACGCCGAATCCCAAGACGAGCGGCGGCGCGCGGTGGAACATCCTCGCCGCCTGGGGGTATGTCCTGAAACAGGAACTCGGCGATTTCGCGAAACTCGCCGACCCGAAATATGCTGACGAAGTCGCCAGGGCCAACGCGAAGGCCAAGGCTTTCGTGACGGAATTGTTCCGCCACGTCCCGGTGCTCGATTCGGGGGCCCGCGGCTCGACGATGACGTTCGTCCAGCGCGAGATGGGCGACGTTCTCCTGGCCTGGGAGAACGAGGCGTTCCTCGCGGTGAATGAACTCGGGCCCGATAAACTCCAGATCGTCGTTCCCTCCCTCAGCATCCTGGCCGAGCCTCCGGTGACCGTCGTGGACAAGGTGGCCGAGAAGCACGGCACGCGGGCGATCGCCCAGGCGTACCTGGAGTACCTCTACTCGGCCGAAGGCCAGGCGATTGTCGCCAAGCACTACTATCGCCCGATTACGCGCGAGTCGGTCCCGGAGGAGTATCTGAAGCGATTCCCTGACCTGGAACTGTTCCGCATAGATGACGTGTTCGGCGGCTGGCAGAAGGCCCAGAAGGAATTCTTCGACGATGGCGGGATCTTCGACCAGATCTACAAACCGTAGATCCGGCGGGGTCCTCGGGGCGTCTGATGCGCCTGCAACTGAGACAAAAGAGCGTGTTGCCCGGCTTCGGCCTGACGATGGGCTACACGCTTTTCTACCTGGGGCTGATCATCCTCGTTCCTCTGGCGGCGCTCTTCGCCCGGTCAGCCGGCATCACTTGGGAGAAGTTTCGCGACACGGTGGCCGACCCGCGGGTGCTGGCCTCGTTCCGCCTGAGCCTTTGGGCGTCAGCGGCGGGCGCGGCCGTCAACGCCGTCTTCGGTTTCATCGTCGCCTGGGTGCTTGTGCGCTACACGTTCCCCGGCAAGAAGGTGGTGGATGCGCTGGTGGACCTGCCGTTCGCCTTGCCGACGGCCGTGTCGGGCATCGCCCTGACCAGCATCTATGCGCCGAACGGGTGGATCGGCCGGATGCTGGAGCCGCTGGGGATCCAGGTGGCCTACACGTCGCTTGGCGTCATGGTGGCCCTGACGTTCATCGGCCTGCCGTTCGTCGTCCGGACCCTTCAGCCGGCGCTGGAGGACCTGGACCGCGAGGTGGAAGAGGCGTCGGCCAGCCTCGGGGCCACACGCTTCAAGACCTTCCGCCGCGTCATCTTCCCGAGCGTCCTTCCGGCCCTCCTGACCGGGGCGTCGCTTGCGTTCGCGCGGTCGCTCGGCGAGTACGGGTCGGTGGTCTTCATCTCGGGCAACATGCCGATGAAGACCGAAATTACGCCGCTGCTGATCATCACGAAACTTGAGCAGTACGATTACGAGGGCGCGACGGTCATCGCCGTGGTGACGCTCGCCGCCTCGTTCGTCCTCCTGCTGGGTGTGAACGTGCTCCAGTGGTGGAGCCGCCGCCGCGCAGGGACCGCCTGAGGAAAGGGCGCCGGTATGGCCGGGAGCATTGCTCTTCGCCTGTCGCCGGGGCGCCAAGCCCCCGCCGCCGCCATTACGTCGGAGCGGCCGGCGGTGCGCTGGCTCCTCATCGGCGTGGCCCTCGGGTTCCTGGCCCTGTTCCTCGCCGTGCCGCTCGTTGCCGTCTTCGCCCAGGCCCTCTCCAAGGGCCTCGGCCCGTATTTCGCAGCCCATTGGGAGCCCGACGCCCTGGCGGCCATCCGCCTGACGCTCTTGACGGCCGTCATCGCCGTCCCCGTCAACACGCTGTTCGGCGTGGTCGCGTCCTGGGCCATCGCCAAGTTCAACTTCATCGGCAAGAACCTTCTGCTGACGATCGTCGACCTCCCGTTTACCGTGTCGCCCGTTGTCTCGGGCCTGGTTTTTGTGCTCCTGTTCGGGCGCACCGGCTGGGCGGGCCCGTGGCTCGAGGACCACGACCTGAAGGTCATCTTCGCCGTCCCCGGCATCGTCCTGGCGACGGTTTTCGTCACGTTCCCGTTTGTGGCCAGGGAACTGATTCCCCTGATGCAGGCCCAGGGCACCGAGGAAGAGGAGGCCGCCCGCGTGCTCGGGGCCGGCGGCTGGCAGACCTTCCGGCGCGTCACCCTGCCGAACATCAAGTGGGGCCTTCTCTACGGCGTCATCCTCTGCAATGCCCGTGCCATGGGTGAGTTCGGCGCCGTCTCGGTCGTCTCCGGCCACATCCGCGGCATCACCAACACTATGCCCCTCCAGGTCGAAGTCCTCTACAACGAGTACAACTTCAGCGCCGCTTTTTCCGTCGCCTCGCTCCTGACGATGCTGGCGGTGGTCACCCTCGTCCTGAAAACGCTCGTGGAATGGCAGAACAAACGCCACATGGCACTGGCCGCACGCGAGGCGGCCGAGGGGATCCACCGATGAGCATTGAGGTCCACAACATTTCGAAGACGTTCGGCACGTTCCAGGCCCTCAAGGGCGTCAGCCTGCGCGTCGAGACGGGCGAACTGGTCGCCCTCCTCGGCCCGTCCGGCTCTGGAAAGACGACGCTGCTTCGGATCATCGCCGGCCTGGAGCAGCCCGATGCCGGCAGCGGGCCCATCTGTTTCGCCGATACCGACGTCGCCGGCCGCAGCGTCGGCGACCGGCAGGTCGGCTTTGTCTTCCAGCACTACGCCCTCTTCCGTCACATGACCGTCTTCGACAACATCGCCTTCGGGCTGAAGGTCCGCCCCCGGCGGGTCCGGCCGCCCAGGGGCGTCATCCGGGACAAGGTCCTCTCGCTTCTGAAACTCATCCAGTTGGAGAGCCTGGCGAATCGCTACCCGCACCAGTTGTCGGGTGGCCAGCGCCAGCGCGTCGCCCTCGCCCGCGCCCTGGCCATCGAGCCCAAGGTTCTGCTCCTCGACGAGCCTTTCGGCGCCCTCGACGCCAAGGTCCGCCAGGAATTGCGCGAGTGGCTCCGACGCCTCCACGAGGAAATCCACGTCACGAGCGTCTTCGTCACCCACGACCAGGAAGAGGCCCTCGAACTGGCCGCCCGCATCGTCGTCATGAACGAAGGACGCATCGAACAGATCGGAACGCCCGAGCAGGTCTTTCACAGCCCGCAGTCCGCCTTCGTCATGAACTTCCTCGGCCACGTGAACCTGTTCCACGGCCGGATGGAGGAGGGCAAAGTCCGTTTCGCCACCGTCTCCTGTGATGCGCCGGACCACGCCCCCGCGTCCGCCGAGGCCGTCATGGTTTTCGTCCGCCCGCACGAACTCGACGTGGACACGAAGCGCAACGGGCACCCCAGTTTCAGCGCGACCGTTCTGCGGGTGTCCTCGGCCGGGCCCAACGTCCGCCTGGAACTGGTCGCCGATTCCGGCGACCAGATCTACGCCGAAATCCCCCAGGAACGGTTCAAAGCCTTGAGCATCACCCGCGGCAGCCGGGTCTTCGTGACGCCGAGGGAAATACGCGTTTTTGCCGAAACCTGACGCCCCCCTGAGAGCAGGGCGTCAGCAGGGCGCCTGGGTCCGAAATTGGTCACGGATCGGGCGGGAGAGAGCCGATAAGCGGCTTGCGTGGGGCGAGGGGTCCCAGCAGTTTGGCGAGCGCTAAAGGTGCAGCCCGGCTGCCGCGAACGGCGGCCGGGAGGCTCCTCAGGCGATCTCCAGGGCTGGCAGCCCTGTCCGATTCCTGACCGCAGAAAGGGGCGCAACGTGGCGACGAGAGTGGCGGTTGCGGCGGCGGTCGCGATGGTCGTTCTCGTGGGGACGGGCAGGGCCTTGGCCGAGGAGCCGGCGGCCCCTAACCTCGATGCCCAGGTCAAGCAGTTGCAGGACACCGTGGCGGCCCTCCAGGGCCAGATCGCCGACGTCCAGGCCAAAGTCGAGAAACAGAAGGCCCTCGACGAGGCCCTCAAGGAAATGGGCCTCAACCCCGACCCGATGGACCTGAGGCTGTACTGGAAGGACGGCATCCGGATGGACTCCCGCGACGGGAGCGTCAAACTGAAGTTCGGCGGCCGGTTGCACTATGACCTCGACTGGCAGGGCGACGAGGACGCCGAGGCACGCGTCGGCGAAATCGGCGACGGCTTCCAGACACGCGGCGCACGCCTCTACGTGGCCGGCGACTTCGGCAAGAACGTCGGATTCAAGTGGGAATACGACTGGGCCACCGGCGCCGCCGTCGCACGCGACATCTACCTGGAACTGAGGCAACTGCCCGTCGTCGGGAACCTGCGGATCGGCCATTTCAAGGAGCCGTTCAGCCTCGACCAACTCCTCAGTTCTAACTACATCACCTTCCTCGAAATCGCCCTCCCGACCATCCTCACCCCCGGCTACAACGGCGGCGCCATGCTCTACAACTCCGCCCTCGACGACCGCGTCACCTGGGCCGCAGGCATCTTCCGCGACACCAACCAGGCCGACGGCGCCCAGGCCGTCGTGGACGGCCAGTACGCCTTCACCACCCGCTTCACCGGCCTGCCCGTGTACGAGGACGGGGGCAAGCGGCTGGCGCACTTGGGCGGGTCGTTCAGCGTGCGGCACACGGACGGCAACGTGCGGTACCGCGCCCGGCCCGAGGACAACATGGCCCCGTTCTTCCTGGATACGGGCAACTACTTCACCCGCGACATCTGCCTCTACGGGGTCGAGGGCGCCATGGTCATCGGGCCCTTCCACGCCGAGAGCGAATACATCGCCGCCAACATGGCCGCCGACAACAACGTCGCCCGCGTCGGCAACCAACCCGACCCGGACTACCACGGCTACTACGTCCAGGCGGGCTACTTCCTGACCGGCGAAACGCGGCCTTACAAGAAGTCCGAGGGCATCTTCGATCGCGTCAAGCCCCTTAAGCCCTACACCACGGGCGGACCCGGCGCCTGGGAAGTCGCCGGACGCTTCTCGTACCTCACGCTCGACGACGACCGGATCGCGGGCGGCAAGTTGCGGGACTACACGTTCGGCGTCAACTGGTACCTCAATAACAACGTTCGCCTGATGTGGAACTACATCCGCGCGATGGCGGACACCGGCCAGGGCCGCGGCGCCGACATTGATGCCGACATCTTCATGATGCGGGCCCAAGTGGATTTCTAGCGCGCCGTCGCACGCCCCGCCAACGCGGAATGCGGAACGCGGAACGAAGGGCGAAGCGCGCCTATCGTGAGCCGCGGGCGGAAGTTTACCCGCCCGTGGCGGGCCGCCGATCATCCTCGCCCGGCGCGGCATTCTGGCGCGCCGGGAGAGAATTCCAAAAATATTTTTGGCTGGAAACCCCGGAATTCGGGCGTTTTTCGGGGGGTCGAACCACGTTTGTCACGCGCCAAAGGGGTTTTGGACAGTTCCCGGGGGCGAAAACCGAAAAAACAGCCCTGTTTTGAGCGACGCCGTGCAGGGATTGGCCCGGAAACGACCTCGTTTTTGCCTCGAATAACCTTGCGGCGACCTCAAAAAACCTCGTATGCTATGTAGCATCTTCGATGGGTGATGGGCCGGGTCGCGCGTTTGGCATGGGATTTGCGTGCCGGCCTTAGCCGCAAAGGCTTGCCCCGAGCGAAGTCGAACGGGACGCCGAGATCGCAGAGGGAGGATCGGGGAACAGCGGACAGCGTACCGAAGGGGGGCACCCAGAGGGCGCAGGAGGCCGGAAGGCGGGAACAGGGAACCCGGGAACCCGCCGTCGCCCTTCGGGCTATGGCGGGCAGGCAGGGAACGGGGAAGGTAGAGAGGCCAGGGACTGAGGGACTAAGGGACAAAGGGACGTAGTGACGGAGTGAAGGCGACACCGTGCCACAGGATCAGGGCTTCGTGCTATTCGGTACGTGTCCCCGGAATTCCCCCGGAATTCCGGAATTCGGGAATTCGTCCCCGGAATTCGCGTGGCCGAAGTTCGTGGCTGGGCCGTCAACAGCCCCATCGCGCGGCTGACGGCTTCGTGAAGAAGGGTTAAGCCTACTTTTCTTTTTCAACCTCAAACCGGAGCGGTACCGGCTGGCAGGCGGCGTGAACCTGTTTTTCGCACGCTTCGATGGCTTTCTGGGCGGCGGCGAGTCTCGCCGCGTCCTTTTTCCTGCTGGCGTCGCGCCATTCCTTGTTCAGATCGCCTTGGAGTATTTCAATCAGACCGAGGATCTGCGCTGAACGTTCGGCTAACGCGCCTTCAAAGACCGTCGCCATGTTCCAGCCAGCGGCCAGTTCGGCCGCGGTCAACACGGCGGCCGGTTTATCGTTGATGGTGATGCGATACCGGCCGACGGGCAGGTCGGGAATGGTCAGCAGGTATTGGGAGAGGTCGGCCATCGACGGCAACAGTTCCAGCGCGGTACGGCATTTCGGATCGATCGGCCACGGGCCGGCGTCGTCGAGGCGAGTGAAGGCGAGTTTGCCGTTCGCGACGGAAATGGCGGAGATCTTGCATCGCCGGGCATCCACGACGGTGCCGTCGGCCTTAAGCGTGGCGGCGCTGACGTCGCGGTCCACGTTTAATCCCGCCAGGATGACCGCAGCCATGTTGTATTGACCCACCGAACCGGGATGGATCAGGTCGCCGCCCAGCAGAAGCGGTTTGGCCGACCGCATGTTCTTGCCCCAGAGATCGACCAGCGGGTGGTACTGGTCAACCATGACGACCTTTTCCTCCTCCGCCAGTTTCTTCAGCGCCACAGTGTAGGTATCGAGACTCCGGCAGTGGTCGGACTTCCAATCGCCCATGACGCTGCCATCGTTCATCGGGCTGGACGAGATGAGCACCGGCTGCGCATGGATTTCGCGGATCTTCCCGATGAGCTGGCGCATCCCCTTGACGTAACGGGCCGGGTCATCGCCGAATTTTGTATCGTTCATGCCCAGCTCGATGCTGATGATCGTCGGCTTCCAGGCGGCCACGTCATAGTCAAAGCGATTCAACACGCCGCCAGTGTCGTTCCCGCGGACGCCGGAGTTGTGGAAGTGCAGATTCAGATTCGGGTACCGTGTGCGATAGAACGCCTCGATAAAGTTGGTGTGCTTCCGGCCCGCCGTGATGCTGTCGCCCGCCATCACCCACACATCATCTTGCTTGACGGTCAACGTGGGTTCGGCCGCCCGCAGCGCGCTCGCACAGGCCATCAGGCCGAGGACACCGACGAGCGTGGTTCGGTTCATTGGTTCTCCGTTTGTTGATTGCTGACGGCCAGTTCTGCCCGGAATCGCCTCGTCGGGGTCGTACTGGCCGATTGTGAAAGCACAATCTCCCAGTCACCCGCCGCCACGCTGGATCAAGTCCGCGCCTTCGTCGCCGCTGACATGCCTGCCACCGCAAGCCCACGGACCGACCCAACCGGCGTGTTTCAGGCGGTCATTGCCGTCAAAAAATAACTGCGGCCGGCATTAATTGACGACCTGCACCTCATCCTGTCCTTTCGCAGGTTTTGAGTGTACCGGAGGTTAAGGTGGAGAGCAAGTTGATAAAGGAAGAGCGGCCCGGCCTCCGATAAGAGTCGCTTCGCAACGCTCTCATCGGCATGCCGGGCCGCTCGCTTGCATCTTCCTTGCGTTCTTCATCCGCCCGCGATACCCTCAAAAACCTGCGAAAGGCCAGTTAGGTTATTTGCACTTTCCTCTTTTTTCTCTGCGTCCTCTGCGGTTCCTCCGCCGCGATCCGCTTCCGCGCCCGCCCGGCGTACGCCTTTGAGAGTTCCACGCCCACCCACCGCCGACCCTGCCGCGCCGCCGCCACGAGCGTCGTCCCGCTTCCCGCGAACGGGTCGAGCACGAGGTCCCCCGGCCTCGAGCACGCCAGGATGATGCGCTCGAGCAGCGCCACGGGCATCTGGCACGGATGCCAGCCGACACGCTCCTTGAACGTCCCGCACACCCGCGAGAAGGTCCAGACGTCGCCCGGCAGTTTGCCGTCCGGGTTCGCACGCTTGTCGTTGTACTTCAGTTGCCGGTCCGATTTGACGCGCAGCGTCGGGTCGCCCTCGTTGAACGTGAACCGCTTCGGATCCTTGACGAAGTAGAAGAGGTGCGTGTGGCAGCGGTTGAATTTCGCCGCGCGGTTTTTTGTGCGCCCGCCCCCGAAGGGGTCCCATCGAACAAGGACAAGGCGGGCGGCTAAACGGTTAACCCGCCGTCGCTGAAGCTATGGGGGGGCAGGCGGCATCCCCCCGCGGTGCGGGGGGCTTGCGTGGCGCGCCTGGGAGGACTCGAACCTCCAACCTACGGCTTAGAAGGCCGTTGCTCTATCCGCTTGAGCTACAGGCGCGGCTGTACCGCTATCGTCCGGCGTCTTTGGCTGCGCTCAATATAACCCGGTTGGGTGGGCATCTCAAGGCCGCGGTTGGCAGAACGGCATCCCCCCGCCGTGCGGGGGGCTTGAATGGCGCGCGAGGATGGGCGGGCGCGGCGGGCAGGCCTGCCAGCGGCGGGTAAAAATGCCCGCCGCGCTATCATGGGGGCGGGAGGGTTCGTCGGCGTGCCGCCGACGGCCAAACGTGACGGATGCTAAGCCGCAAGCGGGACGGCGCGCGGGGGGTTAGGGGGCGACTTCCTCGAGGACCTGGATGTTATTGTACTCGAGGAGCGTGCCTTGGGCGCGCTGGAGAGCGGCGAGGGTGGTCATGTAGGCGGCGCGGGCCCGGATTTCGCGGACCTTGGCGTCGGCGAGGTCGCGCTGGGCGTCGAGGAGGTCTTTCTGGAGGGCGGCGCCGGCGCCGACGTTGGCCTGCTGGTCGTGCAGGGTCTGCTCGGCGGCCTGTCGGGCGGCGCGGGTGGCGCCGACGGCTTCCTCGGCGGCGGCGAGGTTTCGGACGGCCTCGCTGACCTCGAGGAGCAATTGCTGGCGGACGTCCTCGCGTTCCAGGAGGGCCTGGGCCCGCTCGAGTCGGGCGCGCTCGTAGGCGGCGGAACGGGCGCGGTTGCCGATGGGGACCTCGATCTCGACGCCGACCGTCCAATCGAAGAAGTTGGTTCCGAACTGTTCCTTCATGGCGCGCCAGGTTTTGGCGTCGAGGCCCTGCAGGCCGTAGGAGGCCTCGAGGTCCACGCGCGGGAGGCGCTGGTTGCGTGCGACGCGCTCCAGGAGGCCCATCTGCTGGAGGCGGGCGTCGGCCTGTTGGATTTCGGGGCGGTTTTTCATGGCGGCCAGCATGCTGCGCTCGAGGAGCGCGCGGGTGGTGGGGATGGCGTTGACGAGCGGCTGTTCGGCGACGGCCAGGAGGGCCGGGCGTTCGAGGGGCAGGTCGGGGTCGTTGATGAGGCGTTTGAGGCGGTCGCTGGCGGTGTCGCGGCCCAGGCGGGCGACGATGAGGTCGGTCTCGCGGTTGGTGACGGCGGATTCGGCGAGGCTGACGATGACGCGTTTGTCTTTGCCTTCCTGGAATCGGAGTCGGACGATGCGGAGGTTTTCCTCGGCGGCCTGGAGGGATTCCTGGAGGGCCTGGACGCTGGTTTCGGCGACGGCCAATTCCCAGTAGGTCCGCTCGACGTCCAGAAGGGTGTCCATGACCTGTCGCTTGAAGTCCTGGAGGCTGATCTGGTGGTCGAGGTTGGCCAGAACGATGGGGCTTTTGGTGACCTCCATCCCCGCGCCGCGGAGAAGCGGCTGGGCGACGGAGAGGGCGATGTCGGTGTTGTAGCGCGGATTGGGGTCGTAGAAGGTGCTGTTGGACTCCAGAAGCGTCCAGCCCTGGGCCAGGGTGACGGAGGCGCCGGTGGGGAGGAGGGTGGTGGCGCCGGTGGAGAAGTCCCACTGCCTGGAGGTGAGGGTTTGGGCGCCGGCGAGAAAGGTGCCGGGATCCTCGCGGAGGCGCGACAGGGCGTTGTTGAGGAACCAGGAGGGGTCGAAGAGGGCCTCGGCCTCGACGACGGCGGTGCGTGCGACGGCGGGTGCGAAGCGGGCGATCTGGATGCGGAGGTTGTTGACGAGGGCGCGGCGCAGGCACGCTTCGAGCGTGATGGGGACGACCTGGCCGGAGCGCTCGAGCGGGGCGAGGAAGCCGGCGGGGGCGGAGGAGTTTGAGATTTCGGATTTCGGATTGCTCGCCTCGGCGTAGCCGCCGTTGGGCGAAGCCGGGCGGATTTCGGAATTTTTCCCACCTTTCGCCCGCCACGGCGGGTGAACTTCGCTCAAGGTGGGGCTTTCGGGGAGGGCGTCGAAGCGTGAGGCGGTGACGTCGGCGGCGTTTTGTTGGGAAGCGTCGGCGGCGCGGTCGTAGGCGTGGTACACTTCGGCGCCGGCGGCATCGAGGACGCGCGGCTTGGGGGCGCACCCCGCCGCCGCCAGGGCCAGGATCGCCAGGCCCGCGGCAGCGAGCGGAACGTTTCGCGCGATCCGCACGATGGGGTTAGTGGCCATGCCGCCGGTCTCGCCGGGTCCTCCCCCCCGGATGGTTCACCATTGTAAACAGTTGCGGTGTGTGAAGCAAGCGGAGAACGGCAACGCGGAACGCGGAATGCGGAACGCGGAATGCGGAACGGGACGGCAAACGGCAACGGCGAACGGCAGGGCAGGTCAGGCGGGCTCGTAGAGGTCGAGCATGCGGCGGGCCATGCGGGCGATGCGACGGCGCAGGTCGGGGGGCTTGAGGACCTCGACCTCCGGCCCGTAGCCGAGCACCCACCACGCGATCTCGTCCAGTCCGTCCACGGTGCAGGAGAAGTAAACGGCGCCGTCGTCGTCCCATCGGACGCGTTGGGTGGGGTGCCAGTTGACCTCGGCGACATTGGGCCCGACGAGGGGGCTGAACTTGAGTTCGACCTCGTAGGTCTTGTCGCCGCGGATGAGGCGCCACGCGTTGCCGAGAACCTTCTCCAGGGTGAGCCCGTGCGGGCGTGTGAAGGTCTTGCCGGCGGGCGCGAGCGACTTGAAGCGGCCGAGTTTGAAGGTGCGGATGCTGCGGTGCTTGGAGGATCGGCCGATGACGTACCAGGCCCGCTCGTGGAAGGAGAGCCAGTAGGGTTCGAGTCGGGTGCGGATCTGTCCGGCGTCGCTGAAGGAAATATAGACGGCGTCGAGGGCTTCCTTGCGGACGATGGCGCGCTGGACGCGGTAGTAGAGTTCCTGGAGTGCGTTGTGTCGCGCGGCGGGGGCGGGTCGGACGGCCATGTGGCGGACGAGCGATCCGATCGCCGCCCGCAGGCCGACGGGGAGGGCGGATTCGACCTTGGCGGCGGCGTCGCGTGCGGGCTGAAAGAGGGGGAGGCGCCCCGTCTTGCCGAGTTCCGAGGCCATCAGCACCAGGGCGAGGGACTCTTCGAGGTTTAGGTTGATGGGCGGAAGGAGGCCGGTCTGGTGGATCTGGTACCCGCCGCTGGTGCGGTCGTAGAAGAAGGGGATGCCGGCGGCCTCGATCATGTTGAGGTCGCGATAGACGGTTCGGCGCGAGACGGCGCACTCGCGGGCGAGTTGGTCGGCGTTGAGGAATCGTCGGCCCTGGAGAATGGTGATGATTTTGAGGACGCGGTGGAGCCGACCGACGTTCACGGGGCCCATCCCTCACGTTCGGGTTCGGAGGCGTCCGGCCTCGGGCCAGCGGTCGGGGACATGGAACCCCTGCTGGCCGCTTCGCCGGACGACGGGCACGCCCGCCTCCGCCAGGAGCCGAAGGTCGCGGTAAATGGTCCGCTTGCTGACGCGGAACCGTCCGGCGAGGTCCTGGGCACTATAGCACTCGTGCTCCAGGAGCCGCAAGCACTTAATCATGCGGACGATTCGTCCGTTGGGTCGCCGGCGGATGCGTGGGCGCACAGGAAGCCCTTTCTCGCTGGGTCCTGAGGCATTGTGACGGCTTCGGCGTCGGCGCTAAGGGCCGGGGCGTTTCACTGTGCCGGTAGTGTGTCACAGAAGCCCAGGGACGGGAGAACATTTTGCATCGTCAACCACAACCGACTATCAGAGCCTTACTTGTAGCGCG
>Ga0315291_10006215_pt1 | contig 14854 bp, 9 predicted proteins | sample YL17G12_20_MG_FD_203070 | JGI IMG/M metagenome (GOLD analysis project Ga0315291, IMG submission 203070) | Sediment microbial communities from Yellowstone Lake, YNP, Wyoming, USA - YL17G12_20 | ecosystem: Environmental > Aquatic > Freshwater > Lake > Sediment | place: USA: Wyoming | collected...
CCTGTTCCTGCCAATGTGGTTGCGACAGTCAGCGTATTGTTGTTAGTTAAAGTAATAGTGGTTACCGTCACGCTCGGAATGGAAAACGTTCCGGTAAGTGCTTGGGCGTTGGTAGTGAAAGTATATGATCCCGTTCCTGCGGTGAAGGTACCGCTGTTGTTGGTGACCCCCCCTCGGAAATTAATTGCTGAATTCCCCGAGTTGTTCCAGATACCGCCGGAATTAATCGTTACTAAACCTGTGAAAGTCTTTGTGCCTGTAGCGCTAGCGAAAACTATTGTTCCTTCAACATAAGTAGTACCGGAAACATTTAACGTTGCTGCATTAAACGTATTTGTAGTGTCTGCTAATACTGCTAGGCCGTTGGCGCCAACATTAAAAATCCCTGTTGCGCTGCCGTTAAATGTAGAGTTGGAAAGTGACATCCCTGTGATAGCATAAGTCTCGGCTGCAGTACTGGTCCAGGTTCCACCTGAAATAATCACACCGCCGGTGAAGGTCTTTGTACCTGATGTATTAGCAAAAACCATTGTTCCGTAAACGGTGGTAGTGCCGGTAACAGTTATGGTTACTGCATTAAACGTATTTGTAGTGTCTGCTGATACTGTCAGGCCGCTGGCAACATTAAAAATCCCTATTGCGCTGCCGTTAAATGTAGAGCTGTTAAGTGTCATCCCTGTGATAGCATAAGTCTCGGCTGCAGTACTGGTCCAAGTTCCGCCTGAAATAATCACACTGTTAAAAGTTTTTGTACCTGTAGTAGAAGTAACGGTCAAGGTGCCGCTCACAGTGGTTGTGCCCGTCGAGGTGAAGCTAAAGGCGCCAATAGAGAGTATGGCTCCGTTGTTGATAGTAAGATTAGCACAAGTTGTAGCGACACCAATCGTAACACTGCTAGCGCCTGTTGTTGCGATGACGACTGAGTCAGTAGAAAGGGGCGCAACTCCGCCAACCCATGTACTCCCTGTAGCCCACGTGCCACCGGTTGCTGTGCTGGTATGTTCATCCGCAAAAACTGGAGGGCTTGAGAGCAAAGTCAGCATAATCATAGTACACAGTAATACTATGACGGTGAGCCATCTTAAACTGTAAGCCGCTTTACTTTTCATTATCAATACATAAGCCGGGCGCACAAGGTCAGAAACCCCGGCAGCCCAACCATCTCCATTTATTAGAGATCTGTAGCTTTGCGTCCCGCGATTGCTCGCGGTTTGCCTTTATCGGGTGCAACAACACTAAACAGAACTATGAAGTGTTCTTCTAGTTTTAACTCCTTTTGCCAGACGTAATTTACATATAAAGGTTAGTTAGTCTAGCATAGAACTGTTCTTTTGTAAATGCGTACATTTTAACGTAACATAAAATTACACAAATGTCAAGTATTTTAGATAACAAAATATAATAATTAGCTGTGAAATGGTGGATGCAAGGTTCAGCAGGGTATCAATTTATCATCCGAACCCCCTGTTAAAGGGCGAACACATGGGTTCGCCTCTACGGGACACCTCGTCGTATATTTGGTAGAAAATGTAGGGGCAGACCTGCGTGTCTGTCCAAATGCAAGGGTGAATTATTGGGGGACACCCCTAAAACCCCGGTCCTTCCAAGAGAAAATTCCATAGAAGGACACCTCTATATCTCGTTGGGTGGAGCAACCTATTCTCCAAAGCCCCTGTATCCCTCAATATTTCGGTCATCGTGTAGGGGCAGACCTATGTGTCTGTCCTCGTAACGTGGATGTGGGCGAACACGCAGGTTCGCCCCTACGGCAGGGCGGATCGGAAATCGAACCGCATAAACGCATTGATGGATATCATAGTTCTGTAGGGTGGGTTTCCAACCCACCGCCACGCAATAAATGGCGGGTTACACTTTGTTGTTATAATCCCCCTCAGTCCCCCTTTTATAAAGGGGGATTCAGCTCGCCCTCTGGATTGCCCTTCCCAATCAGGGAAGGGCAATGACAGGTACGAACTCCCCCTGACCCCCTCTAACTCGAACTGTCATTCCGAATCCTCCCTTGGAATGATGAAGAATCTCGACGAGATTCTTCAGTCGTCCTTCTAATAATGGGAAGGACTCTTTCAGAATGACAAGCTATAAAATAATCAACCTCCTCTATTTCCAGATATTCCGGCCATCGTGTAGGGGCAGACCTATGTGTCTGTCCTCGTAACGCGGATGTGGGCGAACACGCAGGTTCGCCCCTACGGCAGGGCGGATCAGAAATCGAACCGCATAAACGCATTGATGGATATCATAAATAACGTAAATGCCTTGACAAAATACCATGATGTGTTTAAGGTAGTCACAAGAATAAGGTATCGGCAATCGGTTTGTTTATAGATATGAGGTGTGATAGTTGAGGGGTAGCCCCGGGCTTCTCAGGCCGGTCATAGTTGCGGAACTTTTAGTAGTGATGATGCTTGCCGGTGCTGGTGCATCATTCGCAACCAATCCTCACACTGCGGATAATACCCCTACTCCCACGCCTACTTCGACGCCTGTCAGCCAGGACTCATTGCAGATAACCAAATATATTATAGTCTACAACGCTGCTTTGACGCAGATTACCGGTATAACAGTCACGGTGCATAACAAAGGTGATGCCGCTCATAGCGGCACTATAAATGTTGCGATTGACCACAGTGGCAGCACAATAACAGGGCAGGGAACCGTGACTAACCTGGCCGCCGGCGGTACTACCCAGATAACTGTCGCTCTGGGGCCGATATCCATAGGAACCGATCTCAGCACGCTGCGCATAGTGGTGGTTCAGACGTCATAGGCAATAGACAATAGGATTGTACCGGCAACTGAATCAGGCTAAGGGGGCGCCGATAAGTCAGCGTCCCCTTTCTGGGTTAAAGTGGTATAATTTTGAGTGTTCCCGGATGGGCTGCCGATAAACTTATGGTAGTTTGGCGGGATATATAACAGGCAGCTACATCTCAGTTCTTCAGGCTGAAGGAATGATAGGGTTATAGGATGTTCAAGGGTAAGACCGGCTATTATTTGATACTTGTGCTGTGTTTAGCAGGTGCTTTCTGGCTCGGTTATTTTATTACTCAACTTATCAGAGGCAACTCACAGGGCTCAACATCGATAGGATGTACAATTGCGGCGGCCGTGGTTGTAGGGGTGGGGGTTGTTTATTCCTCGATGCAACATAAACACGGTGAACATGAGATACCGTGTAATATTAAAGACACAGAGAATGTCAGAGTGAATAACTATCATTTCATCATGGCTACTGCCAAGAGAAACAGGGGCATGGCTTCGGTAAGATCCACCGACCACGTCAACGGGATCGTGGTGGAGCCGCTTAACAAAGATGCTCAACCTCATCGAATTAAGATAGAGGTGAGACTGAATCAACAGTCCGATCAGATAGTGGCAAAAGAGATGGTGATAAATGCGGGGGCTGCTGTTCCCGTTACGTTGCCATTGCCTGAAAGGTTTCGTTTAGCGGATATAACATCTGTGGATATACGGATCAGGCAGGTTTAGCTTGCATGGTTACCCCTGCTATCCCCCTTGAAAGGGGGGAACATCATCCGAACCCCCCTGTTAAAGGGCGAACACATGGGTTCGCCCCTACGGGACACCTCGTCGTATATTTGGTAGAAAATGTAGGGGCAGGCCCCTGTGCCTGCCCCTCGGATTGGCAACCACGGGGGGTTGCCCCTACATTGTTCCTTCTGGATCATCCTTCCGCGGAATCCTTCCATGGAATCTTCTCTTGGAAGGACCCAAGTCTGGGGGATTACAGGGGGTTGGATGATGACTACTAACACTTCTTTCATCTTTACAATAATCCTGTCTTATTGTATCCTACGTTAATTCGGTTGATGTGAAATTCAAGGGAGTGTGAATGTATAAAGCGCCGAGGGGGACAGTAGATATACTGCCTGCTGAACAAGCGTATTACTGGTATGTTGAGACACAGGCTGCTGAGATGTGCCGGCGCTATGGCTACGGACGCATTGAGACGCCGGTGTTCGAGGAGGCCGGGCTCTTTGTGCGCACTATCGGTCAGGGTACCGATATAGTTGAGAAGGAGACCTATACATTCAAGGACCGCAGCGACCAGGAGATGACGCTTCGGCCCGAGGGCACCGCTCCGGTGTGCCGCGCATATATCGAGCATGGCATGCAGGCCCTGCCGCAGCCGGTCAAGCTTTACTACTTCGCATCCATCTTTCGCTATGAGCGGCCGCAGAAAGGGCGCTACCGCCAGCATCATCAGTTCGGCGTGGAGGCCATCGGCGAGAGCGATCCCGCGCTGGATTCCGAGGTCATCGAGATGGCATGGAATTTCTACGCTATACTCGGCTTAAATGACCTGGCCCTTTATATAAACAGCATCGGCTGCAGGGAGTGCCGGCCAAGTTACATCAAGAAGCTCAAGAAGTATTATTCGTCCCATATCGATGAGCTCTGCCCGCAGTGCAAGATACGGTACGAGCGCAACCCGCTGCGCTTGCTGGACTGCAAGGAGCCTTCGTGCCAGGACTTGGTGGATGCGGCGCCCAAGAGCGAGGCCGGCCTTTGCCCCGAATGCAAGCAGCATTTTAAGGAAGTCCTGGGAAATCTTAAGATAATGAAGGTGCCGTGCAAGAAGAACCATCGTTTGGTGCGTGGCCTGGATTATTACACCCGCACCGTTTTCGAGATACAGCCCATGGCCGGTGGGGGCGCGCAGAGTGCCCTGGGGGGCGGGGGCCGCTACGATAACCTCATCGAAGAGCTGGGGGGCAAGCCTACGCCCGCGATCGGATTCGCTGTCGGCATCGACCGTATCGTTCTTACTCTAAAGGAACAGGGCGTTGAATTACCTTCGAGCGAGGACCAGGGGATATACGTCGCTTATGCTGGCGAGAAGGCCAAGGCCGAGGCGATCAGGCTCACGGCGGAGATGCGCACTGCCGGTATTCCGGTTCATATCGGGTTCGGTAATAAGAGCTTGAAGTCACAGATGCGCCAGGCGAACAATCTGGGCGTATCGTTTGCCTTCATCTTCGGGGATGATGAGGTGGCGAAGGGGACGGTGGTCTACAAGGATATGTCCGGGGGTGATCAGTGGGAGGTGGAGATAAGTGAAGTCATAAGCCTGCTTACTCAGGGCTAGGTGGTTTATAATGAAAAGAGCTCTCTCTGGGGGTTCTTTTTTGTTTTATAATGGGGGTTGAATATTGCATGTCAGGGGGTTGCCGGAGAAGAGGGGTAGGAGAATCGAGGGTGTCCCGCAGGGGCAATTCATGAATTGCCCCTACACGATTGATTCGAGATGTAGGGGCGTCCTTCCATATAATATTTATCATGGAAGGACTGCGCCCTCTCTAGATTCCGGCTGGAGTTTACCCCGTACGCCGATACGGGGCCGGAATGACGGGGATGCCCTCACCCTAGCCCTCTCCCCTGCGAAGGGAGAGGGGACAAACTCCCCCGTCCCCATATTTAGTAAAGGGGGGAAGAGGCACAGCCGAAGGGGGCGTTGAAAAAGGAGTCCAGAGGGATTGCCCTCTGGCGGGGGTTTGGGGGTGTCCCCTAAAGCTTCTTAAGTCCCCCAAAGTATGGGGGACTAACAGGGGGTTTGGATGATGATTTCCCCAGGATTGGGGGATAGCAGGGGGTTGACAGAGACTTTTTCGACACTCCCGGTGGTCGATATATTTGGAAGAGATGGTTATGCTGGATAAACTGGAGTCAATTGAAAAGCGCTACGAGGAGTTGAATCAGCTCATGTCTCAGCCTGAGGTCATCTCCGATATGGTGAAGCTGCAGGCGCTGGCCAAGGAGCAGGCCTGGATAAGCGGTACTGTGTCCAAATTTCGCGAGTATAAGAAAGTTCTCAGGGAGATTGAGGATACGCGTGCCATGAAGGCCAAGGGGCTGGATGAGGGAATGGCGGGCCTGGTTGAGGAGGAGATGGAGAGGCTGAACGGTCGAGTGCAGGTTCTGGAGCAGGAGCTGCGCAACGCGCTTATTCCCAAAGATAAGAATGATGAAAAGGATGTTATTGTAGAGATCCGCGCCGGCGCCGGTGGGGACGAGGCCGGCCTGTTCGCAGCGGACCTGTTCCGCATGTATACCAGATATGCAGAAAACAAGCGCTGGGGGGTTGAGGTAATAGACAGCAATCAGAGCGGCATCGGCGGCTTTAAGGAGATCATCTTCGAAGTAAAAGGCAGGGGGGCCTACAGCCGCCTCAAGTGGGAGCGGGGGGTGCACAGGGTGCAGCGGGTTCCGGTCACCGAATCCAGCGGGCGTATACACACATCCACGGTTACGGTAGCTGTATTGCCGGAGGCGGAAGAGGTAGATGTTCGTATCGATCCTGATGACCTCAGGATCGATATTTTCTGCGCCGGCGGCCATGGCGGTCAGAATGTGAACAAGGTGGCTACCGCTATCAGGATAACGCACCTGCCCACTGGTATCGTTACGGTATGCCAGGATGAACGTTCCCAGCTGCGCAATAAAAACAAGGCCATGGCGGTGCTGCGCGCCCGCATTCTGGATCGGGAGGTAAGGAAGCAGGAGGAGGAGATATCCGCAGACCGCCGCTCGCAGGTAGGGACGGGGGAGAGGTCGGAGAAGATACGGACGTATAATTTCCCACAGGGGAGAGTCTCCGATCATCGCATCGGACTGACATTGCATAATCTTGAGGCCGTACTCGATGGGAGTCTGGATCCGGTCATTGATGCGCTCGCAGCCGATGAGAATGCGCGGGTTCTGGAGACGCAATGAAGGTAAAGGAAGTCCTGCACAATACCGCCAAAACGCTTGCGGCCAACGCAGTTGAAGAGGCCCCGCTTGAAGCAGAGCTGCTCTTGATGCATGTTATGGATCTGGGGCGTACCGGGCTCTACGTCAGGCTTGAGGATGATCTGCCGTCCAAGTGCGGTGCTGCGATATCCGACCTGGTGAGCCGCCGTCTCAGGTGGGAACCGGTGGCCTATATATTAAAGAATAGAGAATTTTTCGGTTCAGATTTCTATGTCGGGCCCGGGGTGCTTATCCCCAGGCCGGAGACGGAAACGCTGGTCGAGGAAGCCGTCGCATTTACCCGTTGCAACTTCCCGTCCGTCGATCCCGTTATCGCTGATATCGGTACCGGCAGCGGGGCCATTGCCATATCGCTGGCGTGCTTATTCCCGAAGGCAAAGGTATACGCTACGGATATATCGACGCAGGCGCTGGATATTGCAGCCCTCAACTGTATCAGGCATGGCGTCCGGGTCGAGTTATTGCAGGGCGATCTTCTCGCGCCTTTGCCGCAGCCTGTTGATATGATCGTGGCCAACCTGCCGTATGTGAGGGATGATGAGTTAGTCGGGCTGAGCGATGAAATAAGGGATTATGAGCCCGCTGTCGCGCTGGCCGGCGGGAAGGATGGGCTGGATATCGTTCGCAGGTTGATCGTCGATGCGCCGGATAAGCTCCGAAATGGCGGAGCGGTTCTCCTGGAGATCGCTCCATCTCAAGCTGAGGTGCTGGCATCGTGGGCTACAGGTCTCGATTCGTGGTCCAGTGTAGATGTGATCAGGGACTGCGGCGGAGTCGCTCGGATTTTAAAATTAGTATTGACAAAGCGTCAATTATGAGTATAAGCTGAGCTATTATTTTTAAATCAGGAAGTGTGAATATGACGAAAAAATTGGACGCGGCAAAAGAGCAGGTTCTCCGTAAGGCCAAGGAGAACAAGGTAAAGTTCATACGTCTCTGGTTCACCGATATCTTGGGTTTCTTGAAGAGCGTGGCCATAACGGTCGAAGAACTGGAGCGGGCGCTGGAGGACGGAATGGGTTTCGACGGCTCATCTATCGAGGGGTTTGCCCGTATCGACGAGAGCGATATGGTAGCCATGCCGGACCCTTCTACGTTCTGCATGATACCGTGGCGGCCGAAGGAGTTTGCTGTAGCCAGGATGTTCTGCGACATACAGAAGCCGGGGGGAGAGGCCTTTGAGGGCGATCCCAGATTTGTGCTTAAGAGGAACCTTAAAAAAGCTATGGACCTGGGCTATACATATTACGTTGGCCCGGAGCTGGAGTTCTTCTATTTTAAAAACTCCGATAGCACTGACCTTATCGATAAGGAAGGTTATTTTGATACGAATCCCTCGGATGTTGCATCGAATATGCGCCGCGGGACGGTGCTTGCCCTTGAGGCGATGGGCGTGAAGGTGGAGTATGTGCATCATGAAGTCTCGCCGTCCCAGTATGAGATCGATTTGCGATACGATGAGGCCCTTAAGATGGCGGACAACGTCATGACCTATCGGCTTATAGTTAAGCAGATAGCTCAGCAGTTCGGATATTACGCTAGCTTTATGCCTAAACCTATAGCTGGTATCAATGGCAGCGGCATGCATGTGCACCAGTCGTTATTTAAAGGGAAACGAAATGCATTCTTTGATGCGAAAGATGAGTACCACCTGTCTGCAACCGCGAAGTATTTCATTGCAGGATTATTGAAACACGCTGTGGAAATCACAGCCGTCACCAGCCAATGGGTCAACTCGTACAAACGGCTTGTGCCCGGCTACGAAGCGCCCGTGTATTTATCATGGGCTCGCCGCAACCGTTCCGATCTGATCCGCATACCGGAGTATAAACCCGGAAAGGAATATGCCACCAGGCTGGAGTATCGCTCTCCCGATCCAGCATGTAATCCGTACCTGACGTTCAGCGTTATGCTGGCGGCAGGTCTCGACGGCATAGAGAAGAAGTATAAGCTGCCTGAACCGATAGAGGAGAATGTCTTTGAGATGGGCGAAGAAGCGCGAAAAAAGAGGGGCATCGGAACCCTGCCCGGCAGCTTATCTGAGGCGATTAGTCATGCTGAAGGAAGCAAGCTGTTGCGGGAGGCGCTCGGAGAGCACGTTTTCCATACGTTTATAACGAACAAGAAGATCGAGTGGGATCTTTATCGAACTCAAGTGACCGATTACGAGATTAAGCGATACCTGCCCATTTTGTAAGAATATTTTAAAACCGAATAAACGAGCTTATGCGGCCTGTGCGATAGGAACAAAAATCACTGATGTAACAGGTAACAAATTGGTACGGCAAAAGTGTTGACAGTTAAAAAGTTGTGTGGTAACATATGTGTCCAGTGATACATCTAATGGGGGCCAATTGAATACGTGAGCTAGGCAAGGCCTGATGTAGTCTTTATTGAGACGGCTCACATCAAGCCGTCTCTTTTTGTGAAAGGCACCTTAAAAACTGAATATAGTTGCGAATGAATTGAGGTATACCCACCTGTTAGTGTAGGTCAAGTTATTAAGGGCGCATGGTGAATGCCTTGGCGTCAAGGGCCGATGAAGGGCGCGGAATGACTGCGATAAGCCTCGGTTGGCTGTCTATCAAGCTTAGCCGTGGATTCCCGAATGGGGCAACCCACCCAGGTAAAACTTGGGTACTCCCAGCTAAACACATAGGCTGGGAAGAGGTAACCAGGGGAACTGAAACATCTAAGTACCCTGAGGAAAAGAAATTATTCCCTTAGTAGTGGCGAACGAAAGGGGAAAAGCCTAAACCATAACTGCTTAACGGCCTCGGAGCCTATGCAGTTGCGGTGTTGTAAGACATGGATGCCCTGACCGAGTAGGGGCAAGGAGTTACAAACCGAACTCTAGCTGAAGGTGTCTGGAAAGTCCTATCATAGAGGGTGATAATCCCGTAAGCGAAAGGGGGAGGCTCCTTCCATGTTCTTGAGTACCACGGGGCACGAGGTACCCTGTGGGAAGCTGGGGTGACCACATCCCAAGGCTAAATACTCTTGACGACCGATAGTGTACTAGTACCGCGAGGGAAAGGTGAAAAGAACCCCGGGAGGGGAGTGAAATAGAACCTGAAACCGTGTGCCTACAAACCGTCAAAGTTCTTCCTCGGAAGAATGATGGCGTGCCTATTGAAGAATGATCCGGCGAGTTAATCGGTGTAGCAAGGTTAAGTCGTTTGAACGATGGAGCCGTAGCGAAAGCGAGTCTTAATAGGGCGATTTAGTTGCATCGATTAGACCCGAAACCAGGTGAGCTATCCATGGTCAGAGTGAAGCTCAGGTAAATCTTGAGTGGAGGCTCGAACCCACTAATGTTGCAAAATTAGGGGATGAATTGTGGATAGAGGTGAAATGCCAAACGAACCTGGAGATAGCTGGTTCTCCCCGAAATGTATTGAGGTACAGCCTCAGAGATAAGCAGTGGAGGTAGGGCTCTGGATGTGCTAGGGGGCGAAAAGCTTACCGAACTCAACCAAACTTCGAATGCCATTGCTCGAGACTCTGGGAGTGAGACTACGGGGGATAAGCTCCGTGGTCGAAAGGGAAACAGCCCAGACCATCAGCTAAGGTCCCTAAGTACAGGCTAAGTGGGCAAGGAGGTGGCGTCGCACAGACAGCCAGGATGTTGGCTTAGAAGCAGCCATCATTTAAAGAAAGCGTAATAGCTCACTGGTCGAGTGGTGTCGCGCCGACAATCCAACGGGGCTAAAGTCTGTCACCGAAGCTATGGATCCTTCCCGTAAGGGAGGGGTGGTAGGGGAGCGTTCCGTTTAGCAGCGAAGGCAAGTCGTGAGGCTTGCTGGAGCACTCGGAAGAGAGAATGTCGGAATAAGTAGCGCAAGGCGTGTGAGAACCACGCCCACCGAAAACCTAAGGTTTCCTACGGAAGGTCAGTCCGCGTAGGGTTAGTCGGGCCTAAGCCGAGGCCGAGAGGCGTAGGCGATGGACAGCTGGTTATTATTCCAGCACTGCTCATTGCTTATGGCATGAAGGGGACACAGAAAGGTAAATGGAGCGTGCCTATTGGACATGGTGCGTCCCCGATTTTAGCCCTTCTTCGGAAGGGTGAAGAGAGGGGGAAGTTGCGGGGCAACCCAAGGCGATTCCGTTGACCCTATACTGTCAAGAAAAGCCGCATGCTTGTAATGAGTATCCGTACCGCAATCCGACACTGGTAGGTGGGGTGAGAAACCTAAGGTGAACGAGAGAACCCTCGTTAAGGAACTCGGCAAAATAACCCCGTAACTTTGGGAGAAGGGGTCCCCGGTTCGTCCGGGGCGCAGTGAATGGGCCCAAGCGACTGTTTAGCAAAAACACAGGTCTCTGCTAACTCGTAAGAGGAAGTATAGGGGCTGATACCTGCCCAGTGCTGGAAGGTTAAGGGGAGGGGTTAGCGATAGTTTACTATTGCGAAGCTTCGAACTGAAGCCCCAGTGAACGGCGGCCGTAACTATAACGGTCCTAAGGTAGCGAAATCCCTTGTCAGGTAAGTTCTGACCCGCACGAATGGTGTAACGACTTGGGCGCTGTCTCAACGAGGGACTCGGCGAAATTGCAGTACCCGTGAAGATGCGGGTTACCCGCGACTGGACAAAAAGACCCCGTGGAGCTTTACTACAACTTGGCATTGGGTCGAGATTTCGGATGTGTAGGATAGGTGGGAGGCTTTGAAGCCGGGGCGTTAGCTTCGGTGGAGCCAACGGTGAAATACCACCCTTCTGTGGTTTTGGTTCTAACCCCTGAGCAAGCAGGGGGAAAGTGCCTGGCGGGTAGTTTGACTGGGGCGGTCGCCTCCTAAAGAATAACGGAGGCGTCCAAAGGTCCCCTCAGGGTGGATGGAAACCACTCGTAGAGCACATTGGTATAAGGGGGCTTGACTGTGAGACCAACAAGTCGAGCAGGGACGAAAGTCGGGCAAAGTGATCCCACGGTTCCGTGTGGAAGGGCCGTGGCTTATCGGACAAAAGCTACCCCGGGGATAACAGGCTTATCTTGCCCAAGAGTTCACATCGACGGCAAGGTTTGGCACCTCGATGTCGGCTCGTCGCATCCTGGGGCTGGAGCAGGCCCCAAGGGTTGGGCTGTTCGCCCATTAAAGCGGCACGCGAGCTGGGTTCAGAACGTCGTGAGACAGTTCGGTCTCTATCCGTCGTGGGCGTAGCAGATTTGAGGGGGGCTCTCCATAGTACGAGAGGACCTGGAGGGACAGACCTCTGGTGTGCCAGTTGTCGCGCCAGCGGCATTGCTGGGTAGCCATGTCTGGTGGTGATAAGCGCTGAAAGCATCTAAGTGCGAAGCATGCCCCGAGATTAGATCTGCCATCCTTCTTCGGAAGGAGTAAGGCCGCAGCAAGACTAGCTGTTTGATAGGCCGCGTGTGTAAGACGCGTGAGCGTTTAAGCTTAGCGGTACTAACGGCCGAGGACTTGACCTACACTAATAGTTGAGTATACTGAGATTCATCGCGATTATATTCAAGAGTACCGCGGGATAGAGCAGTGGTAGCTCGTCGGGCTCATAACCCGGAGGTCGTTGGTTCGAATCCAACTCCCGCTACCAAGGAATTAAGCTGAAAAGCCCTAAATATCGAAATGAGTTTAGGGCTTTTTATTTTTTCAGAGATTTCTTAACCAAGTCTCCTAACGTGAAATATTCCTGAAACAATTGCTAAGTATTATCTTATTGGAGACCGAAAGCTGATAATGGCTGATATCAAATTCACCAAGATGCAGGCCACCGGCAATGACTTCGTGGTCATAGAGACGAAGCGGAACCGCGACTGGTCGGTATTGGCCAAAGCAATGTGCGAGCGCCGTTTCGGCGTGGGCGCCGACGGCATCATACTGGTCATGCCATCTAAGAAGGCTGATATACGCATGCGCATGTTCAACCCTGACGGCTCCGAGGCCGAGGCCTGCGGCAATGGGACGAGATGCCTTGCCAGATACGCCATCGACCGTGGATTGGTCGACAGCGCAGAGATGACGATAGAAACGCTCGGCGGATTGAGAAAGGCACGCCCAATCGGAAACCTGATACAGGTCGATATGGGCGAGCCAATATTCAAAGCTGAGATGATTCCAGTTAAGGACACTCGCGACAGAATAATAGACCATCCGCTCAATGTCGCCGGCAGGCAGCTGTCGCTGACCTGTCTCTCGATGGGGAACCCGCACGCCGTGGCGTTTATCGATGAGCCGGTCGAGAAATTCCCTCTTGAGATAGTCGGGCCCAAAGTCGAGAATCACCCGTTCTTTCCAAAGCGCGTGAACTTCGAGATAGCGAACGTGACGGGCAAGAACAGGATACGCGCCAGAGTCTGGGAGCGCGGCGCAGGCGAGACGCTTGCCTGCGGCACCGGCGCCTGCGCCATAGCGGTGGCGGCCCGGATGCATAAGTACTGCGACAAAGAAGTGAACATAGCTCTGCCGGGCGGAACGCTGAACATCGATTGGGACGGTAAGGGCCAGGTAAAGCTCACCGGCCCTGCAGAAGAAGTGTTCAAGGGAGAATGGCTCGACTAATATGAAAACAGCGAAACGAATCGAAAAACTGCCGCCGTATCTCTTTGTCGGCATATCCAAAAAGATCGCCGAGAAACGGGCGCAGGGCATAGACGTGATCAGCCTGGGCATCGGAGACCCTGACCTGCCCACGCCCTTGCACATCATCGACCGTCTGTGCCATGCGGCACGGGAGCCGCAAAACCATCGCTATCCTGAATCGGAAGGGTTGCCCGAGTTCCGGCGGGCGGTCGCGACATGGTATAAAAAACGCTTCGACGTCAAACTCGATCCGGACAAGGAGGTCGTCTCACTTATCGGAGCCAAGGACGGCGTGGCGCACATATCGCTGTGCCTCATCGACCCGGGCGATATAGCCCTGGTCCCGGACCCCGGCTATCCCGTTTACGCCAGAGGAACAATGTTCTGCGGCGGCGAGTCATATTATATGCCCCTGCGGGAAGAGAACGGTTTTCTGCCGGATCTGAACGGCATCCCGGCGAAAATCGCCAAAAAGGCCAAGGTGCTGTGGATAAATTATCCCAACAACCCGACCGGCGCGGTCGCAGAACTCGACTTTTTCGAAAGAGTAGTCTCCTTCGCAAAGAAATACGATATCGCTGTATGCCACGACGCCCCGTACACGGAGGTGGCCTTCGACGGATACAAGCCCGTCAGCTTCCTCCAGGCCAAGGGCGCCATGGACGCTGGCATAGAGTTCCATTCCTTATCTAAAACCTACAACATGACAGGCTGGAGGGTCGGCATGGCCGTTGGAAACGCCGGGATCATCGATGGCTTGAAAAGGATTAAATCTAACATAGACTCCGGCATACCGCAGGCGATACAGCACGCCGCCATTGAGGCATTGAACGGATCGCAACAATGCGTTACTGACAATATGGTGATCTACCAGCACCGCCGCGACAAAGTAATAGAAACTCTCTCAAAGATCGGCATCAAAGCGACGACACCCCGCGCTGGCCTCTATATCTGGGCCAGGGTTCCAGATGGCTATACATCCGTCAGCTTTGCGACCAAATGGCTGGATGATATAGCCGTAGTGGTGGTCCCAGGCGTTGGATACGGGCGTAACGGCGAGGGGTACATCCGCATATCGCTCACAGTACCCGACAAGCGTCTGGACGAGGCGCTATCACGCATGGCGTCATGGCATCAATAATATTCAACATACCGTAAATCGCTTGCCTCGATAGGAGAGTGTCGAAAAAGTATCCGTCAACCCCCTTTATCCCCCAATCTTGGGGGATTTTTAAAGCTGGGGGACACCCCCAGTTCCCCCGGCAGGAAGTATCCTGCACCTCTTTTTCAGCAGTCTGTATAGATGAGAACCTCTCCCCCCGCAGTACACCGTCGACCCCTGCCTTTATTACGCCCCCGCCGGCTTTGAGTGACCACAAGCCGATCTGTAACACAATTGTAATATACGTGTAATTCGCCTGAAACAATTGCTATGTATCATCTATTTGTAACCTATGACACCAACCTTGTGAAAGAGGTCCTTAGAAATGATAAACGCAGGGGATACAGCGT
>Ga0315291_10006216_pt1 | contig 14854 bp, 11 predicted proteins | sample YL17G12_20_MG_FD_203070 | JGI IMG/M metagenome (GOLD analysis project Ga0315291, IMG submission 203070) | Sediment microbial communities from Yellowstone Lake, YNP, Wyoming, USA - YL17G12_20 | ecosystem: Environmental > Aquatic > Freshwater > Lake > Sediment | place: USA: Wyoming | collected...
CAGGGCAACCGAACCCCACTTGAGCACGCTGGTCCTACGTATGCGGCGCCTGCGGTAGAGGTTCGGCTGGTGTCCATCGAGGTGCATGTTGTGGTCTTTCCTGTCCTCAGCCGGGAGTCGGTGGGCCCTTCTCTTCGTGGAGAAGTGCGGCTGGTGTCCATCGAGGTGCATGTTGTGGTCTTTCCTGTCCTCAGCCGGGAGTCGGTGGGCCCTTCTCTTCCTGTAGATGTGCGGCCGGTCACCGTCCGGGGACAGGTGAGGTTCTTTTTCTTTGCCGTGCCTTCTCATGGTGTTCTTGAACCTGTTGCAGGGGCCTCGACGACCGCCCTGACGATGGCCACGCCGCCACCGTCCTGACACGGGGAGCCCTCCGCCTGTTGCTGGTATCCTCGAACCGGTTATTCCTGGCAGGCCGAGCGCCTGCTCACAAAGTTGCGCCCTCAAGTTCATGTGGCAGGCCCGAAAGCCTGCCTCAACGTGAGATTCGCCTTATTTGCCTGTTGTCCTTCACTGCCGTGATTAAGTTTACACCAATCCCCGCGCTAGTTGAATGGCCCGCGCACGGCCGTCGTTCTGTTAATATGGTGGCGGCCGGGAGGCGCCGATGAAATACCCGAAGAAGCTGTTATCAGACGACGAGGCGGTGGTCTTCGACGTGCACCACCATCCGGTCGTGCTGTGGAAGCCGACCCTCGCGGTCGTCGCGTTCCTCGCGCTCTGGCCGGTGGCGGTATCGTACATACGATTCTTCCGCGGTGGATGGGCGCTCCTCGCCGGCGCGTTCATACTGCTCGCACTGTCAGCCTGGCTGGCAAGCCGTACAGTCGCCTGGTCCCACGCTGATTTTGTGCTTACCGACCTCCGCCTGATCTACGGGTCCGGGGTCGTCTCCCGGCAGGCAAGGGAGACCCCGCTTTCCAGGATAATAGACGTCTCATCGTACCGGGGGGTTCTCGGGCGCGTCTTCGGACACGGGGACCTGGTGGTCAAGTCGGAGGGCGAGTCGCGACCGGCACCTTACCTCGACATGCCGCAGCCCGACAGGCTTAAGATCCAGATCCTGGAACAGGTGAACGCGGCCAGAGGGAGCACCAGCGAAGTCAACGGGAGATCGATGGCCGAGGAGATCGCCCAGGTTATGACGAGCAGGCAACCCACGCAGCCGATAGTGCCCGTCCCGCCCGAACGGCCCCCGCTGTACTCGGAGATCGTGGACCAGATCGACAGGCTGGACGGCCTGCGCGAGCGGGGCGTACTAAGCGAGGAGGAGTTCCGCAAGGCGAAGGAGGGGCTTCTGTCCCGACTGGAAAAGGAGAGCGCGGATTGATCGTCGATTATCACATCCACACGTCCATGTGCGGGCACGCCAGCGGCACCATGGAGGAACTCGCGGAGGCCGCGGTCTCTCGGGGGCTCTCCGAGATAGGCATCGCGGACCACGCGCCGCTCCTTCACATGGAAAACCGGACGCTGTCCATGGGGCGCGAGGAACTTCCTCTTTACGTCGAGCGGGTGCTGGAGCTCAAGGAGCGCTTCCGCGACAGGCTCACGATCCGCCTGGGCATAGAGGCCGACTACTATCCGGCCACCACGGGCGAACTCGGGCGGCTCCTGAAGGCGCACCCTTTCGACTACGTCATCGGTTCTGTCCACATACTGGACGACTGGATCTTCGACAGCCCGCTCGAAGTGGAGCGCTACAACAACGCCGACATGGACAAACTGTTCGTGGGATGCGTCGAGGTCCAGCAGGAGATGATGGCGACCGGCCTTTTCGACATCGTCGGGCATCCCGACCTGGCAAAAAAGTTCGGCAGGCGCGCGGGCATAGACCTCACCCCTTATTACCGGGAGCTGCTGCGTACGATCAAGCTCGCCGGGGCGTGTTTCGAGATCAATACCGCTGGACTGCGCTGGCCCGCGCAGGAAGTCTACCCTGAGTTCGACTTCATCAGGCTCGGGCGGAAGCTGGAGGTCCCCGTGACCATCGGGTCGGACGCGCACTGCCCCGAGGACGTCGGCCGGGACCTGCCGGTGGCGCTGGACCTGTTGCGCAGGGCGGGGTACCGGCAGATCGCGGTGTTCGAGGGCCGCGCCATGCGGCTGATACCGCTACTTGAGCGCCAGGAACCACACCAGGATCGTTAGGATCGCCAGAACGGCCACCGCCAGCCACAGGTATCCCGCGGGAAAACGCCCCTGGTTGCCACTTGAGGTGAGCCCTCTGCTCGGGGTGGGCCTCTCATGCCCCGGGTCGCCTTCTGAGGCGGGCCTTCCTCTTGCAGTGGGCCTTTCGGGCTCACACAGGCGGGCTGGCAGCCTGCCCCCGAGTGAGCGCTGGTGCCCGGGCGCGAGCCCCGACTGTAGCTCGGCCTTGAGGCGGCAAACGGGGCAGTCGTGGTGGTCATCGTACTCCCAGTCGGAGGACCGCAATCCGAGGGCTTCGGCCAGTTCGCCGGCCGACCGATAACGCGCGAGCGGCCTGGGGTCGAGGCAGCGCGAGATAACGGTGCGGTGGGTGCCGAGCTCTCCGGGAAGGCCTGAATCTGAGGTCGCCTCCCGCGCCCGGTCCAGCCCGTGGTGGACAGCTACGAACAGGAGGCCCAGGGTGTAAACGTCGGTGGCCGCGCTTACGCGCTCTCCGGCTACCTGCTCGGGGGCAAGGAACAGGTCGTCTCTCGTGCCGAAGCCGGGGTGCTCGTGTGTCACGTACCACAGCCCGAACTCCCCGACCTTTACCTGGCCGTCCGGTCCGACCCAGATGTTCGCCGGGGTCAAGCCCAGGTGGAGAACACCCCACTGCCTGGCGGCCTCGACCGACCTGAGAAGGTTTACATAGACCTCGTCAGGGTCATGCGGCGAGCCCTCGAGGTCCAGGATAGAGCCGAGCGGCTTCCCGGGCGGGAGTTCCATTACCAGGAAAGCCTCGGCCGCGGTTCTGCCCCAGTCGAGGACCTTGAGGATACCGGGGTGGTCAAGGCGTGCCCAGGCCTGTATCTCCGCCTGGAGGAGCTCCCAGGCCGCCGGCTCCTCGGCCCGGCCCGGCTCGAACCTGCGCAGCAGCACCTCCAGGCCGTGCGAAACGTACCGTGCCCGGTACAGCTCGCCCCAGGCGTCGTTCCCCAGGCACTCGTCGAGTTGATATCCTTCTGAAGAGATTAGTTCCGTAAAATCGTTCATGCTTGCTCTGCTTTATGATAAAGCAAAGCAACCACACCGTCAAACAATGGGGTCAGGTCTTGAATCGTGCAAATGTTGGGGTCAGATCCCATTTTTTGAATCTTCATTGCTGGCAGCGTTATCTTTAAGGAAATTCAAAAAATGGGATCTGACCCCAACATTTGAATTAGAGGGTTTCGGGAGGGGTGTCCTGCCTCTGGTGGCTGAAGCACTCTGTGGAGAGATAGCGGTCGCCGCGGTCCGGGAAGATGACCACGACCGTGCCGCTTTTCATCTTCGTGGCCTGGTTGCACGCCTCGCACATCGCCGCCCCGCTGGAGATCCCGACGAACAGCCCTTCCCCGCTGACCAGCTCGTTCGCCATCCTGAACGCCGACCGGTCGTCCACGTTCACCTTCTCGTCGAGGGTGGACATTTCGAAGATGGGCGGCATGAAGTCGCCGAGATTCCTGAGCCCCTGGATGCGTGAGTTCTGGAACGGCTCGACCCCGACAACCCTGGTCTTCGGCCGCTTCTCCCGCAGGGCTTTGCTCACGCCCATCAGCGTCCCGCCCGTTCCGATCCCCGCCACCAGGACGTCGACCTCGTCTGTCTGCTCGAGTATCTCCCTCCCGGTGCCCTCGTAGTGAGCCCGCACGTTGTCCGGGTTCGCGAACTGGTTGGGCATGTAGTACTTCGGGTCCTGCGCGAGCACCCTGCCCAGCTCGATGGCGCCGTTCATCCCTTCCTCACCGGGAGTCAACACCAGCTCGGCGCCGAAAGCCTTCAGGGCCTGCTGTCTCTCGACACTCATCGTCTCCGGCATCACGATCTTGAGCTTGTATCCCTTGACGGAGGCAACCATGGCCAGGCCGATCCCCGTGTTACCGCTAGTCGGCTCCAGTATCGTCGTGTCGCGCGTGAGCTCGCCCCTCTCCTCGGCGCCCTCGATCATGAAAAGCGCGATGCGGTCCTTGACCGAACTGCACGGGTTGTAGCCCTCCAGCTTGGCAAGGATCCTCACCTTCGGGTTCGGGTTTATGCGCTTTATCTCTACCACCGGGGTCTTTCCGATGAGGCTCAGGACCCCGCTGCGCTCGGAATTGTCCAAGAGTGTTTGCCTCCTCGAGAATGTTCAACAATTATACACCAGGCAGGAGAAAAGACGGCCGGGACTTACCTTTAACGGGGCGCCTACCCACTTCCTGATATGTTATAGTCTTGCGTACAATTCCTGATACTGGCGGACTCTTCAAGGGGGCAACATGGACCAGGCAGGTAGCTCGGGGCTCACGGAATCGTTAGTCCTCGAAGCGGATGTGGACAAGATCATGGGGGTGCTGCTGGACTTCGAGAGCTATCCGGACTGGATGTCCAACGTAGTCGGGATGGAGGTCCTCGAGCGCGACAAGAAAGGCCGCGGGACCGATGTGCGCTACAAGGTGGATGTGATAGTCAAAAAGATATCGTACGTCCTGAAATACACCTACGACGACAAGGCGAACCGCATCGACCTCGGCTTCATCGAGGGTGAGCTTGACGACGTCAACTCCTACTATCTCTTCGAGCCGCTCGACGACGACCGCACCGAGGTCACCTATCACTACGACGTGAAATACTCGATCCCCAGGACGCTCGTAAACCCTATCACCAAGAGGCTCATGAAGCAGGTCGACAAGAAGGTCATGAAGTCGGCGTTAAAAGACCTCAAGACCAGGGTCGAATCGATGTAGATAGAGGCAACGCGGGGTAACCCGAATACGGTCAAGGCATGGGGTCGGCAGCGTTAAGCTCTTGCCCCTTATGTGCCTCTCTTCTCAGCCTCATATTTCTCGACCAGCTCTCTCTTCAGTATCTTCCCGACTGAACTCTTAGGCAGAGATTCAACAATAAGGACCTCGCGCGGAAGCTTGAACGACGCCAGGCGGCCTTCACAGAACTCCAGTATCTCTGCGCCTGTCGCCTGCGCTGCCGGCTTGAGGCAGACGTACGCGGTTATCTCCTGGCCGTAGACCGCATCCCGGGTCCCGATGACCGCGGTCTCGCCAACGGCCGGGTGCCCGTAGATGACCTCCTCTATCTGGACAGGCATGATGTTCTCCCCGCCCTTGATGATGAGGTCTTTCTTCCTGTCCGTGATATATACGAACCCCTCGTCGTCCAGGTACCCCAGGTCCCCGGTGCGCAGCCATCCGCCCCGCAGCGCCAGCGCTGTATCTTCAGGCCTGTTGAGATAGCCCTTCATGACCTGGGGCCCTCGCAGGACCAGCTCCCCGATCTCGCCGGGGCCGAGTTCGTTGTCGTCATCATCAAAGATCCGGAGCTCCAGGGTGTCGTAGGCCTTCCCGGCCGAACCCTCCCGGTGCGGGTGACCGGGCCGCTGGATCGCCCCTATCGCGCTTGACTCTGTCAGCCCGTACGCCTGACGCACCGTGCAGTCAAACCTCTCCATGAAAGCCCTCTGCAGTTCCACCGGGAGAGGGGCCGAACCGGAGATACAGTCCTTTAGAGAGCTCAGGTCGTGATCGCCGGCGGTGGGGTTGCCGAGCAGGAGTGCTAACATTGTCGGCACTCCCGGGAACAGGGTTATCCCGTACTTCTCAACCAGGCGGAAGAACTCTGCCGGGTCGAACCAGCGCATTATCACGCCCGTGCCTTCCCCGAACTCGCTCATCGCCCCGGTGTTCATCACGCTTATCCCGTAGATGTGGGCCAGGGGCAGGCACAACAGCGGAACGGTCCCTTCCACGACCTCCTGGGCTTCGTGCAGGCTCTTTGCCGCTTCATACAGATTGCGATGGGTAAGCAGGACCCCTTTTGGAAGCGCGGTGGTCCCGGATGTATACATTATCAACGCCACATCGTCGGAGTCCTTGTCGGTGACTTGGAGTACAGGCGAAGATTTCTGCAAGAGCGCTTCGTAGTCGCGAGTGCGCGGGGTGTCGTTTCCGCCAACTACTATTATGTGCCTGATCGATTCAAGGCCCACGGCCGCGTCGAGGATTTTCTGTTCCAAGGCGCTGTCGGTGATGATGGCAACGGCGCCCGAGTCCTCGAGTATGTACCGGATCTCGTCTTCGATCAGCAGGAACAGGATAGGAACGGTTATCGCTCCGATGCGGAAGGTCGCGGCGAAAGACTCGATGACCTCGGGGCAGTTCGACATGGAAACCGCGACCACTTCTCCGTCTTTGATCCCCAGCCCCTTGAGTGCATTACCCAGCCTGCGGCCGCGTTTCCTTATCTCGGTGGTAAGCATCTCCCTGCCTTCAAAATGTATGGTCGTTCGAGGCTTGACGCGTTTCTCGTGTTCATCATAGATCTTTGCGACGTTCATGCGTTTACACCATCTCTCCGCGGGCCAGCAGCAGTCCGTCCGCACACTCAGCCGGCTACACCCGACAGTGTCGAACTCCAGGTGACTGGATAGACCCTGTTCAGGAAATCCTGGATAGCCCTGTTCACCGGTTCCGGCTTCTCGAAGAGGGCCATGTGGCCGGCTCCTTTTATTACCTCGAGGGTCGAGTCCGGTATCCCCATTGCCATAACCCTCGAGTGCCTGACGTCGGCCAGCGCGTCCGCTTTCCCTGCGATGATCAGAGCCGGTTGGGTTATCTCCCCGAGGCGGTCGGCGACGTTGAATTTTCCAAGGCTGTCGAGCACTTTGACCAGCACGCCGTTTTCCGTCCTGCTGCACTCCCTGCCGGATATTATTTTCGCCTGCAGGCTGGACATGGGGTGAGTGGCGACAAGCCCGGCAACGGCCGCTTTCACCGGTTTTACGGCAAACCTTCCGAGCGGCACCGTCACTCCGATTATGACGCGCTGTAACAGGAAGCCCGAGAGGTCAGAGCTCGTGTCAAGCAGTATGAGCCCCCGGACCAGATCAGGATGCTCGAGAGCGAGATAGAGGCCAACCATCCCTCCCAGGCTGTGGCCGGCGAAAACGGCACCCTCGACCCCGAGGACCTCCATCAGGCCCTCGGTAATCTCGCCGAAGCGTTCAATGGAATACTGGTCACCCTCGCCCGACTCCCCGTGCCCCGGGAAATCAAAGCTGATACACCTGTAGGCGGAACAGAACCGCGCAACCTGCTCGAAGTAGAACGAGCGGTTCCCCGTCCAGCAGTGCATAAAGACCAGCGGCGGCCCTTCGCCGTCGACCTGGTAAGCGATCTCCACGCCTTCAATCTCAGCAACGCTCATTCTCTGACACCCCCACTGTCGTTCTCCTGCCAGGACAATCTGATTTCTTTCAAGCCGTCGAGCTCGAACTGGACCCTGTGCACGGACTGCCCCAGGTGTTCAGTCGATAACGGCCCTTTATCGTCCCGCGCAATCACGGACTCTGCCCCGGGAATCGCGAGCGTGATCACCGCCTTGCGCTTCACCCGGCTTTTTAGTGCCAGCGCGACCCCATCACTCGCCCTGTCCAGGCTGCCCAGCTCCGCGGCGCCCTGCGAGATATGTATGTTCGACCCGACAAGTCGCGGTTCGTCGCTTACAGGTGTCAGCCGCAGGACCGCTGAGCCGTGTCCTGGCACGCCATCCACCTTGATGTCGTCTGCTGTAACGCCCAGGTAGATCCCGGTCCAGAACTCAGAGACGTGATAGCGCCCCGGCCCGACGCCCAGCTCGGAAAGGCGCATCTTCATGGACCGGCGGCTGCCCGACCAGTTTACAGCCCACACCAGGAAGTAAGCGCCACCGGGATCTTCGAGCCTGTTGACCATGTAGCGCGGGACCTCGCGCCGCCAGAGGTCCGGGCAGAACGGTCTGGTTCTCAGCGGGGGGAGCAGGCACCCGGCGAGCTCTTCCTCCTCGGGTCCCCACAGGCTCAGGTCGTCGCTTATCATGAAAGCCCCTCCGAGCATCGCGACCCCGGAGGCCAGGGTCCGCCTCTCGGCCTCGTCAAGAGAGATTTCGGAGCCCCGGACCAGCAGGCAGTCAGGATCGGCTTCCCAGAGCCGGCCGTGCATGAAACAACGTGTGAAAGTGTTGATAAGGCAGTTGCGGGTCGAAGGGGTGCTCCTGTCGCGGATCAACGGCTGGTAGAACGCCCTCCAGTACGGCGCCACGTCAGGGCCGATGCGCTGTATATCGAAGATGCCCGTGCCGAGCAGGATCGGGCAGCCCGCCGTCATTATGATCGAGTCCTCTCCGACAGCCTCTCGTATGACGGCCAGTGCCCGCCTGGCCGCCTCGGCCCTTGTCACCGACGGGTCGTAACGTTTGCCCTCGAGCAGGCCGCACGCCAGGAAATCGAGCTTGAAAAAATGATAGCCATAGCCTTTGAGCGTCGTGAAAACTTCGCGCAGCCAGTCGAGGACCTCGGGGTGCGTCAGGTCAAGGCCGTAGAACCTCCACTTCCACATGGGGTTGACGCCGGCCAGGACCGGCCGGCCCTTCTTGCTGCGGAGTACCCAGTCCTTCTTCTCCTTGAACAGGCGGGAGCGCCTCATGACGGTGAAAGGGGCGACCCATATCCCCGGCATCTTCCCCCTGGAGGCGATCTCGTCAGCTAACCGCTTCATCCCGCCGGCGAAACCCGGGCTGGTCTCCAACCAGTCGCCGAGCTCCTTCTGGTAGCCGTCGTCCACCTGCACCAGTTCTATGTCGAGGCCCCTGTACCTGTCGCTGAGCAGTTCAAGGTTCTTCTCGACCCCTTCGCTGGTCACATTCCTGAAATACTGGTACCAGGAACACCAGCCAGCGGGAGACCGCCGGAGTTCTCCTACACCCTGTTCTTCAGCCACCAGCTCCGCGTACTCTTCGAGGTTCCGCCCTGATAGGTCGCCTGGGATGATGGCGAGCGGCTCGCCCCAGAACTCAATTCCGGACACGGGCGGCTTCCCTTCAAACCGCGCCGCCGCTTCGAGCTCGCACCCCGAGGGTTTGCCTCCGATCCTCACCGAGACCTGTGACAGCGCCCGGGAGACCCCTGTGAACCCTACAACCACCGATTCATCCGTATCGAGGTCCGCCAGGCCCCCGAACCACTCGCCCGTGAAGCGTCCTTTCTCGGAAGAAACGGGCGTGGCGGTGTTGGCGAGCATCGGCTTGAGGCGCTTCGGGGTGAAGAGCACAAACAGGTAGTCGCCCGGTCTCCTCCGCTTGAGGGTCCCCGTCGCGGTCCAGCACTGCCAACCGTTCTGATAGAAGCGCCAGGAGCGGTTGCTCTCGCGGCCGGGCCATGTGCCGCCGGGCGGGACGTCAAGGGGGATCACCGCCTCGATGCCGGGAGGCTCCCCGGCCTCCTCCCAGGTGAGGCCGAGCTCGACAGTGAGGGCTTTCCCGCGGGCCCTTGCCCTGAAAAGCAGGCGGCCCCAATCCTCGCGTTTGACGAGCGCCACCTCTTTGCCAGTGTGCGCGACAGTGTCCCAGGTGCCGCTGGTCGTCAGGCTGACCGGCCCCCCGCGCTTGCTCAGCAGTACCCTGCCGACGGCGTCCTTGAAGATGTAGCGGCCGCCCGTGAGAATGGAAAATGTGCCGGCGGCACGGTCGAACTCGAAACGGCAGCCCTGCCCCTCTAATACCAGGACCCGGGATCCCTTCTCATCCACTCATATCACCTCACAGCTGGGGTCAGGTCTTGAATCGTGAATTACGGCCACTTTTTGGGGTCAGTACCCGGGGTCAGATCCCAAAATTTGAATTACCTGAGCGATTACGAATCACCTCATCCAAAGATTCAAATTTTGGGATCTGACCCCACTTTTTGAACACAACACACCAGGACCTTACCCCTTCATTACAAGACCCCATAAGTCAAGGCATTGACCATCTCCGCGCAGACTTCGAGCGTCCTGTCCTCGGATTCCGGAAGATCGGCAAGGTGCACGTCGATCTCCATTACGTCGAGCCCGGCCAGCCGGGCGTCTTTGTCGTCAATAACACGGGCAATGGACCGCCCGACCTCCAGCATCTCATCCGCCGACAGCCCGACCGTGTCGAGGAACCTGACCGCGTTAACGTCGCAGCCTGCGCCGAGGTCCGCGTCGAGTGAGACGTAGACCCTCCCCTTCATCCCGGCCAGCGCCTCTCCCACCGCTTCCCTGATGCCCCTCTCACGAAGAACCCTCTTGGGGATGATCCTCACCCCCCGCTCCTCGAAAGCGACGTACGCCTCGCGGTAAGCGGCCATTCCAGCCATCTCCCCGGATCCGGGCTCATGCCCCGGATAGTCGGACGTTCCGATCACGACCAGGTTACCCGGCAAGATTACTCCACTTTCCAGCGCCCGCGCCAGCCAGGTCCCGCAGTTGTAGCTTTCAGGAAGGCTGTCCAGCCGCCCGCCTTCGTCCGACAGCGCACCCTGCGCGGCCTCCTTCCTGATCGCCGCGGGGATCGCGTCGAAGTGGCTGTCCAGCACGATGACGTTCAGTTCGTGTCCGCCCGCCTGGCCGTGGAGCGCCTCCAGCACGCCCCCTGTAAGCGAATGGTCGACACCCAGCAGCAGCGGCCGGAACGGGAACACTCGCTCCCTGACAAAATCCCGCAGGCAAGCGGCGACCCGCAGGCAGCCGCCGGAATCCAGGAATTCTCTGTATGCCTCGGCGCTCACATTCCCGGGGCCTGTCCCCGATGGCCGCGGTGTTACCCAGGGCTCGAGTTCAAGGCGGCCGGCGGCCTCTAGTCCCGGAATGTCAGCCAGGCGGGGGAGCAGCAGGTCGTACGGGTCCCCGGCCAGCTCATCGCCGACGATCCCGCGCGAGCGCGCCTCCACGTAGGCACGCTTCATTGACACCTTCTCTGGAGCGTCAAGCGCGTCGAGCGAACATCCGAACGCTGCGAACTCCAAGGGGGCCTCCGTCCCTTTCTACCGCGGCGGGCGTCGAATATTTTCCATCTGGAGAAAGTGCCCACCCTGCTATATCGTATAACATGATTAAATCCCGGGCAGCAGGAAAGGGTGGCAATGGCGAGGGAAAAGGTCAGCATCGACGCGGACGCCGCTACTGGCTACGCGTTCAAAGACGTGGACGACGGGCTGGCTCTGCTATACCTGCTTGCGCGCCCGGAAGAGTTCGACGTGCTCGGCGTTACCAGCGTCTACGGCAATGCGTCCCTGCCCCGCACAACGCTCAAGGCTAAAGAGATCCTCAGGGTGGCCGATCGCAGCGAAGTCCCGCTCTACAGCGGGGCCCACAACCGCCGCGGGCTGGGGGCCGACACCCCCGCCAGCATCTTCCTGCGCGAAGCGGCTGCAAAAAGTCCAGGCGAGGTGACCGTGCTTGCCCTGGGGCCACTCACCAACGTCGCAACGGCGGGCCTGGGCGACCCCGATTTCTACGCGAACGTGAAGCGCATTGTGGTCATGGGGGGAGCGCTGGACGAGGGCTTCGGCATCCCGCTCATCTCGCCGCTCGAGTTCAACTTCTTCAAGGACCCCGTCGCCGCCGATATGATACTGGATGCCCCTTGCGATAAGATAATGATAACGGCGGACCTGTGCAGACAGGTCATCTTCACCCGGCGCGAACTCGCGTCTCTCTATACGATGAGAAACCGGGCAGCCACTTACCTGGCTTATCGCATCGAGCCGTGGCTCCGGCTCAACCAGGTCGCGCCGTTCCTGGCCTGGAAAGGGGGCTTCGTTCCCTGGGACGTGGTTGCGGCAGTCTATCTGAGACGCCCGGAACTGTTCAGCGAAGAGCTGCTGGAGGGGAAGAAGATGAAAAGCGGAAGGTTGGTCACCGGGGCGCTGCTTCCTGCGCCCGAGCGCGAGGGACGGCCGGCGATGATCCCGACGCGCCTGGAGCCGCGGCAACTACTGTGCGAGTTCCTGGATGCGATAGCAGAGTTCGGTTCGGCAGGTGGAAGCGACAGGCAGGCCACCCTTGATTAACGGAGGTCGCGGGATGGAAAAGATCTGGCTCGAGAACTACGACTACTTCGTGCCCGAAAGCATTCGTTACCCTAAAACCCCCCTCTACCAGATACTCGAGTACACGTGTCTGAAATACGAGGACGTAGTGGCGACCATCTTCTTCGATCAGAAGATGACCTACGGCGAGCTGCGCGACAAGGTGCGGCGCTTCGCCACGGCGCTCAAGGAGATGGGGGTCAGGAAAGGCGACCGGGTCGCGATGATCCTCCCCAACTGCCCGCAGATGATAATCTCCTACTACGGCATACTCGAGTCGGGCGGCGTGGCCACCGCGATCAACCCGCTGAACTCGGAAAGGGAGATCGAGTTCCAGTTGAAGGACTCCGGCGCGGAGGTCCTGATATACCTCGACCTCTTCAACGACAAGGTTGAGTCGGTCCTCGAAAGCACCCCTGTAACAAAGCGCATCGCTACATCCATATCGGACTACATGGAGACGCCGGGAGAGGTGGCCGTCGCCGAGGGCCCGAACGTGTTCCATTTCAGGAACGTGGTCGACGAATCGAGCCCCGAGGCCCCGGACCTCGAGATCGACGTCACCCAGGACCTCGCCGCGCTCCAATACACAGGAGGAACGACCGGGATATCCAAGGGAGTCATGCTGACCCACAGGAACCTGCTGGCCAACGTGCTGCAGATACATTTCTGGGCCAAGGAGTTCATCGAGCGCGGCAAGGACGTTTTCATGTGCATCCTCCCGTTCTTCCACTCCTACGGCCAGACGGTCGCCATGAACACCGCGATATTCAGCGCGGCGACGATGATCCTGATGCCGCAGTTCGAGATCAACATGATGCTCGAGGCGATAAAGAAGTACCAGCCGAACTTCTTCCCCGCCGTCCCTACCATCTACGTGGCCATACTGAGCCACCCTGACGCGACGAAGTACGGCATCGACAAGATAAAACTGTGCAACTCCGGGGCGGCCCCGCTACCGGTCGAGATAATCCGGCAGTTCAGCAAGATCTCCGGCGGCATCTTCTCCGAGGGGTACGGGCTTTCCGAGTCCTCCCCCGTCACGCACTCGAACCCCATCCTGGGCATGAAGAAGGTGGGGTCGATCGGGATACCGTTCCCGGACACCGAGATAAAGATCGTTGACGCCGAGACGGGCATGACGGAACTCGGGCTCGACGAGCCGGGGGAGCTGTGCATAAAAGGTCCCCAGGTGATGAAGGGCTACTGGAACAATCCGGAAGAGACGGCGAACACGCTCAGGGACGGATGGCTGTACACGGGGGATATAAGCAAGGTTGACGAGGACGGCTACTTCTACATCGTGGACCGCAAGAAGGACATGATAATAGCGGGCGGCTTCAATATCTACCCGCGGGACATCGACGAGGTGCTGTTCGAGCACCCGAAGGTGCAGGAGGCCATTGCTGTGGGCGTGCCCGATGAGTACAGGGGGGAGACGGTCAAGGCGTTCGTCGTCCTGAAAGAAGGACAGGACTGCACCGAGGACGAGATCATTTCCTTCTGCAAGGAGAGGCTGGCAAAGTACAAGGTCCCCAAGCTGGTGGAGTTCCGCGTCGAGCTCCCGAAGAGCCTGATCGGGAAGGTGCTTCGCAGGGCGCTGCTCGAGGAGGAGATCGAGAAGCGGAAGGCCGAGAGCGAAGATTAGGGATTCGCTGACGAGGCGGTCTGCATGGTGATAAGGAACGTCTACGTAGTCGGCTCCGGCTTCATGGGAAACGGTATCGCCCAGGTGTCCGCTCTGGCCGGCTACCAGGTCCGCATGAGCGACCTCGGTGCCGACCGCCTCGAGACCGGTGTGGATGAGATAAAGAGGTCCCTGGGGATACTGCTGTCAAAAGAGAAGATAACCCCGGGGCAGTACGAGAAGGCGCTGGAAAACCTGTCTACCACCACCGACCTGGAGGACGCCCGCGACGCCGACCTCGTAGTCGAGGCCGTGCCGGAAGACCTGGACCTGAAAAAAGCGGTCTTCAGCAGGCTGGACGGGATCTGCCCCGCTCATGCCATCCTCGCCACGAACACCTCGGCCCTCCCCATCTCCGCCATCGCCGCCGCTACCGGACGGCCCGACAGGGTGGTCGGCACCCACTTCTTCGGCCCGGTCCCGTTGATGCGGCTGTGCGAGATAATACGGGGCCTGCTCACCTCGCAGGACACCCTGGACGCGGCCAACTCCTGGGCGCAGGCGCTGGGAAAGGAGACGGTCCTGGTCTGTAGAGACATCGCGGGATTCATCGCAAACCGGGTCATGATCCCGGCAAGCCTCGAGGCGGTGCGCATGGTGGACGAGGGAATGGCGAGCCCGGAAGAGATAGACGTGGCGGTATCTTCCATGTCCGGGGGCGGCGTCGGGCCCATGCAGATAATGGACAACGCCGGGATCGACGTGAGCCTGGCCGCGGCCTCCGCCATCTACGAAGACACCGGAGAGAAGAGGTTCTTCCCCCCGCCGCTGATGCGGCGAATGGTGGCGGCCGGGCTCCTGGGGCGCAAGTCGGGAAAAGGCTTCTACGACTACACGGGCGGGAAGAGAGCGAGCTATGAGCTTGTGAGGACACAGGCCCGCAAGGTTGATGACGGGACTGAACGGGCGGGCAGGATCTTCCAGCAGTTCCTGTTGCCGGCCATCCTCGAGGCGTTGCGCCTGCTCGAGCAGGGGGTCGCCGTCGCGGAGGACATAGACAGGGCGGTTTGCCTGGGCTTCAACTTTCCGCTGGGGCCCCTGGCGATAGCGGACAGCATGGGACTCGACACGGTGATGAACGCGGCAGCGGCCTTCTTTGATGAGACCGGGGAGTCCAGGTTCAGGCCTCCAGCCCTTCTGCG
>Ga0315291_10006217_pt1 | contig 14853 bp, 14 predicted proteins | sample YL17G12_20_MG_FD_203070 | JGI IMG/M metagenome (GOLD analysis project Ga0315291, IMG submission 203070) | Sediment microbial communities from Yellowstone Lake, YNP, Wyoming, USA - YL17G12_20 | ecosystem: Environmental > Aquatic > Freshwater > Lake > Sediment | place: USA: Wyoming | collected...
CCGTAGAAGAGACATTATAGGGTAAAACGTAATCCTGCTGTGTTGCCATAAGGAGGGCAGGAAAAATGAGTAAATGGAAAGGAATATTATCTTTCCCGATAAAAAAGACGGTTTTGGTGTCTTTATTGAACCAGAATTCCTTCCAATAGTCAGGATTATTCATGGTTTCCGCCCATTGCTTTGTGGCACTCACATAGCCTAATACGGCTTCAAACCAAACATAAATGGATTTACCTTCTGCACCTGGAAAAGGTGCTGGAATCCCCCACTCTAAATCACGGGTAATAGGCCGGGGTTTCAACCCCTCATTTAAAATACTAAGACACCAATTTCGTGCATTATCAGGGAGTACAGGGTGATTCTCGATGAATTCCTTTAAGGGGTCTTCAAATTTTTTGAAATCAAAATACCAATGCACGGTCTTTTTAATGATCGGTGTCGAATTACAAATTTTACAGTGTGGATCGATTAAATCAGTGGGTTCTAACAAGCGATCACATACTTCACACTGATCGCCCCGGGCATTTGCGCCACAATGTGGACAAGTACCTTCGACAAATCGATCGGGAAGGAAGCGCTGACATTTAGGACAACGGAGCATTTCGACCTCTTGCGTGAAGATATAGCCATTTTCATAAACTTTACGATAAAAGTCCTGCACATACTCTATATGCACTGGGTTATGAGTCCGTGTATAATTATCAAACGAAATTCCCCATTCTTTGAATAAAGTACTAATGGAGTTATGAATTTGATCTGTTAATTCCTTCGGTTTCAAGCCTTTGGATATCGCTTCAACTTCAATTGGAGTCCCATGTTCGTCACTTCCCGAAACAAATACCACCTCGGCACCTTTTAATCTTAAGTAGCGGGCAAACACATCCGCTGACAAGACAGAACCAATAAGATTGCCTAAATGAGGGATGCCATAGCTATATGGCCAAGCCGAAGTGATAACCCATTTTTCTTTGCTCATAGTCTCACCTTCGATGAGTTCTAGTCTTTCTTCTTATTTATGTAATAGATGGATTAGAAATAAAATTTTCCTTTCTAAGATTTAAAAAAAATTAGAGATTTAATTAAAAAAATATGTTAAGAGATAGGATTATGTGCCTTCGTCATAGCTCGACAGATACTTTTCCTGTTCGGGCGTTAATGCATCAATTTGAATGCCCATAGACTGTAATTTCAGTAATGCCACCTGATTATCAATTTCCATTGGTACTTTATACACATCTGGGCTTAGATCCTTCCCGTTTTTCACTAAATATTCTGCGCATAGTGATTGATTGGCGAAACTCATATCCATCACTTCGCTTGGATGCCCTTCCGCCGCCGCTAGATTAACTAGGCGCCCTTCCGCTAATAAATAGATTTTCCGTCCGTCTTCTAGTTGATACTCTTCAACATTGTCCTTGATTTTCCGTTTACCCGTCGATAATGATTCAAGGTCAGGAATACAGATTTCGACATTGAAATGCCCAGCATTGGCTAAAATTGCCCCATCTTTCATGACTTCCAAATGTTCTTTCCGCACGATGTCTTTATTCCCGGTTGCACTAACAATCACATCAGCAATTTTTGCAGCTTCTTTCATGGACATGACCCAGAACCCATCCATAGTTGCCCTTAGGGCTTTTACAGGATCCACTTCGCTCACAATGACATGTGCGCCTAATCCATGGGCGCGCATCGCAATGCCTTTCGAGCAATGCCCATAACCTGCAACCACGAATTTTTTCCCTGCTATTAGGATAGCTGTAGATCTCAGAATTCCATCCATGGTGCTCTGCCCAGTTCCATAAACATTATCGAAGTCCCATTTTGTCTGCGCATCGTTTATTGCAATTACAGGATATTTTAGAACTCCATCTTTCGCCATTGCGCGCAATCGGATGACGCCGGTAGTGGTCTCTTCGCAGCCACCGATTATATTTTCAATGAGGTTTTGCCGTTCGGAATGAACCTTATTGATTAAATCAGCGCCATCATCCAAAGTAATCATGGGTTCGGTATCTAGAACTCTATCAACACACCAGTAATAATCATCATGATTCTCACGCCAAGCCCAAATTTTGATGCCTTCTTCGACTAAAGCTGCCGCAACGTCATCTTGTGTAGAAAGCGGATTTGAAGCACAAAGGGCGACGTCTGCACCTCCAGCCTTTAAGGTCAGAACTAGATTTGCGGTCTCCTTTGTAACATGAAGACAGGCACCTAACCTCAGACCTTCAAACGGTTTTTCTCGTTCAAATCGTTCTCGAATTTTCATCACTACAGGCATATTAACTGCAGACCATTCGATCGCCAATTTGCCTTTTGGAGCTAAGGACATGTCCTTGACTTTATATTCTTGGTCGGAAATTTTCGGTCACCTCTAATTTCAAATTTAAGTTGCATTATTATCCTACAAAATAAAAATAAAACTAACTGCTTGACTTTTACTTCAACCATAGCTATTTATAAAAATAGAAGAAGGTACTGATTATGTCAGAAGGGGATCAATCTGTCGATTATAAAGGCTTTAAAGGAGCAGGCGGTCCAAGTGCGCCTCCTCCACAAAAGCCAAATACGAATCCTACAAGAGCACGCCTGCTTCTTTTAATAGCTTCTCCAATTGAAGTGGCTATTATCTTTATCGTATTCAGCTTTCCGTTTACTGCCGCTGGAATGTTAATAGCACATATTATTGGCGGGTTATGCGCTGGAATAACCATCGCTATCTATGACTGGATAGTTGAGGCATATGCTTATGTAAAAGGGCTTTGGTTTTGCTATGGGGGTTACCAAAAGATTGGTAAGCTCGATTTCAGACATGTTCCAATCGACATGGTCATTAGTTTCGTTGTAACGGGGTTTTGTTTGGCGTTTATCTCATATTTCCCTGAATTATTTCGGTATTGGGGTTGGAATTTCTGGCCTATTTCCGACTCAAGTTTAGATTTGTGGTTAATTCCAGGTCTGTTGGTTCTTCTTGCTTTATTCGGCGCTTTTGGCGACTTTCGGACTAAGAGATCCGGAGTTTGGATGAATGGTCCGAGTTGGTCGTACTGGAAATGTGCGTTTTTTGCGTGGCTGCCTCTGTTGACCTCTGGGATTATATTCGACAGACTTGTGCTTCTTACTTGGACAAATCCAATCCTACTTGCCTTTACTATCATAACCCTATTTCTTATTTTAACAATTATTATCATTATTTTGGTTAAAAAAGTCCTCTAAATCGCATATTCTAACTCATTAATCCACTGCCAATCGGGCTAATTCCCTTAGGGAAAGTAAAAATATTGGTGAGTCACATTATAACAAAAGAAAGAACTATTTTAGCAAGGCGGATATTGTGACGGAATCTAAAAATGCCTGTGATATATGTGGGAGAAGAATAGTGGGAAAGCCACAATTCCGTTTTTTTGAAGGCGCACGGTTAATGGTTTGTGATATATGCGCACGATTTGCAGAAAAGTCACAGCCGCCGCCGCCCCAACAAGAACCAGTTCCCGCTAAAAAATATATACCAAGTCCAAAAAAGAGAATTCAGAAAAAATCGACTGAGAATATAGAACTTCGGGAGGATTACGCGAAAATTATTAGAGATGCCAGAGAACAAAAAGGATGGACCCAAACCGAACTCTCAAAACAGCTTATGGAAAGATTATCGACAATTCGCCATATCGAAGCGGGAAAAATGCAGCCGATTGAATCTCTTATCGAGAAACTCGAAAAAGTTCTAACAGTTAGTCTGATGAGTTCGACGAGTGATATCCCCGAGATTAAAATAGAATCAACACTCCCCGATGACATGACCTTAGGTGACGTGGTTCAACTTAAAACAAAGAAGAAAAAATCAGAAGAATAGGATTATTCTTTCCCAGCCGTTAAATCTCGGACGGTCTTCCCTCTCTCAGATGGAATTACTTCCATCTTCGCATTCTTAAATTTTAACCTAAACTCCTCCCCTTTAAATAAATAATCTAGAAAGATAGCCAAGGCTCCTACTTCTGAATGCGGCTGATTCGTTATGGAAACATTGTAATCCGCAATTTCGTAGACATCTCGTGGTACTTTTGAGGCACCTATGATAATTAATTTGTTTTTTTGTGAATCTCGAATTTTTTCGATAACTTCTGGGAGCGGAATTCCATACATTGTGAGATGAATTATTTCACCATCCATTACTTTCCATTGCTTCAATACAGATTGCCATTTTTGACCCATTTCTACAGAGAACTCTCCACCAAACCGATCTCTCACATCAATTATTGATTCCTTCACAGAACTGTCGTTAGTATCACTAATTATGATTCCATCGGCACCAAAGGCGCGTGCAACTAGCCCTATATGAGTTGATATCCGTTTATCTCGTTCATATCGATGCCCCAAGCGTAAAATAATCACTCGCATTCTAACTCACCCGATCGAAAACTCATTAAGTTTTATTTTATACTAATGAAGTAATTTTCATTTATCAATTTTTTATATGAGCGGCTATGAAAACTATTACGGTTTTGGAAAAGGCGTACGGCAAGCATAGAAAATTCGCACTAAGAGCATTTCGACATAGCCTATCTGTGGATTTGGAAGGGTTAGAAGTCCTGATCGGAAAGTTGTATACAAATCCGCATAGCTGGGTGGTAGTGGAATTAGAAGGCGAAGATTGGGAAGTAGCAAGTAATCTTATACAGCAATATTATGGTACAATATGTTCTTTTGGGGAGTTAAAGGCAGGACAAGTTAGGAAAGGAAAATTAATCCAAACGGGGAAATATGGATATGGGCTTTATGCAGATATTGGAATTGATTCAGAAGAAAGGATTGATGCCTTTATTCCACTTCATGCGATCCGCCACCAACTCGTAAAAAATGAGAAAATTCCATTGCGAGACATAAGTTACGCATGTGGATTTTTAGATAACTTCACGTTAGAAATTTCTATCGACAGAATTGATAGTATAAAAGAAAATATTCAAGCATCACTAAGCAGTGAACAGGTCCAGTTATTTAAAAAATGGATGAAACTTAATTTGGAGCGTTTAATTGTAACAGGTGTAACAAGAAAACATCTTAAAAAAGTGATAGGGGAAACTGGACATATAAATGATATTCTTGCAATAGAACGCATGGGGCTTCTAGAGCAAGTCGTGGTTTGTAAAGAGGGAACCAATGCACCAGGATTACTTGCAGAAATTGGACGGTTCTTACCTGAGGCTTTAATTTCACTCTTTATACCAGAAAAGGTGCGTGCCATTCTTGCATAAATTGGAGTGTTTCCATGCCGCGGTTAGATACGTTTTTAACAGAAACCCAATTAATTCCAACGAGGGCCCGTGCAAAAAGGGCAATTTTATGCGGATTTATAAAGGTAGATGGAGTAATTATTCGAAAGCCATCACATCATATTAAAGCAGATTCTAAAATAGAGATAATGAACGAAATAGCTTTGAAACCCATTGGATATTGGAAAATTTATGCCATAACTAATTCAATTGATTTTCCTATATTCAATTCGGCAAATATAGTTCTTGATTTAGGCTCTAGTGCGGGAGGGTTTCTGGAGTTTGCAGCGGAACGCTGTAAAAAAGTTTATGGCATTGAATTTTCAGAGGAATTCGCACCTATCCTGTTTGAATTAAAACAAAAGTATCGAAATATTGAGATTTTCATTGCAGATGCATTCACTTTTGATCCAAATATTATTGAACAAGTGGATATTATCCTAAATGATTTAACCCTAAATCCTGCTGATTCGGTCAAGGTTTTATCTAGATTTTTACCTATTTTAAGAAAGGGAGGATATATCATCATGTCGGTGAAGCAGGGGAAAAATCCCCCAGAAATTTGCAGACAATACATTCAAAATATTTTTGAAACTCTTAGTTTGAAAATATTACAGTTTTTTGATACCGATCCTGATAAAAAGGAATTTCATGTGATTGCTATTAAACAGTAATTCCATCGGTAATAGTAAATCTGAATTGGAAAAATAGGAAAATGGACGGGGAGGGATTCGGACCCTCGACCTCTGCCTTTCTTCGAAATCTTCTCGTAAGGGCAGCATCATACCGTCTAGACAACCCGTCCAGTAAATTATTAAGTACTTATTTGGAATGGTAATAAAGTTTTTTCGTTTATATTAGAGTATAAGAACGAAAACTGATATATTTAATATATAATTTATTAAATTTTATTTAATAGACAAAATAATTGACTGATAGGGCTTATGAGTAAGAAAATATTAGACCTTTTTTGCGGGGCAGGTGGTTTTGCCTTAGGATTTCAGAATCTAGAAGGATTTAAAGTTATTGGAGCAATTGATAGTGCCTATGATGTATCCTTAACCTATCAAAATAATTTTCCCAACGCAATTTTTATTAATGAAGATATTCATGAACTTCATTCAATGGATATTCTCGAAAAAATAAAGGTAGTCCCTGAGGTCATAATTGCCTCGCCTCCGTGCGAACCTTATACGTCCGCAAATACATATCGACAAAAGGATCCCTTAACCCGCCTCTATGACGATGAGGTGGGTCGGTTAGTTTTAGATACGATTCGAATTATCGGAGATATCCATCCCGACCTTTTTGTGTTGGAAAATGTGCCCGAATTGCTCTTAGGCGACTTAAGGTGGGCCCTTGAACGAGAATTTAAACGGGTTGGGTACGAAGAGATTCATTTCAACATCTTATATGCGGAGGAGTATGGAACCCCAAGCGCTCGAACACGTTTGTTCATTTCCAATCTGAAGATTGAGCCCTCCAAATCCCCATATCAAATGACCGTCCAAGAGGTTTTAGATCTCCCTGATCCCACTGCTTTCCACGATTTCCTTAATCATCATTGGTACCCGATTTCGCCCAAAAAAATGAAAAAAATGCGTAACCTTAAACAAGGCAACGCCATGGTTTATTACCGCTCGGCTACCGCTAAAACTTTTACGAATTGGGTTCGGCTTAAGCCAAACTCACTTGCGCCTCCCGTAATCGGGCATAGCCGGTTCATTCACCCATTTGAAGAACGAGTCTTGACAGTCCGTGAAAATGCCCGCCTTATGGGGTTCCCCGATAATCACCAATTTTTCGGTGGAATTGATGCGCAATATGATATGGTGGGGGAAGCGGTTCCGCCCCCTCTTTCAGCCGCAATTGCGAAATATTGTTTAACTTTATTATCAAGATAGCTAAAGAGCCTTTTTTTCCTTCTAAAAAGTCTAAAATACAAAAAAATTAGAAATAATTATAGGAAGATTCATTGTTTTAGGAAAAAAAAGATTTATGGATTAGTGAAAATATGGTAGATTTTGATGTAATAATAGTTGGTGGTGGACCCGGTGGTTCAGTTGCGGCAAGAACTGCACAAAAATTAGCATTAAATAGTATTATTATTGAACGAGGTATTAATCCAGGTGATAAAAATGTATCAGGTTGTGCTTTATCGCCCAAATTGTGGCGTGATTTTGATTTCATGAAACAATTTAACTTGCCTCATCGGATTGCGAAAATGGTAACTATTCATTTTGTGGGAGAAGATAATGTAGAAAAAACAAATATTAGTTTTTCTCCGTCAGTCTCTGAGGCGGAAAGTTATGAGGAAAGTCGGGAATTTTTAACGATGAATGTATATCGAAGTGATTTTGATCAATGGTTAGCAGAATTGGCGATTAAGGAAGGGGCAGAACTTAAAACTTCTAGTTTAGTAACGGATTTACTCAGAGATGGAACTAATATTATAAAAGGAGTGATATTAGAAGACGGAACAGAAATCACAGGTAAAATAATAATTGGTGCAGATGGAGTTTTATCTACCATTGCGAAAGTTTCTGGTCTAAGAACAAAGTGGAAACCAGATCAATTGGTATGGATGGCACATTATGACTATAATGCGAAGCAGGATAATATTGATAGAGTTATAGGAAATAATGCATTACATTATTGGTTTTCTGCAACGTTCCCTGTGGCATATTCATTTTTTAATTTAGAAGGATTTCATGTTGGACTTGGGGGTATATTGTCTATGGTTAACAAGAATTATGACCCACATAAATTATTAGAGAAATTACTAAGTGTTGAAGGTGTAAGACGTCAGATTGAATTGGTTGATGGCGAACCTCGAGAATATCAAGCCCATATGTTTCCAATGATTACTGATTGGGAGAATATTTATACTGATAATGTAATGTTGGTTGGAGATGCTGCCGGAATCGCATGTCCTCTTGAAGCAGAAGGTGTCTATTATGCAATGTTATCAGGGCAGATTGCTGCACAAGTGGCAGAAAAAGCCATTAAAAAAGGAAATTTATCCAGGCAATATTTAAGACTGTATGATATTGCTTTACGGAATTCCCATATTGGAGAAGAATTTCAGATTGGTCCATCAGTCAATAGGTTTGTACAAGACTTAGCTTTCAATTATGAAGCAGGAAAATGGATAGTACCCTTTTTTAATGATGCGATTTATGGATTATGCAATGTTGCAGAAGCCCACATAACAAATGCGCGTATTCTTGAGTTTCGGCTTCAAAGGTATTATTCAATGTTTTATAGGGCGATTATCGATGATATTAGTCCAATGGTTGATACTGTTTTATCAAAAAAGCCAGATCCATCTTTAACTGTTTTCGAAAAACTCGGAAGAAAGATCGGATCTAAAATTCTACCATCTTTTGCCCGATTTTTTGCTCGAAATTTTGGGGAATATCGCCCAGGGACATTGAAATATGTTCTTGAAAATCTGGTAAATCCATTTTACAAGGCCAGACAAACCAATTATTTACATAGAAAAGTTTTGTACAAAAATAAATTAGAAGATTTAGGAAAGCTTACGGATGTTGATTAAATATGATTAATTATAAAGAATTAACGAAACACATTAGCGACACTGGCGATTTCATAAGAATCATTTTAGATAATTGTAAAGGTTGCAGGAAATGTGAAATTATATGCCCAATGGACCTGTGGAAAGTAGTTAATAAAAAAGCACAATTACACGAAAATTATCAGGTGTATTGCTTAGAATGTGGGCACTGCTATAGCATTTGTGAAAATGATGCAATTGAGTTTCATTTTCCAAAAGGCGGTACGGGCGTAATTTTTAAACATGGATGATTTTAACTACTTTTAAAATTCTGAATTTAACAGATTTTTAAAACATTTTCATAATTGATCACAAAACCTATCTAGAGGAGGTAAAATGATGTCAGATAAGAGTTTCAAAATTAAGCAACCGAAAGGAATGGAGCATTTAATTAATTTATTAGATTCACTTCAGGAGTTTCATGTAATTGCGGCGGGGATTGAACTAGGATTCTTTGGAATTTTAGAAAATAAGGCATTAACTGCTGAAGAAATTGCTGATACGATGGGATTTGAAAGAGAATTAACGAAAGCATGGTGCGATGCTGCTGCTGGATGTGGATATTTAATAATTAATGATGATAAATTTGCCCTGACAAATTGGTGCAAGTCGTTTCTCCTTTTAAAATCACCAACATATTTTGGATCTTTGCATAAATATACGAAAATTATTCCCGAAGCCTTTTCTGACCTTAAAGCACGATTCAACGGAAAAAGGCCGTTGATGGATGCGAGGCATGCGATGGATACGGTGGAGTCCATAGCCCCCTTTGCACAATTTATTGTCCCTATTTTAATCCAAAATGTACCAATTCTAAAGGGAAGATGCCATGTTTTAGATTTAGGGACAGGACTTGGGAGCTATTTAATAAAGCTTGCCTTAATGAACCCACAATTGACGGGACTTGGGGTTGATGGCGGGTGGATTGCGGAAATAGTCTATGAGGCGAAGCGAAATGTGGAACGATTCAAAGTCCAAGACAGAATTAAAATTATGTTAGCCGATGTGATGGACCTTGAATTAGCTGAGAAATTTGATGTAGTTTTTATGAGTGGATTTTTACAGGCCTTTAATCCAGAGAATGCCCTTTATATTTTAAAAAAGGTTCGATGCTGGTTAAAGCCTAATGGGAAATTGGTGTTACAGGAAATGCTTCTCGAAGAAGGGCGGATAAAACCGAAATCGAATGTTTTGTTGAATCTTCTACTGCACTTAGAAACACCTCAAGCGGGTTTATTTGAATATAGACAATTGGAAGAGATATTAAATGCTGCACAATTTTCAGAGATTAGAAGAATAGATATTTTGCCCCAAATTTCGCATATCATCGCAGAATAAGGTAGGGAAAAACATTCATAACAGAAAATAATCTATTTAAAGTAAAGGGTTTCTCTTAAGTTTTAATCATTCATAATAATTGAATAGAAGATTTTAGAAATGAAGACATACAAAATTGCAGTGTTGCCTGGAGATGGAATTGGCAGAGAGGTTATTGAGGAAGCTATTAGAGTTTTGGAAGCTGTACAGGAAAAAGTTAATGGGATATCACTAGAATTGGAGAGGTATGAATGCGGCGCAAGGTTTTGGCTGGAAAATAATAAAGAATATGAGTTGAGTCCGGAAGCGTTTGAATTCTGTAAAAACGAAGCCGATGCTATTTTTTTCGGGGCGGTGGGGTGGACAGACGAAAATGGAAAAACGGTTTCCTATCCAGACGGACGAATGGTGGGTATTGATACCTTATTCAAATTACGGTTTGAATTAGATCTTTATGCAAATATACGACCAACCAAATTATTTGAAGGGGTCCCACACCAAATTTCTGGTAAAATTAAACAGATTTGGAAACCAGAAAATGTAGATTTTGTAACGATTCGTGAGAATACTGAGGATTTATATGCAAATATGCATGGATACCTAAGACGGAAAGAGGAAACTGAAGTTGCTACAGATATCATGATAGCGACTAGAAAAGGAGTCGAGAGGATTGTTAAATATGCTTTTGAGTATTGTAAATCGAGAAATAAAGGTGCTCCAAAGGATAAACAATTAAGAGTCAGCTGTGTTGATAAGGAAAATGTTTTAGCGAGCAGCAAATTATTCCGAAGCATTTTTCGAGAAATAAGTTCAAACTATCCAGCTATTAACTCAAATTACTATTATGTTGATGCATTCACGCTCTTGATGATGCAAAATCCTGAAAATTTAGATGTAGTAGTTTCGCAAAATATGTTCGGCGATATAATCACGGATCTCGCAGCATTATTACAAGGGGGTATGGGGATGGCGCCCAGCGGTGAAGTGGGAGAGAAAAATGCATTGTTTGAGCCAGTCCATGGATCAGCACCATCTATTGCGGATAAAAAGATTGCAAATCCAATAGCTGCAATTCTCACTGCAGAGCTGATGCTTAAATGGCTTGCAGATAAAAGGAATGATAAAAATTTGGATGTGGCAGCGAATTTAGTGGAATCAGCGGTTATTTCGGTTCTTAAAGATGGAAAAATAAGGACCCAAGATCTCGGGGGCAATTCGAGAACGGATGAAATGACCGATGCGATTCTTTCCTTTATTAAAGAGGAGTGAGTATCACTTCGAATTGTTAAGTTCAAGCTTATATTTAGCGACAATCCGATTTAACCCATTGATCATAGCCAAGACACTGGAGAGGACAATATCTTCATGGGTAGCCCGCGCATCGACCAGAAAGCCGCGGTCATCCTCCAGCCGGACCCGAACATGACCCAGAGCATCGGTTCCACCTGTGATTGCTTCAAGATTGTACTCAGCGAGCCTTACTTTCCCAATTTTTTTGAAAAAGCGAGTGAACGCTTCTGAGAGCGCATTGCACGCAGCATCCACTGGACCAACTCCATTTGCTGAAGCGATATGTTCACTCCACTCGTCTTCATGTTTAATTTTTAGCCTTACCGTTGCAGTGGGGGTTACATTCATGCCACAAACTACGGTTAATTCTTCTAATTTAATGGATTGTTCGATTTCAGGAATGGTACCCAGAATTGCCTGCGCAATAGCCAGTAAATCTTGATCGGTAATTTTTTTCCCTTTATCACCGATGATTTTGATACGTTCCTTTATTTCCTGTAATTGTCGTTTATCAACCATAATCCCAAGACTATTCAGTTTGCTGGCAATGGCATGACCTCCGGAATGTTTCCCAATGGCAATGGATTGAAGGATCACATCCTGGGTTGCATCAGAACGGGGAATGCCAATGAGGTCGGGCCCAATCGGTTCATAAGTACGAGGATTCATGATCACGGCATGAGCATGAATGCCACTTTCATGGCGGAACGCATTCCCACCCACCAATGGGAAATTGGGAGGAATTCGCATATTCGTTATCTGCTCAACAAGGATAGCGGTTTCGTAGATGTACTTGTAATTGATATTTGTTTTGACCCCATACAAGGCATAAAGTGACATCACAACCTGTTCCATCGAAGCATTACCAGCCCGTTCACCAATACCGATGACACAGGTATGAGCTTGAGTGGCACCCTGTTCAAATCCTGCGAGCGTATTCGCTACAGCGAGCCCAAAGTCATTGTGGCAATGGCAACTAATTCGAATATCTTCAGGAAGGATAGCACGCAAAGTTCGAATGATATAGGCGTATCCAGGGGGAGTGATCGTCCCAACGGTATCCGGAACATTAATGCGGGTAGCACCTGCCTCGACTGCTGTTTTGTTTGCCTGAATAAGAAAGTCTAAGTCCGTTCGAGTTGCATCTTCAGCTGAAAATTCAACTATGCTGAAGTGCTCTTTCGCATATTCTACTTCTTGAGCTATTGCAGAGAGAACCTCTTCCCGAGTCATTTTCAATTTCTCTTTCAAATGAAGATCCGAGGTTGCGATGAATACATGAATGGAATTCATATCACATTCAATTACTTTATCGATATCTTCTCGGTTAATTCGAGCTAGTCCAATAATTTCGCAGTTTAACCCCAATTTGGAGATTTGTCTACAAGACTCGTAGTCGCCTTTCGACACCACCGGCATACCCGCTTCAATGATGTCTACCCCGAGCTTATCTAATTGGCGTGCAATCGTAATTTTTTCTTCTAAGGTAAAGGATATCCCAGGGGTTTGCTCGCCATCACGCAAGGTTGTATCGAAAATAAACGCTTGATCTGGAAGTTTCAAACCCTTTCGCACTTCATCAATATAAGGACTCACGAAAATCTTTCTGCTCTCTGTCATTTTCTTTCATCTTCTCCATTTTAAATTATAATTACAAAAAATAGCTGTAATTCTGAATTGGTTTAGTTTCGGATTAGAATTCCTATATTTTGAGCGGATTTTGATGGGAATCACTGGAAAATGAGAAGTTCCTTCAGATTCTTTATCTATTAAACCAGAGAACGCGATTCCCCATATTCAATCACCAATCCATAGGTTAGATTGTATTAATTGCCAACCCTATTTAAAGGTTCTTAACTTTTACGAGGAAAAAAGAATTTAAGAGGTATGATCGATTAAAAATAGCATAAAGAATCTTAAGAACCAATTCTGCGTGAGGAATTACAGATGAAACTGAAAGACGATGACCATTTTTGGGACTTGTATCGTTATACGGGAGATTATTTTGCGATTGATATGAAAGACGACGCAAAAGAAAAGTTTGGGGATTTTTTAGAGGGAGAAATTTTTGCGATTTTACAGGAATCAGATGTCGAGAATTTCCGCTATGGCTGGTTAATTCGGAAAGCAAATGGTCTACCCTACATGTTCTGCTTCGTCGAACAATTAGAATATATGTTAATTTTAACCGCAAAAGTGGAATTGCTTCAAACTTAATTTTTTACTATCTGCTTCTTTTAGTGTAACATTTTTATGCGTATTTTCAAATCGTTGTAGTAATTTTGTGATGGGATTTGTATGCAAGTAATAGATGATGTAGTGTTTATTGAAGGCGTTGGTTTTAATTCAAACGTCTATGTTGTAGGAAAAAATGAAATTGGAATAATTGATACAGGCGCCTCGCCCAATTATGTTACCCATGTACTCAATGAGATGCAAAAATTCGAACTCGAAAAAGAAAGTGTGCAGAAATTGATTTTAACGCATATCCATCCCGATCATACAGGTGGGGTTTCAGGGTTTCTTAAATCCTTTGATCCAATGATTTATATGCACAGAGCGGATGCCTCCTACCTTTTCCGGCAAGCCCCACCCAAATTGCAAATTCTGGAAGGAGGAGAAACCATTGAAATCGACAAGTTTTCGTTTCAGGTCATCCATACCCCTGGTCATAGTCCCGGAGGAATTTGTTTATATGAGGCAGAGAAAAAATTGCTGTTCTCGGGAGACACGGTCTTCTCATTTGGAAACATCGGGAGAACAGACCTCCCTGGAGGTGATCAGGGTCTTTTAATCGCCTCGATTGAAAAATTACTAGAGTTGGATGTAGAATATCTCTGTCCTGGCCACATGCCTTGTATAAAAGATGGTAATAAAAGTATTAGGCAATCATATAATTTTGCAAAGATGGTCTTTTAGGTTTCTTGCATCCGTTCAATTGCGCCTCGTGGCGTGATCTCGTGAAAAATTTCCGCTTGAAATTTGTAGATTTTGGTTTTAGGGTCCATCCACATATCGGGCGTCAGCCCTGCTTTCCAACACGTATATTCGAGGAATTTAGTGGAATTCCACTTCTCCTCAACGGCAACTTGGGGTAAAAGCAATCCCTTTTGCCAGCCATGTTCAACAATTAATCCATCTCGCCCTACAATCACCTCTTTCGGGTAATCCTTTACCGATTTCACTTTAATTAATTCGGGAGGAGTCATCACACTTACTTCCACCAACAAGTTTTCCAATTCCTCAGGTTTTACGGGGGCAAAACGGGGATCCTCAAGAGCTGCATCTACTGCAGATTCGATGGTTGCATGAACAAGTGGGTCTTCAGGATAAGGCCGACCAATACAGCCACGGAGTTGCTTCCCGGCGCGAGTGACTTTCTCAAGCGTAACGAAAACG
>Ga0315291_10006218_pt1 | contig 14848 bp, 15 predicted proteins | sample YL17G12_20_MG_FD_203070 | JGI IMG/M metagenome (GOLD analysis project Ga0315291, IMG submission 203070) | Sediment microbial communities from Yellowstone Lake, YNP, Wyoming, USA - YL17G12_20 | ecosystem: Environmental > Aquatic > Freshwater > Lake > Sediment | place: USA: Wyoming | collected...
CGCCGGGGTCCAGCCCGGAAGCCTACCGCGCCTGCTTCGAGCGGGTCGTCGGCCGGCTGCTGGGGCGGGAGTTTTTCTGGTTGCTGGCCAACGCGCTCTCCCAGTGCGCCTTCACCTTCATCATCTTCAGCCAGGACGGGGAAGGGGAGCGCTTGAGTGACGACGACGGGTACCCTCCAGGTACCTTGCTCGTGCGCATCCTGCGCCACTATGGCATCCACACCACCCGCGCCGACCTGGAATGGTTCAGCCAGGCCTTCTGGGCGCAGTCGGTTGACCTCAAGCGCCAGTTCGGCTGGCGGCCCCCCGCGGCGGCCGATTTTCCGCGCCGGGTCTACGAGGCGCTCTCCCTAGCGCTGGAGCGCCCGGTCGAAGAACTCCAGGCGCTGATGGATCTACTCATCGCCGAGTGGAAGCGGCAGGCGGGGGAGGTGATGTGCCGCTTCGGATATGAAGCGACGTGGTGAAGGACGATCCGAGAGTGCGCCGCTGATGGGCGGTTGACCGCAAACCCAACTTCGGTTACAATTGGTACAGAGGCCACTTGCAAAGAACCCGTTTGTTGCTGTATGCGGACGGTAGCATAGTCCGTGCTGAAGTATCCAGTGAGGTGCAGTATGGTTACGGTCACGAGTCCTCAATCGCTCTGGCGAGAGATAGAAGGCAAGCGCGTTGTTCTGATGCCTTTGGATGACTATGAAGCCTTGATCGATCACTTGGAAGATCTCGAAGATGCCCTGGAGTTGCAGCGCGCCATAGCGCGAGCTGGCGGGTTTGTCCCCTTTGATGAAATGGTAGCAGCGATCCAGGCTGAGGCTAACCCACAAGCCGAAGCCTAGCCTTGTGCTGAGGAAGGGCAATAGTATACTCTCGACGGGGAAAAGCCACCTATCGGCACTGACTCTTGACCCTCGATCTGGATAGAAGAAGATCAACACAGCAGAGCGCATGGGTATGGACCTGCAACGTTCGCAACCCGCCATAGACCAGCCCGATCCGAAAAAGATCCGGGTGCTCATCGTAGACGATCACGCCGTGGTGCGCCAGGGGCTGCGCACCTTCCTGGAACTGCACGGCGACCCGTCGTCCGACGACGTCTCCTCGCTGCCCATCGAGGTCGTGGGGGAAGCCGCCGACGGCGCCCAGGCGGTGGACCTGTCCCGCCGGTTGCAGCCCGACGTGGTCCTGCTCGACCTGGTCATGCCTGGGATGGACGGCATCCAGGCCACTCCCAGGATCGTCGCGTGCAGCCCTCGTTCGCGCGTCATCATCCTGACCTCTTTTGGCGAAGAGGACAAGGTCATCCCCGCCGTTCGCGCCGGCGCCCAGGGGTACCTGCTCAAGGACATTCCTCCCGATGAGTTAGTCAGGGCCGTGCGTGCTGCCTACCAGGGCCAGGTGCAACTGCACCCGGACGTGGCCAGGAAACTGATGTCGGCCGTGGCGGCCCAAGACCCCCCTACGGGTAAGCCAGGCGCGGCGGCCGCGGATGAACTGACCGGGCGGGAACACGAAGTGCTGGGCCTGATCGCCAGGGGGTTCAACAATCGCGAGATCGCCGAGAAAATGGTCATCAGCGAAAAGACGGTCAAGACCCACGTCAGCAGCATCCTCGGCAAGTTGCACCTGGAGGACCGCACACAGGCCGCCATCTACGCCTTGCGCCACGGCCTGGCACCGGATGAAGCCTGATGCGCAAGGCCGGCGTCTACCTGATCTATGCGGCGGTGGCGCTGCGCGGCCTGGTGCGTCTGGCAAACGAGCCGTGGTTCGGCCTGGCCGCGGTTCTGCTGGCGACGTACGGTCTTTTACTGGCGCTCGCCGAGACCCGCATCGTCCGGCGTGGACCCTGGCGCTTTTCTCAGGCTGAGCACTCGGGCCTCGTTCTGCCACACGGCGGAGAGCCGCCCCAGGGCGAGCCGTGGCTTCCGCTCGTCTACCTGCTCTTGCAGTCTGGCCTAGTGGTCGGGCTGCTGCTCGTCCCCCCGATCCTGGATTTTTTCGGCCTCCTGTTCATCCCGCTCAGCCTGCAGGCGGTTTTCTTCTTCGGGCGGCGGCTTGGGTTGCTCTGCATTGCGCTTTTCAACCTGGCCATGCTCGGCCCGATGCTGGTTGACGAGAAAGGCTGGATCTTTGGACTGGCGATGACAGTGCTGAACACTGGCTATTGCCTGCTATTCAGCGGCTACGCCCACCAGGTGCAAAGAGCCGAAACGGTGCGCAGGCACAACCAGCACATACTCGGCGAGTTGCAGGTCGCCCACGGGCAGCTCCAGGGCTATGCCGCGCAGGTGGAGGAACTGGCAGCCGAGCGCGAACGCAGCCGGCTGGCGCGCGAGTTGCACGACTCGGTCACCCAGACGGTTTTCAGCATGAATCTGACCGTGCAAAGCGCCCGCCTGCTGCTGGAAAGAGAACCCGGCCGGGCCGCCGGCCAATTCGAACGGCTGGAGGAATTGGCCACCAGCGCCATGGGCGAGATCCAGGCCCTGGTCTCCCAGTTGCGCCCCCGGTCGGTGGCCGAGGAAGGGTTGCCAACGGCCCTGCGCCGGCTGGTGGCCGAGCGGCAGGCGCGCGATGGGCTGCAGGTGACCGTGGAAGTGAACGGCGAACGGGTTCTGCCCGATCCGGTGGCAGCCGGCCTATACCGTATCGCCCAGGAGGCGCTCACCAACGTGGCCAGGCACGCCGGGATGCAGCAGGCGACCGTCCGTCTGGACCTGGTTGGGGAGACGTCCTTGCTCGAGATCGAAGACGGCGGCCTGGGCTTCGACCCCCAGGTGGCCTCGAGCCAGCGCGGCCATCTCGGCCTGGCCGGCATGGCCGAACGGGCGCGCGAGATAGGCTGGCGCCTGTCCGTCGAATCTCGACCCAGTCACGGCACGCGCGTGCGGGTCGCAGAGAACCCGCCGGGAGGTGCCGAATGAGCCGGGCACTTCCTGCTCGCCGCTACCAGGGCGGCTACCTGATCGGGTTCCTTATTCTCAGCGTGGCCGCCATTCGGGTCATCCTCTTCTATCAGGGCCGTTCGTGCCTGGTCGCCGTCATCCTGCTGGCGGCCTATGGCCTGCTGTACGCCGTGGAGCCGCTACTATCGGCGCGTGTGCGCTGGTTCCGTTTGCTGTACTTTCCCCTACAAACCGGTCTGGTGCTGGTCCTGGCCAACCTGCGCCCTATCCTGGACTTTACCAATACCCTCTATATTCCGCTCGGCGTGCAGGCGCTGCACGCTTTCCCCCGCCGGGCAGCCCTGGCCTGGATGGCCCTCTTTGCTGCACTGTTCAGCGTCACCCTGGTCCGGGGCGTAGGGTGGGCGGCCGGCCTGGCGCAGAGCCTGATGATCCTGGCCGGGAGTGGCTTTCTGGTCTCGTACGATCTGCTCTATAGCCGGACGCAGGCCGATCAGGCTGAAAGCCAGGTCTTGGTGGCTGAGCTCCAGCAAGCCCACCAGGCACTGCAGGCGTATGCCGCCCAGGCCGAGGAACTGGCTGCGGCGCGCGAGCGCAACCGGTTGGCGCGCGAGTTGCACGATTCGGTCAGCCAGGTGATCTTTAGCGTCACGCTCACCAGCCAGGCGACTCGCCTGCTCCTGGAGCGCGACCCGGAGCGGGTGCCCGAGCAACTGGAGCGCCTGCAGGACATGACCGGCAGCGCCCTCGGCCAGTTGCGCTCGCTGATCGCCCAGTTGCGCCCGCCCCAGAATGCCCAGATGGGTCCCGGCCAAACTTCAGATCTCGCGCTCCAAGGTCTGTAGAAACTCGTCAAAAACGCCAAGTTGCTGCTCAAGCTTTTTCAACATCGCCGGCAGATTCACCAGTAACTCTTGGCAGCGCTCCCACTCGAGATCAAACCCATAGATGTTCCGGAAGAGATGACGGAAGCGCAGGTATTCATCAAGCTGGCGTGCTGTATTGTCATCGAGTACTGCCGGCCGTACCGTTTCGATGTTCGTTGCCATGCGCTGCAGTAGCAGAACATGCCAGTCTGCCGCTCCAGGTAGATCTTCGTCGATGCGGGTGGCGATGTGTCGGAAGATCCGTTCTACCCCACAGTAGAAATCGTGGAGAATCCCCCCTGCTGTGCGCACCCTTACGGTATCTGGCCAATCAGCGAGTTGTAGTCGCCATTCCTCAGCTTCGGCCACAAGTCGCCGGGCATTGTCTAGCTCTCGGCTGATGTCGGCCCGTAAAGCGGCGAATCTACGCTGCGACATCCAACAACACTCCCTCTGTTCTCACCCGTTCAGCCAGGCCGGGCCAGGCTCCTTCCAGAAGCACCAGATCGAGTTCGACCCCCTTCGGCAATAGTTTGCCCGCGTCTCGCAACGCTCTGAAATACAGGCTTATGGGCAACCCTTCCACGGCCAGATCGATGTCAGACCGGTCATGAACGAGCTCCTCCTCAAGAAGCGAGCCAAACAAGTAGACTCTGCTTGCGCCGAGCTCTTTCACCAGATGCCTGGCACAGGCCTGGGCCACTTTTTGCAATTGCCGCGCTCGCATCCTTCGCTCGCTCTGCTGCTGGGCCAGGCGTCCTCGCCATGCGTCAATATACTCCCTGAAATCCTTTCGTTCCTGTCCGTCCATCTTCCTCACCGGTCACGTGGCTTCCCTCTCAACTCGCTGCTCTGTATTTAATTATACCCCACTCCGGCTAATTCTTCAAGATGCTCGGCAGTTGACTGCGACGTATTGACAATACATCTCTGGCCTTACGACTCAAGATGTACCCCTCCTTCCCCAGGCTGAGAGAAGAATCCACCTCTTGACTGTCCCCAAGTTCCATCCAGCGCCCGATGTGCATTGGATGGGATTTTCGTATACTTGCCGTGTACATAAAGGAGGCACTTGATGGTTCCTGGTGTGACAGGGTTTGCAGATAGGCCCGCCCGGCGGGTGTTGATCGTGGATGATAGCCCGCAGGTGCGGCAAGAACTGCGCACCCTCCTGCCCCTGGCCGGCGACATTGAGATCGTGGGCGAGGCGACAGACGGCCTGGAAGCCGTTCGCCTGGCCGAAGCGCTCCAGCCGGAGGTGGTATTGATGGACCTGGAGATGCCGGTCATGGACGGGTACGAAGCGGCCCGCCAGATCAAGAGCCGCTGGCCTGCCTGCCGGGTGGTCGCCCTGACGGTACACGGGTACGAAGCGGCCCGGCAGAAAGCCAGCCAGTCCGGAGTGGATGTTTTCCTCGTGAAGGGTGTATCCGTAGAAACCCTGGTGCAGGCAATTTCCGAAAGGAGGGACTAAATCATGGCCGCAAAGACCACGCAGAGCCAGGTTGTTTCACTACAAACAGACAGCACCGTTCACAACGCGGCGCGCTTGTACTATGTGGACTGGTTGCGCGTCATCGCCACTCTGGGGGTCTTTCTCTTCCATGCCAGCAACGTGTTCAATGTAGGCGACTTTGTGATCAAGAACGCTGAGACAAGCATGGTGGTCACGATGTTCCAGGGGTTCTTTTTTCCGTGGGGGATGCCCCTGTTCTTCCTGATCGCGGGCGCAGGCACATGGTTTGCCCTGCGGCGACGCTCGGCGGGCCAGTATGCACGTGAACGCACCGGCCGACTACTCATGCCCTTCATCTTCGGCTCCATCCTGTTCGGGCCCCTCCAGCTCTTTCTCGAGTGGAGCAACAAGACCCAGAGGGGCGTGCGGCAGGGCCCTTTCCTCGACTTTGTGAAGACGCGCCCGTGGAGCATAGGCCCCCGGTTCTTCGGTGTGGTCGGGTACCACATGTGGTTCCTGGGTTTCTTGTTCTGTTTCTCGCTGCTCTCGCTGCCCCTCTTCCTCTGGTTCAAAGGAGCAGCGGGCCAGCGGTTCGTCTCGCGCATGGCGCGGCTGTGTGAACGCCGCGGCGGGATTCTGCTGTTCATCCTCCCACTCGCACTGGTTCGATTGAGCCTCCATCCTTTCTTTCCCTACGAGCACGACTGGGCGGATTTCTTCTCCTTCATGTCCTTCTTCATCCTGGGCTATCTGCTGTTCGCCGACAAACGGTTTGCGCAGGCCATTCGGCGGGACTGGCCGATCACCCTGGCGGTTGGGATCGGGGCCTTCCTGGCGCTTGCGGCCATAACCCTGTTGACGGGCGATATCAACATCGAGGCCACGCCTCGCACGCTGTTGGACTTTGCCTGGTGGGGCCTCGTCGCCGTCAATAGCTGGTGCTGGACGGCCTTTATGCTGTTCATCGGCATGCGCTACCTGAATCATACCAACAAGTGGCTGCAATATGGTCAGGAAGCCATCTTGCCGTTCTTTGTGGTGCACCAGCCGGTGATTGTCGTCATCGCGTATTTCGTCGTGCAGTGGAATACCGGCATCCTGCCCAAGATGCTGGCAGTTTTCGCCGGTTCATTTGTAGTGTCCATCGGACTCTACGAATTGATCATCAAGCGCGTTGGTATACTGCGGGTCATGTCTGGAATGAAGGCCGGACACCCTAATAAGGCACAGGTCGCCGCCATAACTGGAGGTTAGAGTCTGTCAGACCCTAAAGGTGGCGATAGGAATCGCTTCGGAGACCTTTAGGGTCTGAAGAGGAGGGACACTATGCAGGGCCAAGTTGTTTCAGGACAAACAGACAGCACGAGTCGGGGGCCGGTGCGCCTGCACTATCTCGACTCGCTGCGCGTGCTGGCGGTATTCATGGTCTTTGTGTTCCACGCCGCCAAACCCTTCACCACTGGGGACTGGCACATTATGAACGCGCAGGCCAGCGTGGCCGCGACCATTTTCTTCATGGCATTCCTGGCCCCGTGGGGCATGCCCTTCTTCTTCCTGCTCGCCGGCGCCGGGACCTGGTTCGCCCTCCAGCGGCGCACCGCGCGCCAGTTTGCCGGCGAGCGCTTTCGACGCCTGCTGGTCCCGTTCCTGGTGGGCAGCGCCTTGTTCACGCCCCTCCAGGCCTATTTCGAGTGGAAGTTTGCGACGCGGGCCGAAGGGTTCGTGGGCTCTTGCCTGCAACTTCAGATCACAGACCGCTGGGGCGGGTGGAATCCCACCCTTACTGATTTTCTGGGCTACCACCTGTGGTTTCTCGGCTACCTGTTCACCTTCTCGTTGATCGCGCTGCCCCTGTTGCTGTGGCTGAAGGGAGCATCCGGCCGAGGCGTCATCTCGCGGCTGGCCGCTCTGTGTGCGCACCGGGGCGGCATCCTGCTCTTCATCCTGCCCCTGCTCGTGGCCCAGCTCGGCCTGCGGCCCTTTTACCCGGATGAACACAGTTGGGCCGATTTCTGCTACTACCTGGTCTTTTTCCTGTCAGGCTACCTCTTTTGCGCCGACGAACGCTTCTGGCAGGCCATCCGGCGGGACCGCTGGCTGGCGCTGGCAGTCGGGATCGTAGCGCTGTTGGGCCTGGCGGTCATATCCGCGTTGGGTGAGGGGGAGACCTGGTTCTGGGAACCGAGTGAGCCATGGTTCTACCTGATCTGGACACTGGCCCCCATAGATGCCTGGTGCTGGTCGCTCTTTATGCTGTTCATCGGCATGCGCTTCCTGGATTTCAGCAACAAGTGGCTGCAATACGGCCAGGAAGCGATCGTGCCGTTCTACCTGCTCCACCAGCCCGTGATCATCGTCATCGCCTTCTACGTCGTGCAGTGGCAGGCCGGCGTCACCGTCAAGATGCTGACCGTCATCGCCGGCTCCTTCGTGGTGACGCTCGGAATCTACGAACTGCTCGTCAGGCGGATTGCTCCCCTGCGGACCTTGTTCGGGATGAAGTCGCTCAGACCCTAATCAGGCCCTAAGGGTGGCGATCAGAATCGCTTGGGAAACCCTTAGGGTCTACAAGGAGGACTAGATGCAGAACCAAATCGTTGCGGGACAAACAGACAACACCGCTCGGGCATCGGTGCGCCTGCACTATCTCGATGTGCTGCGCGTACTGGCCGTGTTCGTGGTTTTTCTGTACCACTGCTCCATGCCGTTTACCCTGGGGCAGGCGGACATTATGAATAATGAGACCAGCCTGGTCGCGACGGTCTTTTTTGTGGCCTTTCTCGCGCCGTGGGGCATGCCCTTCTTCTTCCTGCTCGCCGGCGCCGGCACCTGGTTCGCCCTGCAGCGGCGCACGGCGCGCCAGTTTGCCGGCGAGCGCTTCCGGCGCCTGTTCGTCCCTTTCCTGGTAGGCTGCGCTCTGTTCACCCCCCTTCTGACCTACATCGAGTGGATGTTCCACCTCGGCGTAGGAAGTTACGAGGGCTCCTATCTGCAGTTCCTTTTCGTCGAACGCTTCCCCGGCTGGAACCCCACCCTGTTCGGCTGGCTAGGTTACCACCTCTGGTTCCTGGGCTACCTGTTCGTTGATTCGCTGCTCTTGCTGCCGCTGTTCGAATGGCTGAAAGGAGAGGCTGGCCGGCGCATCGTCTCACGGCTGGCGAGGCTATGCGAGCACCGGGGCGGTATCCTCGTCTTCATCCTCCCCCTCCTCTTGATTCAGCTTGGCCTGCGGCCTTATTTTCCAGATGAGCGCAACTGGGCCGATTTCTTCTACTACCTGCTCTTTTTCCTGGCCGGGTATCTTTTCTACGCCGACGAGCGCTTCCTGCGCGCCGTCCGGCGGGACCGCTGGCTGGTGCTGGCGGTGGGCATCGCCGCCCTGTTGGGCCTGATGGCTACGGTCGCGATGGGTGAGGCGGAAACCCTGTTTTCCACCCCGAGCAACCCCGGCTTCTACCTCTTCTGGGCATGCGCCGTCGTTGATGCCTGGTGCTGGTGCGTCACCATGCTGTACGTGGGCATGCGCTTCCTCGATTTCAGCAACCAGTGGACGCGCTATGGGCAGGAAGCGATCCTCCCATTCTATGTATTACACCAACCGGTGATCTTTGCCATCGCCTTCTACGTCGTGCAGTGGGAGGCCGGCGTCACCGTCAAGATGCTGGCCGTCACCCTGGGCTCGTTTGTGGTGGCTGCCGCACTCTACGAGCTGCTCGTCCGGCGGGTGGCTCCGCTGCGGGCTCTGTTCGGCATGAAAAGGAGTGCGTGAAATGGAGAAAAAAACCTCTGCGAGAGTGTACTATCTGGATTGGCTGCGCGTGCTGGGCATGCTGGCCGTGTTGGTCTACCACTCCAGCCGCTTCTTCAACGTGGAGGACTGGCACGTCAAGAACCCGGTCTGGTATCCCTGGGTGGAGGTGTGGAACCGGTTCGCCGTGGTCTGGCTGATGCCGCTGATGTTTGTCATCTCGGGGGCCAGCCTGTTCTACGCGCTGGGGAAGGGGGGTGGGGCAGGCAAATTCGTCAAGGACAAGGTGCTGCGCCTGTTGGTGCCCCTGGTGGTGGGCATTTTCACCCACGCCTCGCTGCAAGTCTATCTCGAGCGCCTCACCCATGGCCAATTCACCGGCTCCTATTTCCAGTTCCTGCCCTATTACTTCCACGGAGTCTACGGAATCACCGAGGGCGGCAACTTTGCCGTGCACGGCATGCATCTTTGGTACCTGCTCTACCTGTTCGTGTTCAGCCTCCTGCTCTACCCTCTCTTGCGCTGGTTGAGGGGGCGAGGCCAGGGCGTGCTGTCCAGGCTGGGCGGTGGGTTGGGGTTGCCGGGAGCGGTGTTTGGGCTGGCGCTGCCCATCGTGCTGCTGGAGGCGTTCGCTGACCCCAACAACCCGGTGATGGATTTTGGGGACGCAGGCTGGCCCGCGATCATCTATCTGTGGCTTGTCGTAGCCGGCTTCGTGGTCTTCTCCGACGAGCGAACGCAAGCCGGTGTCCAACGGCTACGGTGGCTCTCCCTGGCGCTGGCTGCCGCCTCGACGGCGACCTATCTCGTCCTATCTTTCCAGCCCGCCGGACTCACCTTTGGCACACCGCTGTGGGCCTTCGCCCTCGGGCTCAGGGGGCTGGGTAGCTGGAGTTGGATATTGGCGGCGCTGGGCTTTGGCCGGAAGCACCTGAATTCCCGCACGCCGTTCGTAACGTACGCCAACGAAGCGGTGCTGCCCTTCTACATCTTCCACCAGACGGTGCTGCTCTGTGTCGGCTACTTTGTCGTACAATGGGCCATCCCAGACTTGCTCAAGTGGGTGATCATCCTGCCGGCTTCGTTTGCCATCATCATGGTCCTGTACGAGTTCCTGGTGCGGCGCTTTAACGTGCTGCGCTTCTTGTTCGGGATGAAACCGCTGCGAAACCCTTAGGGTCTGAAGACAAGGAGGGGCACTATGCTAGGCCAAGTTGTTACGGGACAAACAGACAGCGCCAGCCAGGGACCAGTACGCCTGCACTATCTCGACTGGTTGCGGGTGCTGGCCATTCTCGGGGTCTTTCTGTTCCACGCCGTCCATCCCTTTGATCTGTTCGACTGGCACATCAAGAACGCGGAGTTGAGCATGACGGTCACGTTTTTCCTCGTCTTGCTCTTTCCCTGGGGGATGCCCTTCTTCTTCCTGATCGCGGGTACGGGCAGTTGGTTCGCGCTGCGGCGGCGCACGGCAGGCCAATTCGCTTTCGAGCGCTTCAAGCGTCTGCTCATTCCCTACATCGCCGGGTGTATCGTGCTCTGGCCCATCATGCTCTATTTCCAGTGGAGGCACATAATCCTTAAAGGAGAGTGGTACGGCTCCTTCCGGCAGTTTGTGCTCCTTCACCGGGCTGGCTTCAGTCCCATGTGGTTTGGCGAGGTCGGGTTTCACCTCTGGTTTCTCGGCTTCCTATTCTGCTTCTCGTTGCTCGGGCTGCCGCTTTTCCTCTGGCTGAAAGGCAAATCAGGCCAGGCTGTCCTTACACGGCTGGCGGGGATGTGCGCACACCGTGGCGGGATTCTGGTGTTCATCATCCCGCTCCTTCTGGTCCGGCTTGGCCTGCAGCCGTTCTTCCCCGAGGAGCACGACTGGGCAGATTTCTTCTTCCTCATGTCCGTTTTCGTCCTCGGTTATGTCCTGTTTGCCCACGAAGGGTTCACGCGAGCCATCCGGCGTGATTGGCCGATCCTGCTCACGATTGGCATTGTCACCACGGTAGCATGGGTTGCCCTGGCAATCACGGCCGAATCGCTCGACCTGGAGGCCCCACCTCGCACCCTGCGGGACTTTGTCCTCTGGACTGTCATCACCATCAATGGCTGGTGTTGGACGACGTTCATGCTTTTCGTCGGCATGCGCTACCTGAATTTCAGTAACAAGTGGCTGCAGTACGGTCAAGAAGCCGTGTTACCCTTCTTCCTCTTACACCAGCCGGTCATCATGGCCATTGCCTTCTACGTCGTGCAGTGGGACACCGGCATCCCCCTGAAACTGTTGACCGTCGTCATCGGCTCCTTCGTGGTGACGCTCGGAATCTACGAACTGCTCGTCAGACGGGTTGGCCCCCTGCGCGCCTTGTTCGGGATGAAGCCCCTAAGACCCTAAGGGTTTGTCAAACCCTTAGGGTCTCCATTCCTTGAAAGGAGAACTGCCGATGAAAACCGCTGCACCTGGCACAAGCCGCTCCCAGCCTGCCGCGGAAGCCACACCGCCCAAGGCGACCAGCCGCCTGCTCTTCGTAGACAATATGCGGGTCTTTCTGACCATCCTGGTGATATTGCACCACCTGATGGTCATCTATGCCGGGAGCGGGGATTGGATCTATAATGAAGGCCGGGAGGACGTCGTCACCAATGCGATCGGCACCTGGTTCTGCGCCGTCAACCAGGCCTACTTTATGGGCCTTTTCCTGCTCATCTCGGCCTACTTTGTGCCGGGCTCCTACGACCGCAAGGGGGCCGGCCGCTTCCTCAAGGACCGCCTGATCCGCCTGGGCATCCCGCTGGCAGTCTATTGCTGGATCGTCCGTCCCCTGTTCCTGTACGTGGGTCTGGCGATGCGCGGGGACTTGCGCGCGCCCCTCTGGGGCTGGTTCCCCCGCCAGTACTTTAGGGATTATGGGATCATCGGCGGCGGGCCGCTGTGGTTCATCGAGACGCTGCTCATCTTCTCGCTCCTGTACGTACTGTGGCGGCTCCTCGTCCGGCCTCGCCCGGCACAACCGGCCGCGGAGGCGCGGTTTCCCGGCAGCGCTTCCATCGCCCTCTTGGCGCTGCTCGTGGGGATGGCTTCATTCCTGGTGCGCCTGTGGCGCCCCGTAGGTTGGGCCTTTACGCCATTGAACCTGCAGTTGCCCTTCTTTGCCCAGTACATCGCGCTGTTCGTCGTCGGGCTGATCGCCTACCGGCGCAACTGGTTCCTGGGACTGCCCGATTCTGTGGGCCGCCGCTGGCTGGCGATTGCCGTCCTCCTGATCCTGCTGTTCCCGGTCATGGCGCTGGCAGGCGGCGTAGTCGCGGATGACACCCCCTTCCTGGGTGGCTGGCACTGGCAGGCCCTCGCTTATGCGCTGTGGGAGTCTTTTCTGTGCCTGAGCATGTGCATTGGGCTGCTCTACCTGTTCCGCCGCCACGCCAACCGCCAGGGCGGGCTGGCGAGATTCCTGTCGCGCAACGCCTACACCGCCTATCTGATCCATGAGCCGGTGATTACAGTGCTGGCGCTGGCGGCGGCGGGCGTTGCACTTTATCCGCTGCTCAAGTTCGGCCTGGCAGCGTTGGTGGCTATTCCGCTGTGTTTTGGGCTGAGTAGCCTGGTCCGCAAGTTGCCGTATGCGGATCGGGTGCTATGAGTGGGGGCGGGACCGGTCGAGCAGCCGGTCGGCCAGGGGATAATGAAACCCTCAACATTTCCGTCGGAGGCGTCCCGTTGCGTGGATTGAGAAATCATGATACACTGACCATACTGCCTCTGTGGGTTGGTTAAGGAGTGCCTACGGCAGTTGAGATAGCGGCGAAGGAGAAGACTGATGTCTACTGCCCTGCATCTAAGTTCAGAAGCATTGGCCGTGTATCGGGCCACTGCACAGCGTCGCGGGGAAGAGGAGCAGCAGGAACTGGCAGGGCGACGAGAACGAGCCTGGCAGGTGGCGCGGCGCGCCGCGACGGTGTTGAAAGAGCAGTTCGACGCAACGCGGACGGTCGTCTTTGGGTCACTGGTTCACCGACACTGGTTTTCCAGGGCGTCGGACATAGACCTGGCCGCGTGGGGCCTCGCATCTGACGACTATTTCGCGGCGGTGGCCAAACTGCAGGACCTTTCACCAGAGTTCCAGGTTGACCTGATTGCTATGGAACACTGCAGACCGGCGCTGCGAGAGGTGATTGTCCAGGAAGGAGAGCCACTATGACAACAATCTATCGGGCCATCGCCGGACGGATTCGTACCGAACTACAGGAGCTGGCACAGGTGGTTGAACGTGCCACACGCATTTGGCAACAAGTCATAGTCTCCACCGACGACTATTACGTGGATGCTGCGGCCCTGAACCTGCACGGTTTTTATGCGGGGATAGAGCGCCTGTTTGGAGTCATTGCTGACGGCATAGACCAGGCCAGGCTTTCTGGCCCGTTTTGGCACCAGGAATTACTGCGCCAGATGGCAGCCGAGATTCCAGGCATCAGGCCTCCTGTGCTCAGCCTGGCAACACGGGACAGACTGGATCGCTATCGAGGTTTCCGGCACGTCGTGCGCAATGTGTACACATTCAACCTGGATGCGGAGCAGATCGAGATTCTGATCAAGCAGTTGCCCCCTACAATGGAACAGGTGTCTGAGGAGCTGTTAGGCTTCGCCGATTTTCTGGAGCGACTGGCTGAGGCGGAGTGAAATCCAAAACGAGTGAGATGCGCACAGGGTCTTGTGATTCTTGCGGCGTCTCGCAACCCTCGTGGTCCAACATCTCCAATGGCGCGGGGGCTGTACCTGTACGGTACGGCCCCCGCCGTCTGTTCGCTCTACCTTACCCCCGCATCCGCTGCCACAGCGCTGCGGCGGCCAGGGCGATGACGCCCATCACCGCTGCCCCCGTGCACAGGCCGCCGGGAGGATTCCCACCCCCAGCGACCGGGGTGGCCGTCGGTTGGCCAGGCCGGGTGGGCTCGACGGTCACGAGCCTGACGTCTGGCGTCGGCGATGGTACGGCCGTCTGGGCAGGCGGCACCTCGACCGGCCCGGCCTCCCCTTCCACCACCTCGTAGGCTTTGCCTTCGGCGATAAAGATGACCCGCTCGCCCAGCGCCAGGTACGTGCCCCACTCTGGGCGGGCCGCCAGCAGGTCAAAGTAATCCTCGGAGCCAAAACCGACCTGGGTCGTGCTCATCTGAGAGGGATCGAACGCCGTGTCGGTCCACACGCCATCCTGCAGGATGAAGGTCTTGCTCCCGATCATGCGCACCACTTGCGCGGCCGCTTCGGGCATCATCCCGCTGCCGGCCGACTCAGCCCCCCGCAGGTCAGCCTCTAACTCGGCCTTCTCCGCGGCGGGCGCGCCGCTGGCAGGCGCGGTCGGCAGCGCCGCGTATCTCTCGGCCGCCTCCTCCTGCCCCCTGGCGGTCAGGATGTCGTCCTCTTCGATGAGGAATGAGGTGTAGGGGGTGATGATGCCGTAGCGCACACTCAACTCGACGACAGCGTCCACCCATTCCCGCTGCTCGCCATGGAGCCGGATCTGCGTCAGCAGGTGGCCAATCTTGCGCGTGGCCCACAGGCGCGGGATAAAGTCGTTGCCCCCTTCGGCGCGGAAATTGCCCTCGTAGACGAACCTCTGCCGCTCGCCGTTCACCTCGCCGGTGAGCGTGATGCGGGTCGCCCCCTCCCCCCGGTAACGGCCGGCCAGGATCAACTGCGTGCCGGCGAACAGGTCGGGGAGTGGGTAGGGATAGGTGTCCTCGACCAGGACGCCGCCCCAATCCAGTTCGACGTTGGCCAGGACGGGGGTGCTGATCTGGGCGTAGAAACTGGAGACCTGCTCGTCAATCCGCTCGCCGGGACGGACGTAGCCGGTCGTGCCCCGGTGCTCCTGGGCCA
>Ga0315291_10006219_pt1 | contig 14848 bp, 11 predicted proteins | sample YL17G12_20_MG_FD_203070 | JGI IMG/M metagenome (GOLD analysis project Ga0315291, IMG submission 203070) | Sediment microbial communities from Yellowstone Lake, YNP, Wyoming, USA - YL17G12_20 | ecosystem: Environmental > Aquatic > Freshwater > Lake > Sediment | place: USA: Wyoming | collected...
CGGCGCCGGGGCCGGGCAGCGGGGTCACCTCGCCGTCCGTCGTGCAGGAGGAGCGCGCGGTCTGCCCCGCTTGGGGCAGGGCGCCGTCGGCGCCGGGCGCATTGATGGTATCCTCGGTGATCGTGGTGAGTATCGTGGCCACCGCCTGCTCGGCGGGGGATGAGGAGGCGGGGCGCTCCTTAACGTCTTCCACCTGCTGGGTCACCACCGCGCGCAGTGAGCCGCCCTGTTCGGCCACCGCCGGCAGCGGCGTCTCCCCCTTGGCGCCGGCCTGCGCCTGCACGCTGACGCTGTAGGACCATTTCGCCTTGGGTTTGAAGCGATAGCGCAGCAGGACGCCCTCCTGCGGCAGCGTCGCCTCGCTGATGGTGTTGCGCACCTCCACCCGCACCTCGGTGCTGCCTTGCATCGCGCCGGTGGCGCCGTAGCCGATAACCGAAATGGTGTGAGGCCCGTCGCCGCTGAGGGCGGTGTCCCAGTTCAGCTCGTAGGGGGCGATGGTTGCCCGGACGAACTTGCCGTCAACGAAAAAGATCATGTAGCCGCTCGGCTCCAGCTTGGTGGCGATGACCTTGGTCAGGCCGCGGACGGTTGCGCCGTCGGCGGGCGAGATCACCCGCACCGGCGCGGGCTGGGGCGGGGCCTCAGGGCGCTTGGGCGGCTCCGCGACGGCCGGCGGCCGCGGTGGCGTCGGCTTCGGCGCTGAAGCAGCAGGACGTGTTGGCGCTACCTGGCCGGTGGTTGGCGGCTTGGTTGCCGGCGAAGGCGGCGCGGGCTGGGCCGCCTCGGGCGCAGAGGGTGGGGCCGCCGCGACCGTCACCGGCCCGCGCGACCAGTCGAGGTAGCCGTGGGCGATCCCGTACGAACGCACGGGCTTGGCCTGCCCGCCGGCGGCGGGCACCACCCACAACTGCCCGTCGGCGGCGCCGACTTTGTCCGCCTTGAACGCCACGTGCTTGCCGTCGGGCGACCAGGCGGTCTCGCCGAAGAAATCCACCTTCTCCACCAGCCTGCGCGTTTGCCCGGTGTCGGGCGAAATGATGGTCAGCGCCGGCTCCGGCTTGCGCGCGAAGAACGCGATCTCCCGGCCGTCGGGCGACCATGACGGGTACATGCCGTCGGCGACCAGCTCGTGCTTGTCGCCGCTGTCCGCGCCGACGATGAACAGCTTGCCCTCGCTGCTGAAGACGATGGAGGCGCCGTCGGGCGACCAGTGGGGGCAGGCATTGCGAAAGTCGCTGCCCAAGAGCGTCACCTGCCGCGGGTCCCCTGCGTCTGCGGGCGCCACCATCAGCGCGCGCTCATCGCCGGTGGACGAGACGTAGGCGATGCGCCGCCCGTCCGGCGACCACGCGGGCTGCTCGTCATTGGCAGCGCCGGTGGTGAGTTGCCGGGGCTCGCCGGCGGACGAATTATCGTCGGCCAGCGGCACCGTCCACAGTTTGTAGCTGTCGCCCGCCTTGGCCGCATAGGCGAGGGTCTTGCCGTCAGGGCTGAGGGCGGGGGTTATCACGTCCGATCCCGGCGGGTGGGGCAGCTCGACGGGGTTGTCGCCGCTGGCATCCATAACGACGATGCCGCGGGTGCCCACGACCAGGCGCCCCTGGTACGCGATACGGTCCGCGGCACCCACGCGCGCGATCGCCGCCACGGCAAGGACGACCGCCGCGAGGCGCCACGCACTGGCTAGCATACACATACCTCCTGTCGCACATGCGACCACCCTCACTCGCCCTCTCCCTGAGAGGGAGAGGAGTAGGGGCAAGGCATGCCTTGCCCGTACAATGTGACGCGCATACCAAAGAAAACCGAACTCACCCGCGCTGCCGGGGGGGCGGCCAGGACGCGGCGATCGGTCACTGCTCCCGCCGCGCGCCTGCGAACAGCGTGAGTTGCAGCTCGAGATTGCGGTAGGCCTCCGCCGCCGTTACCAGCGGCTGGCCGGCGCCCCGCACGGCCTCGACGAAGCGACGCACCGAGGTGTGAACCAGGTCCTCGCACTGCACGCGCTCGCCCTCGGCGCTGACGTGGGTGCGATAGATGCCGTGCTCGTCGTTGGCGCCCGCGAGATCGACGACGAAGCCGTTGGCGCCGAACCGGCGCGCCATCGCGCCTTCGTAAACGTTGCGCAGCTCGATGGTAACCGGCACCCGCTCGCCCTGCGGCAGCTCCATCTCGAACCTGGCCACCACCTCCTGGCGGCGGATGACGCACGCCGCCGACCGCTCCACGAACACGGCCCCCGGCAGCATGCGCAGCATCAGGCTCAGGGGATGGCTCGCCAGGTCTATCCAAATCTCGTCGTATTCGTTGGGTCCGCCGGCGCCGCCCTTGGACTCCATGCGGAAGTCGAGGCGTTCGACCGCGCGCAGCGGGCCGCGATGCTTGTCGTAGAGCGCGAGGTAGGGCTCGACGGCGGCAACGTACTGCATGTTGACGGCGAGGATGCGGCCGGCGCGCTCGGCGGCGGAGATCATGGAGGCGGCATCGGCCAGCAGGTCCTCGGGCGATTTGCCGGTGTCCCACGCCATCGGCTTCTCGCACAGCACGTGGGCGCCCGCCTCCAGGCAGGCCAGGGTATGCTCGCGGTGCAGGTGGTGGGGGCTGCAGATGCTGACGGCGTCGAGCCGCTGGGGCGCCAGCATCTGCTTGAGGTCGGTGTACGCGCGCCCTCGAAAGTCGAAGATCTGGGTCATGGCGGCGCGCGTGCGCTCGACCGACTCGGCGCAGGTGCCGACGAATCCGGCGACCTCGCAGCCCTCCATGGCGTACCACTTGGCGTGGTGTTTGCCGATGCCGCTGGCGCCCACGACGCCGACGGTCTGCTTCATTGTCAACCGTGCCTCCGTCTCATTGACCCTTGCGGCCCACCGCCCAGAATATGGGCATCAACACGACCCGGCTGCCCTCGTCGAGCGCGCGCAGGTCGCGGCGCTTCATTGCCTCCAGCTCGCCCGGGGCGACCAGGTCGTGGGCGGTGGCCTCGAGCAGCTCCCACTCCTGCTGGAACTCGCGGCGCAGCTCCTGCTCGCCCCACATCGAGTTGAGCACGCCCACCTCCACCGCCAGCCCCGCGTTGACGAACATCTCCCGCAGGCGCCGCCCGATGCGCGGATGCGCTCCCTCGCGCCGCAGCGCCTGCGCGGTTATCGCGCCCAGGGTGAGGTCCTCGGGGTAGTCTATGCGACCGCCGTAGTCGGGTTCCGCCAGCGCCACCACCGCGCCGCCGGCAGCGGTCACCCGCGCCATCTCGAGCACGGCGATGCCGGGTTCCTCGACCCACAGCAGCGTCATGTGGCACAACACGAGATCGAACGCCCCATCGCGCAGCGGCAGCGCCTGCGCATCGCCGCCGACCACCGACAGCCCGCGGCGCCGCGCCTGCGCCAGCATCCGGTAGGTGCGATCGAGGCCGATGACGCGTCCTCGGCAGCGGCTCGCCATCTCGGCGGTGATGATGCCGTCGCCGCACCCGACATCGAGCACGCGCTCCCGCCCCCACAGGTTCACCCGGCGGTAGAGGTGCGAGCGCAGGCCGCGCGTCCAGCGCTCCTGGCGCTCGAGTTGTCGCCGCCACTGCAGCGCCGACAAGGATCCGGCGGTCATATCCATCTCGGCCTCCGTCGCGTCCCCCCGGGCCCTGGCGCGGCTCGCCGCCCCTCGACTCCCCCTCGCGGACTGAAGCACGGGCACTCCTGCCCGGGCGGCCCAGGCAAGAGTGCCTGGGCTTCATCGGCCGAACGGGCCTGCCCTGAGCTTGTCGAATGGGTCGAAGGGCCGCCGGCGGCTGCGCTCGATCACGTCCATCGCCTGAGTAGGGGCACGGCATGCCGTGCCCCTACTTGCTCTCCACGCACAGGTAGCCATGCGCCCGCGCGTACAGCGGGCATCCGCCGCCGCAGTTGGCCAGGCGGTCGCATCCCTCGCACTCCTGCGGCACCCACGCGCGCTCGCGCAGCGCCCGCGCCGACGCATGATCCCAGATCGCCGCCCAGTCGTCGTCGAGGATGTGCCCCAGGGCTTCGTAGTAGCTCTGGCACGGGATCACCCGGCCGTCGGGCTCTATACACATGTTCTCCTTCGCCGCCGTACATCTTTTCGGCCCCAACCCCAAATTCACGGGATCGAGCTCGCAGTAGCGCGTCGGCGTGTACCAGATGAAACGCATCCCCAGCGCCACCGCGCGCTCGCGCAAGCGCTCCAGCAGGGGGGCCAGCTCCACCTCCGCTATGCCCTTGCCCGATGCCGCGCCCGCCCCGGAGTAGATGAGGCTGTTGCAGGCGAAGCTGCGCACCCCCAGCTCGCACAGGAACTCGAGGGTGCGCCCCATGCCCGCGGCGTTGTCGCGCGTGATGGTGGTGTTCGAGACGACGTACAGCGGCGCCTGCAGCGCCTGCTTGATCCCCGCCGCCGTCTGCGCCCATGCGTCGCAGCCGACCATGGCGTTATGCACTGCTGCATCGTGCGACTCGATGGTGACCTGCACATGATCCAGTCCCGCCGTCACCAGGTCGCCCACCAGTTGGGCGCTCAGCCGGCGGCCGTTGGTGATGAGGCCGGTGACCATGCCTATGTCCTCGGCCCGCTCCACCAGCTTGACGAGATCGGGGCGCAAGGTCGCCTCGCCGCCGGTGAAGCACACGTGCGGCACCCCGATTCCCCACAGCTTGGTCAGCACCTGCCGCCACTGCTCGGTGGTCAGCTCCGCGGGGCGGCGCCCGCGGGGCACGTAGCAGTGTGAGCAGTCGTTGTCGCAGTCGTAGGTCAGGGCAAGGTCCATGCGGTACGGCGCCGAGATCTCGACCTGGAACGGTTCCACCATGTCAATGCCCAGGTAGGTGAAGGGGCACACATCCTCGCGCTCGCGCAGGGTGTTGACGGCGGTGCGCACGCGCTCGAAGTCGCGGGCGATGGTGCCGCTGCGGGCGCGAAAGATGCGGCGCAAGCGGCGCACGGCGGCCCTGGGCTCCACCTGCTCCAGCACCAGCTTGGCCATCAGCGCGGCGGTGGCGTTAAGGTGGATGATGCGCGCCGCGTTGAGCGCCAGCAGGCCCGAGCCATCGCGCTCGACGCGCAGGTGCGCGCGCAGGTTGCGATTCGGTTCATCGAGCCGGTAATGATAGATGCCAGGCTCGACGAGGCGCGTCGCCGCGCCGCCGGCGTTGGGCGGCGCACCTGCGCTGCCACCGGCAGGCGCTCGCTGGGATCGCTTGCTCATGCCCTATCTGCCTCCGCCCGCGCATGCGCAGGCGCAGCTCGCGCAGGCGCACGCGCACGCGCACCCCCCGCCGACGCAGCTGCCACCGCGGCTCTCGGCGATCTCCGCCAGCACCTGCTTCAGCCCCGGGACGAAGCTGGGCGGGTTGGTCTCCCGCGTCACCGCCTGCGCCAGCGCCTGCCGATCCGGCACCAGGCCGCGGGCCATGCGCTCGATGCGGCTCACCAGCCGGTCGGCGAACTCGCGGCCCGGCAGGGAGAGCGGGGGCCGCTCCGTCGCCCAGTCCGGCTGCGGTCGGTAGTCGTAATCCCCGTCGCTCCACCAACGGTTCCGCCACGGCATCTGTTCCTCACGGCCAAAGGTGTCCTCCATGCGCTGGCCGTAATCCTCGTCGGCCATCGTCCAGTCGGCGTTGCGCTCCCACCGCTGCGCTTTCTCCTGCGGGGTCTGCGCGGAGGCGACATCGCGCCACGCCTTGCTGACGATGTAGCGGTAGTACTCGGCGGTTTCGCGGCGGTTGTAGCCGCGCAGCTTGTCGTTGACCCCGCTGACGAGCTCGGTCATGATGGAATGCATTTCATCGTCGGGCGCCTTGCCGGACCATCCGCCGCCCATCGCCTGCAGCATCCTCTTCTCGTACGGCCGCAGGTCGGGCGGCGCCGTCGCGGCGGCCTCGACCGCGAGGGGCTCGAAACTGCGCACGCGCAGGCCCCCCTTCTGCGCCAGGCCGAAGATGATCATCGCCGCGATGCGGTCGAGCGGCTGCTCCAGCAGCACCGCCGCCTCCACCGCGGTGAGGCCTCGCCGCACGCCGTTGCCCTCCATCGCCAGCGCCGGCGGCATGTAGTCCATCTTGCGCAGCTCATTGGCGCGGTTGAGCAGGAGCGCGACCGCCGCCAACGACACCAACGCGAGCAGCGCGATCACGCCGGGCGTGGCGAGCCGGCGCACGCGGTCAAGGAGCATTGCCAAGCGGCTCTCGCGATGCACGACCTCGACGTAGCGCTTGGGTAACGACACCCCGAACATGTACTGCTGGGAGGGCGAGGCGGTGCGACGCCAGGTGAACGAGATGCGTCCGCCGATGGTGCGCGCGTCATCGAAGCGCTCGCGGTGGTAGCGCGTCTCGGCCCCGGTCACGCCCTCGGGGAAGAGAATGGTCACCGACAGGTCGGTCGTGCCGCTGGCGTACCCGGCGCCGTACCAGGTGGGGCTGAACTCGACGCCGGCGTAGCTGTCGTCGTCCCGGTCCTGGTACACCATGTGCGGGTTATTGACGTGGCAATAGAGCGTCGCCGCTTGGCCGGGGTAGATGGGACGCGGCAGGGGGATCTCGACGCCGACAGCGACCGCACTCGAGCGGCGAATGGTGGGCAGCGGCTGGCCGTCGAGTTCGGCGCGAGCGCTGTCGAGCAGGTAGTGGCGGTTGGGCAGGCCGATGTCCACAATGTCGATGGGCTTGCCGCCGGGCAGGCAGCGGAAGCGCAGCTCGTACTCGATGTCAACGGAGCCGTCGCGCCGGATGGTGACGACCGAGGCGTTGCGCTCGACCTCGAACCTGTAGTCCGCCGCCCGGCTCGGCGCCGCGGCGGCCAGCACTGCCGCCGCGGCGAGCATCGCCAGCGCCGCCGCGCGCGCCCTCACCATTCGGGTTCCTCCTCCAGGCGATAGGCTCCCCCGCACGCAGGGCAATGGATGACCGCGGCGAGGCCTTCCATGTGCACGCGCTGGTCGTCCAGGCTGCGCCCGCAAGCCGGGCAGCGCGCCTCGCGGATGGCGGGCACGTCCCCGCCCGGCGTCAGGTCGCGGTCGCGCGCCCGCAGGTGCGCCTGCGCCACCAGCAAACCGATGCCGACCGCCCCCAGCACCAGCACCGCCCCTACCGCCACTCGCAGACCGCTGTGACGGACGCTCGCTGCATACAAGAACAAGAGGCCGAGCGCCCCGACCCCGACCGCGAGCGCGCAGCCGACCGCTCGCGCCAGGCAGCCTGCAGTGGAATCCGCTGACTTCATCATAGCCGGCCGTGCGAGCGGTGGCGCAGGGCTCCTTTCATGTGGCACAGCAAGTTTACCTCGCCCGCCTGCCCTGAGCTTGCCGAACGGGTCGAAGGGCCCCCGGCGGCTGCGCTCGATCACGTCCATCGCATAGTAGGGGCAAGGCATGCCTTGCCCCTACTATGCGCGAGGTCGGCGTCTGGACCTAGCGCGGTCAGTCGAGAGATTCCTCACGCCGCCAGGTGAACGAGCGCTCGAAGCATTCCGGCGCGGGGTTGTTCGCGTCCCGCGCCGCCTGCACCTTGAGGCACCACACCTCGATCTCGGCGACGGCGGCGCCGGCCGGAGGGAAGACCGTGGCATGAGCGCAGTTCTTGCACACGCGCACCTCGCTGACGACGGCCGCGACCGTGACGTGCAGCTCGGCCTCGCACTGAAAGCAGGTCGCACGTTTGACCGAGTTCGGCGCCCCGCACGCGGGGCACTTCATCATTTGCACCGGCCGACCTCCCAGGCGCGATGGCGCGGGAGCACCAATTGCGGGCGCGCGGTCGCCTGACCGCGCGAATACTGCGCGACTTCAGCGAAGTCGCGCCCATTTGCCGTAGGGGCAAGGCATGCCTTGCCCCTACTGTCTGCTCTTGTGGTACGCCGCGGTGAGGTCCTTCTCGCTCCAACCGAACAGCCGCGCGGTGTGAAGAGCTTGCTTCAGCGCGGCGATTTGCGCCAGGTCGGTGTCAACGGGCTTCGGCGGGGGCTCGCCGCGATACCGGGCGCCCAGGCGCGCCTGCCTGACATGGTCCTGCGCGTCCCGGCCATCGACGACGGCCTCGGCGATGGTGTCCTTGAGGCCGCCGACGAAGATGCTCCAGAACAGAAGCCCCACGATCCCCAGGATGAAGAGCGCGAACAGGCTTGGCCCGTGCCGCGGCCGGTTGGCGAGTTTCGCGTAAACAAACCCGACAAAACCAACGCCGGCAATCACCGACGCCACGATGTAGACGATCTTTTCCAGGCCCATGATCGCGCACAGTTTACCAAAACGGGCGGAGTTTTTCAACCGAGCGGTGGCGCAGGTTTGAAACCTGCGCCACCTGCGGGGACCCCCGAGCAGGTCGCGGTGGCGCCCGGCGCCAAGGTAGCGCAGGTTTCAAACCTGCGCTACTCATCCACAAGGCGTGGGCTGATGACCCGCAAGAACCCGCAGAGGTGGAGTGTCACCTCCCGGTGGGGCGCGCCGGCGCGGCCGAGGAGATCGCGGCGGCCGTGGCGTTTCTGGCGTCGGACGACGCGTCCTACATCACGGGCCAGACGATCTACGCCGACGGCGGGGTCACGCTGTACGCGGATTTTCACACCGACTGGTTGTCGCAGCGATGAGGGCCCGCCGCGGCGGGGACTTGACAAACTCCCTCGGGCTGCGGTGAAATGGCGCTGATTACAGCAAGGAGGCGCAGGGCCATGTCTCGCAAGCGCGCTCTGGGGGCAGCGGCGGTCCGCGGGGAATCGATGCGACGCCGCGAGTTTCTGGCTCTGGCCGGGGCCGGTGCGGCGGGCCTTTTCGCGCCACGGCTGTATGCCGCGGCGCGCCGCGCGCAGCCGCGCAGGCCCAATATCGTGGTGATCGTCGCCGACGACCTGGGGTACGCCGACCTGGGCTGCCAGGGGGCGGCGGACATCCCCACGCCGCACATAGACTCGCTCGCGCGCAACGGCGTTCGATTCACGAACGGATACGTGTCCGGCCCGGTGTGCAGCCCCACGCGCGCGGGGCTGATGACCGGGCGCTACCAGCAGCGATTCGGTCACGAGTTCAATCCCGGCGCCAACCCCGCCGCATCCTTCGGGTTGCCCCTATCCGAGGTGACGCTCGCCGACGCGCTCAAGTCCGCCGGGTATACGACCGGCGCGGTGGGCAAGTGGCACCTGGGCATGGCGCCGGCATTCCATCCGCTGCGGCGCGGCTTCGACGAATTCTTCGGGTTCCTGGGCGGGTCGCACTGGTACACCGATGCGAAGCAGGACCCCCTCAATCCGATCATGAGGGGCAGCGAGGTCGTGGATGAGAAAGAATACCTGACGGATGCCTTCACGCGCGAGGCGGTCGCCTTCATCGCCCGCCGCAGCCGCACCCCCTTCTTCCTGTATCTCACCTACAACGCGGTGCACGCTCCCCTGCAGGCCACAGGCAAGTATCTCGATCGCTTCCGCGGCATCGGCGACGAGAAGCGCCGCACCTACGCGGCGATGGCCAGCGCCATGGACGACGGGGTTGGGGCGGTGTTGCGCAAGCTGAAGGAAACGGGGCTGGAACAGGACACCCTGATATTCTTCTTCAGCGATAACGGCGGCCCCGTCGGTGTCAACGGCTCGAGCAACGCGCCGTTGAGCGGCGCCAAGGGCATGGTGCGGGAGGGCGGGATACGCGTTCCGTTTATCGTGCAGTGGCCGCGCCGCATCGCCGGCAGGAAGACTTACGATCATCCCGTGATCTCGCTCGACGTGTTCCCCACCGCGGTGGCGGCGGCTCGAGGCAAGCTGCCGGGCGATCGGGTGATTGACGGGGTGGAGGTGGTGCCGTTCCTGACCGGCGAGGAGCGAGGCGCGCCGCACGACACCCTGTTCTGGCGCCTGGGCGATCGGCGCGCCGTACGTCGGGGGGATTGGAAGCTGATGCGGACGGGAGCGGACGCGCCCGCCCTATATGACCTGTCGCGCGACGTGAGCGAGAGCAGCGATTTGGCCCGGGACCAGCCGTCGGTGGCGCGGGATCTCCACCAGGAACTCGAGCGCTGGGAATCGCAGTTGGCGCCGCCGCGGTGGCAGCCGGCGGCAGGGCCCCGCGGGCGGCGCGCGCGGCGGCAACCGCCTCAATCCGCAGCGGTCGGCCCCTGCGCCTGACACGCGCAGCGCAGCCGGTCGCGCGCGGCCACCTCCCACGGCCGGTCGCCCTCGCCGTCGGTGGCGAAGCAGGTGACACGCCCGTCGCCGCACGGCACGACCAGCTCGTTGGCCCCGTCGCCGTCAATGTCGCACGGCAGCGGGCACAACGCCCAATCGGGGAAGGTGTGCGTCCACAGGATACCACCCGCGCCGTCGAGGAGGTAGAGGTCGGTGTACGCGGGATCTCCCTCGCGGTGACCGTAGCCCGAGGGGTTGCACGCGCCGACGATGGCGCACAGGCGCCCGGAGGCATCCAGCCGGGCCATGGCCGGCCACGACTGCAGCCAGTGGCGGCGGACGGGGCGCTCCCACTTGCGCGCGCCGTTGCGCAGGTCGAAGCAGATGATCGCGGGCGCGACATCGCCGCCGTCGCGCGGGTTGGTGATGCCCACCGCCTCCAGCGCGCCGTCGCCGTCCATATCGCCGATCGCCGCTTCGCCGCCGCCGAAATCCGAGCGCCACAGCACATTGCCGTCGCCGCCCGAGCACCACAACCGCGACACCGGATACGGCCCCCGCCCGCACAGGTTGAGCTCGACCTTCAACACTTCGAGCCGGCCGTCGCCGTTCGCGTCGGCCAGCATCGCCGGGGTGGAGCCCAGGTCGCCCTCGATACCATCGCGCCGCCACAGCTCGCACCCGTCGTCGCGCAGGACGACCATGGCTGAGCTGCCGTCGGCGTTGCCGTACTCCGAGCCGATCGCGATCTCCATCCTGCCGTCGCCGTTGATGTCGCCGACAGCCGACGAGCCCCAGCAGATTACCACGCCGCGATCGTAGCGGCATTTCTCGCTCCCGTCCGCGCGCAGACACATCAGGACCTGATGGACGCCGACCAGGATCTCGCGCTCGCCATCGCCGTCGAGGTCGAGGCACAGGGCGTCGCGGTTGGAGCCGAACGGGCCCTCGGTCGAGCGCTCCCAGATGGTCGCACCGTCGCGCGCCGACAGCAACAGCAGGCGTCCCTCGCTGCCGGGCGAGCCGTCGCCGGTGACGGACAGGATGAGCGCGCCGGCTGGTCATCGTGGGGGCGGACGAACGCAGGCTGGACGCTGACGCTTCTGTAGCCGTCGGCGCGGGGGAAGCGCCGCTCCCAGAACCGGCTGCCGTCGGGATTGAGGGCGAGTATCGCCGGATCGTGATCGCCCCCGCAGGCGGCGACGAACAAGCGCGCGGCGTCATCCACCAACCCGCAGCTCGCGCCCCGCAGGTAGAGCCCGGTTTCGGTCGTCCACTTGATATCCAGGTTCACTTCCCCTCCACGTCGCCGCAGGCAACCGGGCAGGAGACAAGCCCGTTTCTGGCGGGGCCCCTACCGGGGTTAGTGAAGAGCGATGGGGATTCCCTCGACTACGCTCAGAGCGGCTAGGCCTACGGCCGCCGTGGCGGTCGCGCGCGACCTAGCCACTTGCCCTGAGCAACGTCGAAGGGGCAGGCTCTTCGCGGAGTTTACCCTACTCCCGGTCTGTCAAGTTCTTCTTGAAGAGAGATTCTCGAGTTCCTGGTCCCTGCGTCAGTGTCTGCGGTGGTGCAGACGTGACCGAGGGTCTTGCCCTCCGGGTCCGAGCGCCGTCGAGCACCGCGAAGGGCTCGGGGTGACAACACCCTCGGGGTGAAGGCATCACGCCCAGTACGCATAATCTGGGTTAGAGATTGTAAAGCCTTGGCGCGCAGGGACACGCAGCACCCGGCACAGGAGCACTCAAACTACTCCCGTTGAGGAGGCGACGCGAGAAGAGCGCTTCGCACGCCAAGGGTGCGCGGCAAGGCATGAAACCGATGCTGTTCGCGTGCACGGGAAACACGTGTAGGAGCCCACAGGACACCCTGTCGTTTCCCCGCCCGCGCATTCGGCCTGTTAGCGGATGCGGACGATGCGGTTGGCGGTCCAGGTTTGCCCGAACATGTCCGTCGTGCGCACGGTGACGGTATGGGTGCCTCTCGGCGGGCTCTCCGGCAGCACGCCTTTCCACATATGATATGACTTGCTGGGATAGTCCATCTCCCAGCCGAAGACCTCGCCGAGGGCGCGGCCCAGCACTGTCTGCTCGAGATAGGGGCTCTGCTCGTACATGCGCAGGCACTCGGGATCGATCGTCACGGTGCGCTGTAGCGGGATCCATGATCCCGCGTTGCCGAACCGCATCTCGACGGTGGATCGCTGCGAGCCGGCAAACACGTTCACCAGTATTTCCGTCTCCCCGGCCGTGGCCTGTTCGATGTCGTCCGGCAAGTAGATGTTCATCTGGTAGTCCGCGGGGCGCCGCGCCGCTTTGAACCGTATGCTGTATCGATTGCCATCGAACGTGACCAGCGAATAGCCGTTGGGCGCGCCATCGTTCATCGTGGCATGGGGGATGCCCAATTCGTCAATGGCGCCGCACCACCAACTGCCGGACACGGTGGCGTTTATGAAGTGGTGGTGGGGTTCCTTGCCATGCCATCCCATTTCTTCCGTCACAAACACGTGAGTCTGCTCGTGGGCATGGGCCGCAATGGAGAAGGTGTGAGGCCGGCCCTGGATGAGGCGGAACATCGCTTCCCGATTCTCACACCGAATGATTGGCGCGTGCATCATCAGGACGACCAGGCGATCATCAGGCACCATCGCCAGGTAATCCTCCACGAAAGCGAGTGCATCGTCCGTGAGGAGGGTCGCAGATTCGCCCTGCGGCTTGAAGAAGATGTCGTTGAGTGCAATGAACACCACACTGGCGTACTCGAACGCGTAGGTGCTCGGGCCGAAGAACCGCTCAAACGTTTCGTCGCGGTACTGATTGCTGGTGGCCGCCCGATTGTGATCATGATTGCCGAAGACGTTGTGCCACGGGATGTCTATGCGGCCGATGCTCTGGCTTATCTCCGCGAACAGGCCCGGGTCGTCGGCCACGATGTCGCCCAGGGACACGCCGAAGACGGCATCCGTACCGATGCATTCCTCGACGACGTCATGAGTGACGAAGTTGACCTCCCGCACCCCGCGGGCCTGCGTATCGCCGAAAACCAATATCGTGAAGCGCCGGTCCTCTTTCTGGGGGTGCAGCGGGAAGTCTATGGACTCGGGCAAGGGACCGGTCGGCGCAACGCCCGGCACCTCGAGCGGGGGCGATCCGTGTGGTTTGTGGAGATAGAAGAACTGAGGAATCTGATCCGCATTCACCGGCACCCCGTAGCTCGTGGGCTTGATGACGAACAGCGCGCTGTCATCGCCTACGGGCAGTGACCAACGGCCATCCGGGTCGGTCCGTACCACCTCCCGCCCGTTCGAGACACAGACATCGGCGATTCCGGTCTCCCCCTGGTCGCGGACGCCGTTGCGGTTGGCGTCGAGGAACACACTCCCGCGAGCCGCCGCTTGGGCGTTGGCGAGCGCCGGCAAGACGATGCACAGCGCTAGGGCGGCTAGAACTCGATAACGCATGGCTTCCACTCCTTCCTGCATCGTGGTAATGGCTGCCACTATCGTGAAGAATGGGACCTCCTCCGATTCTCAGCCACAAGCGAGACCAGCGCGGCTTGACTCGTGCAGGTGTTGCACGTCAGAGCGGATTCGCGCCTCCGGGCCGGTCGCCGGGGCTCTGTGTTGCTTCCTCTTCGGTGATGAAGCCGTAGTGGCGGCCCCAATCACGGTTGGCGAGGACCAAGTGACCCCAACCGGCGCCGTCACCGGGCGCGCGGCGCGACCTGGCCCTCGGGCACGTAGGCGCTCAACGCGAGCAGATAATGCATGTTGTGCGTCAGCCACGGCTCGCTGGTGCGATAAGAGGGGTGAGCGCGACCGGACCCGGGATAGGACAGATCGAACCCGGGCTGATCCAGCGCATACGCCGAGCGGACGAACCCGTTGGGGATGGCGCCGGGCACCGCGCCGCGCTCGCGCCCGGGAATGGAATCGTAGCGGTGGTGGTAGCGCGGCGGGTTGAGCGAGCCCACTCCTTCGAACATGCACAGCCCGAGCGAGTTCTTGCCGAGCACCCAATCAATCTGATCCGCGGCGAAGCGCAGCGCCCGCGCGTCCCCGTTGACTCGATGGATGAGCGCCGCCGCCCAGGCGCGCCCCAGAAGCTCCCAGTTGTGACCCAGGGTGGACGTCGGTTCGAAGAAGTAATCCTGCTCGCCCACGCTTTGCTGGCTGAGGCCGAAGGGGTTCTCGGCCGTGCTCCGGCAGAAGGTGCTGTAGGCGCGCAGGGCGCCGCGGATCGCGGCGGCGACCGGGTCCTCGGGGTAAGCCAGCGCGAACAGCGCCAGCGCCGCCGCGCTCACTTCGCCGTAGCTTCCGAACGCGCCGCGCAGCCGCCCGGCGGTGACCTGCGTCGCGAGTATCGCCTCGGCGCTGCGGCGCGCGAACTCGGCATAGCGGCGGTCGCCCGTGACGGCGTGCAGCTCGAGCGCGCTGATGAGAAGATGAGGGCTGGCGCTGGGGCCACCGCCCGCCGCCACATGGTCGAAGAGCCGTATCGCGCGCTCGAGATAGTCGTTGGGGATCGCGCGGTCAGCAAGCATCGCCGACAGGCGCGCCCACGCGCCGATGGCCAGCGGTGACTGGCCTTCGCCCGGCGCGATGACCGGGTCGTCCGCCGTGCCGACGATATTGTCGGTATGCACCTCGGGCGGCGACCATTTGGTCCACGCCCGGCCGGGCCCCTGGCTGATGGTGCCGTAGAGGCCGCCCGTCTCCGGGTTCTGCATT
>Ga0315291_10006221_pt1 | contig 14847 bp, 18 predicted proteins | sample YL17G12_20_MG_FD_203070 | JGI IMG/M metagenome (GOLD analysis project Ga0315291, IMG submission 203070) | Sediment microbial communities from Yellowstone Lake, YNP, Wyoming, USA - YL17G12_20 | ecosystem: Environmental > Aquatic > Freshwater > Lake > Sediment | place: USA: Wyoming | collected...
GAGTTGCTGGGGCATTAAGACATCAGCACCACTACGATTTACAACCATCTACTCAATTCTAATGGAAAGGGATTGAAAAGCTCGCCAGACACTTTGTAGATGGTTCGAGTGGGGATGTCATATAGAAACCATATAATACCCCAGCGAAGCCCAATGCAAAGGTTTACCTTATTGAAATCAAAGGGTTTAGATGTTAATTGCAAAGGTGTGTTATACTGCAATTTTGCGGTCTAAAGGATATAGAAACTATATATACCATAGTTCGGCAAACAGAAAGGAGAACGGTCGATGAGTAAGGAAGTGAGTAGGACGATCACGGCGCGCTGTTCGGACAGCGGGGCGGAACTAACCCTGTCATTCGATGCCGCGCAAATCACGGCAGAGATCAAGACAAGTATCGAGAAACGCCTCCTTAAGAAAGGCGTGGCGGTACGATGGAGTGATCAAGAAACGAATTCTGAGTTGTTCATCCGGGTTGTCGCGATAGATCAAGGCAACCAGTCCTTTCGGTTTTTTCTCCCCCACTTCATAGGGGAAGCGGTTCTGGAGGTTGAAGGCCAAGTAGCACTGGGCGGGGTCACGCCTCAACAGTTCCACTACACTCAGCGGGAGCATGAAGGAATGTGGGGAGGATCAGCGCAAGACATGCTGAAAGTCTGTGCGCAACGTGTGGCGGACAAGATCGCAGGTGATGTACTGCGGAGCGTGAGATTGTAACGGACGAAGGTCGGAATGAAGGACGCTAGCGTCCCGAACCGCAGTAGACGCCAGTGGGAAGCGGAAGCCAAAGTCCGCGTCTCCAAAGGTGAGTCAGGTTCTGTCGTAGAATCGGATTTTGTAAAGCAAGGACTCGAGTCCCAATCAGCCAAGGCGATTGTGGACGAGGCCATTGCCGGTGCGCGATCCCGCGCCACAGGCCTGCTGATCGGTAGCGCTGCGTTTGTGGGACCTGGTCTACTTGTGACCGTGGCGTCATATTCTGCAGCAACATCCACCCCATACGGCGGTACTTACTGGATTTGGTACGGTCCCATTGTCACCGGTGGCATAGGGGGCACTTGTCGCGCTGGTGCGACTTCTGAACATCCGCCGATAGCTGTAGAAACAATGGGAAACGGAGTCGAACAATCGGATCGAACGCGACTCCGGTAAGGCCGCGCGGACGCGGCCTCACCGGAGCAGTTCATCCGGCGCGTTCAGCTGAAATGGGATTTTGCAGACCGGGAATATAAACTATGGCAATTCGTTTCCATCCCCATGTTGTGGTAATACTTGCCAAAGATATTTCGACATGATTAACAAGATTAACAGGATTTATATTCTTTCTCATCTTGTAAATCATGTAAATCCTGTCTATCTTTGTTCCGTTTGTTGCTCTGTCCGAGGACGATGATGAGGGTGATATATAATATAAGCAGGACAAAGGCATTGGTGGAGAGAAATGGGAATCCCGGGAAATATATGACATCCGCAAGTGAGCCGGATATGCAAAGCCAGAAAAAGCCCAGTGCGGCAATGGCAAGATATGCCCCCCTGAGAAGACCCCTCTGCGCAAGATGAAATGTCAGAAGCAAGGCGGGAAAGACCCAGACGAGGTGGTGATATTCCAGAAGCGGTGGCACAAGCGGCGCAAGGATAACCCCAATGACGAAAAAGATTATTTCTCCATTTGCGCTCCAGAGCAGTCGCCGATACCTGAAACTTACCCAGAGATATGGCAAAATCACAATCAGCGACCACAGGACTGAAAGTTCTCTCATGGCAACCGGATTTGAGTGGGTCGCCGGAAAGTGATGACGGGTCACAACATAGGGGATGGAGGTTGATATAATACTCCACCTTTCCCCGACGTTCGGCAGGACGTGGGTTATAAAAAAGACCTCATTTTTCAATGTGCCGGTGACGAGGAGGATAAGGAAATATACCCCGAGGCTTGCGCCGGCGCCAATGAGGACCTTTTTCCGGCGCGCCATGATGTAAGGAATGAGCAGGAATATCGGCAGGACCTTGAGCAGGGCGGAAAGGATGAGCAGGACGCCCGTCAGGACATCCTTCTGTCTGTAAATCGCCCACCCGAGAAGCGTGATGAAGAGGAGCACCCATGAGGAGAGATTTCCGGGTCGCAAGCCCGCCGTGTTCGGGGAATAAAAAAGGGTGAGAAAAAGTGCAATGCTCCACCATGGAACCTTTATGTGAGAGGCAAGCCATTTCTCATCAGGACGGTATCCCACCGCCGCCACAAATGCAGTCAGGAGGACAAGTATCACATTTGCCACATCCCACGCCTTCTCAGCCACTGCGGGATTCTTGAAGATAAGGATGGGCAGATTTGTCCACGCAACAAACTGTGGATAGTTGAATGCGAGATACATGTCATCGCCGGTATAGGGAGATTCTCCCTTGAGAACCCTCTGCGCGGCGATATAATGCTTGCCGAAATCCACCCCCACCGCAGTGAAGGGGTAAAGAATCAGCCCCTTGAACGCCAGAAAAAGTGTCAGAAAGAGGAGGAGCTTTATCAAAAATGACCTGCGTATCATGTCTGAACTCCCCTCCCCTTTGCCGCCTCCGAAACCTGATGATAAACCTCAAGCGTGTCATCAAGGAAACGCTCGATGGAATAATGCTCCTCCACATAGCTGCGCAAAAGTGCGGCGCGGGTTCTCCATTCCCCGATTGTGGGAAGAATATTGCGCAGTCTTTCAGCAAGTTGTTGCGCATCCCCCCTCTTGAAAAGCCAGCCGACCTCCGGCGTTATTATTTCCGGCGTGGCGCCCGCATCTGAGGCGAGAACGGGCGTCCCATGCGCAAGGGACTCAATGGTGACAATGCCAAAAGCGGGATGCCCTCTTTCCGGCTGGATGAAGAGGTCTGCCGCCGCAAAATAATCCGAGAGTTGTTCTGACGGAATGCGCCCCAGGAATTTCACCTGCGAGATGCCAAGTTGAGCCCGCATGTCTTCAAGCCGCCCCCGCCAGCGCCCCTCGCCTCCGATAAGATAAATAAAATCCCTTGATTCAAGAGCGGCAACACCCCTGAGTGCGACATCCACCCCTTTCATTTCCTCAAGACGGCTCAGGGTAAAGAGAATGACGTCCTCCTGTGGAAGTCCGAGGCGAGCGCGGGCGGAGGCGCGGTCAGGGGCGGCAATCCGCGAGAGGTCTATGCCGAGGGGCACAAGGCGGAGTTTATCTTCCGCCTCAGGCAGGTCCCGCCGCGTCTCATCATAAGAAAACCGGCTGTCCACAAGGATGAGCGACGCCCGCCTCAGGAGCCGCATATAAAAGGGATACATCATCAAACGATAGCGATGTCGCCAGACCTTCCCGACTTTTTCAAAAAATGAGAACTCCCTGAACTGGTCACGGTGAAGCGGCGTCTCGGAAAAGAGGGTGCCGTGAAGAGTGACGATGAGTGGAAGGCGCGCGGGGGGGCGGAATGTGAGGGCGGCAAATCCCTGAGAGTGAACAAGGTCAAACCCCTCACGCTCGTGAAGTCTGAGTATTTCCCTGTTCAAACGCTGAAAAAAAAGTGGGGTATATCTTGCGGGAAGGGTCTTCGGGATATAATTGATGTGCACCCCTTCAATATCATCCTCGCGCCGACCGTCCGGGTGGGCAGAGGTGAGAAGAAAGACATGGCATCCGCGCCGGGCAAGTCCTCGCGCAAGGTCCCACGCATGTGTCTCAAGACCGCCAGTCCTGTGAACGGGGAGGGAACGGGTTAACAGGCAAATCTTCATGGTGAGTCGCCAACAGGGAACTAAGATAGTTTATTGCTTGCTCCTGGAAACGTCACCTGTAGTAATAGCGCCGTTCGTTGGGTCATAGGTGAAAGCCTGCCCCACAAGCATTTCAATATAATAATAAGAAGTCTTAACCTTCATGGCGCCTGCCCCTGCCATCGGCTGTTTTGCAGCAGGCGAATAATAACCAAAAGACAATGTGGAGGTGGTTGCAGTAACCCTGCCCTCTTCAAGGGTTTGCGTGAGCTCGCGACCCGCCTTTGCAGATTTCTTTTCGCCTTCATATACGTAAGGCTCCGGGGTGACGGAAAGAGAGCGCGGTTTTCCACTGACGTCCTTTAACTTTTCCATCTCCGGCTCCTTTAATCCCAATGCCCTGTTTCTATCGGTTCCTGCGGGTCTGGCGGCGGCAAGATCCACTTTACGAGAAAACGACACGCCATTGGCTTCTTGTGGCGCCGCCTCCACACCCTTCTTTTCCGGCTGCTGGACTTCATTAACGGCGGCTCCTCCTGCCGCCACTGTCACACCCGCCGTCACAGGACTGGAGGTGGATGGCGCCTCAGGAGATTTCATATCATATGCGGCACCAAAATGTCCTGCTGCCTTCTCTTGCAATAAGGCGGCGGATGCGGGCAATTCACTAACCCTCAGGATTTTCACATTCCTGCCGCGGATGCCCCTTTCAAAATCCGCATAGCGCTTAGAGGGAAGGAGAAAAGCGTATTTCGTCTCGCTCTTTTCTGGCAACTCTTTGGAAATGGAGACCGTTTCCGCGCCATACTGTCTCAGGAGTTCATTTATGGGAATTGCCTTTTTCATAACTTCCGCTTTATCACCGGCAATAATCTCCTTCAGTGCCCCCTTTTGGAAAGGGGCTGCCTTTCCGGAGACAGGCGCAGAGGGCGGCTTGAGTGAAGACAGGGGCGCATTTGCCTGCGGTATCCGCTCGCTAAATTCATCACTGAGTCTCATGATGCCTCTCCTCGTCTGCGCCGGTTGATGAAGGAGGCGAATGCCAAGAAAGATGACAAGGATTGTCAGGGCGGCAGTATAGGCATAATTCAGACCGCGTGAGGCGAAAATTGATTGCAGGAATCCCGCCGCCGGGGATTTCCGGAGAACGGGCATTTCAGCCCTCAGGCGCGCCATGACCCTTGTGCGGAGCGCCTCCGGGGCGGGAACAGTCGCCACGGCGTGAAGGGCGTTGAGGAGACTTTTTTCCTTTTCAAGGACGACACGGCATGCATCGCAGACGGCAATATGCGCCTCAAGGGATGAGCGCTCCCCGGCGGAGAGCTCTCTATCCAGATAAGCCTCCATCATCTCCCTGATGTGCTCACAATCTCCCATCTTCAACCCCTGCCCGCCGGATTATCAACCCTTCCGTTCATTGCAGATGCATATACCTCTTTACTTCTTCTTAGACACACATATCACAAATAAGGTTCCATCAATTTTCTCAGTTCCGCCCGCGCCCGGAAAAGGCGGGACTTGACCGTTCCCACATTGCACTCAAGGGTCTGCGCAATTTCTTCATAAGAAAGCCCCTCTATGAAGCGCAAAATGAGAATCTGGCGAAATTCAAAGGGCAGTGACTGCATATTTTTACTCAGAATATCCATCAATTCGTGACCGGCTGCCATCTGCCGTGGACCGGGATTATGGTCAGGTATCTGGAGGGAGGTTCCATCCTTCTCATGCGGCGACAAAGGTTTATCAAGGGACACCCCTTTCGCCTGAATCCTGCTGGAGCCCTTTCGCCAGAAATTATTCGCCAGATTGACCGTAATCCTGTAAAGCCAGGAGGAAAAGGCGGCATCCCCACGAAAGGATGAAATCTTGCGAAAGGCGGCGCAGAAGACCTCCTGGGCAAGGTCAAGGGCGTCATCCTCATTGCCGAGAAGGCGAAGCGCAAGATTATAAATGCGGTCCTGGTGAAGGGGAATCAGGGTGTCGAAGGCATCGAGGTCGCCCTTCTTACAGCGCTCAATCAAGCGCTTTTCCATGTACGCATCCTGTTCGGTGGTTCCAGACACATCATTTACGCTTCACAGGAAATTGTCAACCCAAGAGGATTGCCGAAAACCGCATTACTGATATGTCCTTTAAAACGCTCAGGTGTCAATAAAAAGCGAGGCAGGCGGGAATAAAAAAAGGGCGTTGCTCTGAAATCAGAGTAACGCCCTCTTAAACATCCAGCGGGTTAAAAGTTCTTCTTGTTCAGGACGCGGTCCCAGGCAGGAAGAACGGCCTGATAAGGAGCAGGCCCTCCACCAATACGGACAATATCGCCGGTGCTGATAGTCCCATTGGTGGGGTCATAATCGCATCCGCCCCAGTTGGTTATCGGTCCGTAATCGACCTGTCCACCGCCATAGCAGTTCCTTTTGTCAGGACCCGCGCTCACAATATGCCACTGGGCGCCGGAACATAAAGCCCCTTCTCTCGCGGGATTGCTATGAAGCGCCCCCTGGCGTGTCCCTGAATACGCATCCACATAATCGTATGTGTCATATTCGGGAAGAATTGCGCCGTTCGGTCCATAGGCAAATTTCACCGCATCACTGATGAAGGGGTCCCGGAAGGCGGATGTGATATAAGGCTGGGGGGTGGTCAACCATATAAAACGTGAACTGATGCCCCGAGTTCCCGGCTGGAAACAGGAAGGACCACTAATAAACCCGGTTACAGCATTCGGGGCCTTGATTGGCGGATAATGCTTATTGTCCACCGCATAAGACTCTATTGCGACGGAACAGGAACGCATGTCGGACTTGGCGCGGCTCACCTTGCTCCGCACCTGCGCCTCAAGAAAGTTGGGTATCGCAATCGCCGCCAGGATGGCAATAATCGCCACCACAATCAAAAGCTCAATCAGAGTAAACCCTCTCTTCATAATACACTCACTTCCTTTCCTTTTAAAATATAATATATACAGAAAAACATACAGAGACGAAAACACATCAAATCGGGTCATTGCTTTTCCGTTGGTGTGGTTACTGTATCCTCCTTGAAGACAATGGCTGTCCCGCGCATGAAATAACTGTAATTAGACCCCGGCTTCCAGGCGGGAAATGGCACCTTTTCATCAGCAACCATCCCCTGAAAGCGTTTGGGGAGGATGCGGATGTCCATTACAGCATCAGCGCCAACACGGCGGGCAAGATTCCTCATGTCGGCAAGCATCCTCGTCTTGTTTTCTTTGGACTGGTCTTCATAATACTTTGATTGCAGGATGGCGATTGCCTCACAGGAACGTTGGACCTGCCCCACAAAGAGCTCTATGCCGGCGGAACCTTCCCTGGGCGGATGGGATTCCCATGTGAGTTTTTTGACGGTTCCCGTGTTGCAACTGCTCAATAGAAATAAAAAGAGACCTGCAAAAAATGAAAATATGAGCGCTTTTCCCCCCTTTTTCATATTCATAATAAACCTCTTAATTATTTGATTAACCAATCTATTAACCGGCTGTCAATATGAAACTTCCTGTAAAATGCCTGTTGGTGCATCTCCCGAATTCGTGAGATGCACCCTGTTAAAAACATAAAAACAATTTCTCTTGATTTATATCAAATGGGCATGTAGAAATTTCACAGTAAATTCGCAGATAAAAGAGACAGTAATGGGAATTGACCGTTCAAATAGTTCGGATGTGGAGAAGAAATATCCCGCACTGAAGGTTATCCTTGGACCGGATGCCGATAAGTCTTTCCTCATCACAGCACCCATTGTCACCCTCGGACGCGGTAAAGACCGTGATATTCAGTTCAGCGACCGCGCCATGTCACGAAAACACTGTGAAATCGTCACGGTTGAGGACAAGCTGATTATCCGCGACACAAAAAGCCATAACGGCATAAAAGTCAACGGCCGTCTCATCCTGGAGCAGGAACTCAAGAATGGTGACCAGGTGGATATCGGTTCCTCCCGCCTGATTGTCTCCATTCCCTCATAAACCACAGAAAATGAGGTGCCCTGATGAAAATCCGAGCCCGTGCCCCGATTCGCATCGATTTCGGCGGAGGGTGGACAGATGTCCCGCCTTTCTCCCAGCGCGAAGGGGGCGCCGTCGTCAATGCCACCATCAACCGCTACACATACGCCACGCTCGTCCTGCGACCGGACAACACCATCCGCATCATCTCCGCAGACTTTGATACCTTCATTGAGGTTAAGGACTTCAAACAGCTGGAGTATGACGGCAATCTTGACCTCATCAAGGCGGCAATCCGTGTGCTGGAGGTGAAGCAGGGGCTGGATATTTATGTGCGGTGCGACGCCCCGCCCGGCTCCGGCACAGGCTCCTCATCTTCCATCAGCGTTGCCCTCATCGGCTTACTGAATACCCTCCAGAATGAAAAACTCAGTCCGCATGAAATCGCCAAACTGGGGCGAGTGCTGGAACTCCAGGAACTCCATATCGCCGGCGGCAAGCAGGATTATTATGCCTCCGCCTTGGGTGGCATCAACTATCTTGAGTTTGAAGACCCGGCGGTGAGCAACAGCAACCTGAACGTCCGCCCGGAGGTTATCTCCGAGATGGAGAAACACATGGTTCTGTGTTACACAGGCAAATCCCGCCTCTCCGGCAACATCATCTCAACGGTCATGGGGGCTTATGAACGCGGCGAGGAAGAAACCACAAACGCCCTTTTTAATCTCAAGCGGATTGCCCATGAAATGAAATCGGCGCTCCTGACCGGCGACACAAAGCGCTTTGCATCACTGCTTGATGAAAACTGGCAGAACCAGAAGATGCTCGATGAGTCCACAACCAATCCGCAGATTGACCATCTCTTCGATGCGGCTTACAAACGGGGCGCCATCGGAGGGAAGGCGCTGGGGGCGGGCGGCGGCGGCTGCCTCCTGTTTTATTGCGATGATAACCGCGAGCATGAAGTCCGAAAGACGCTCCAGGAAAATGGCGTCCAGATTATCGATTTCAACTTGGAATTCCAGGGGCTGTCCACATGGACGGTGCCAGATTGAATATGACATGGTCAATTTTAAACCAACCCGGTTTTCCAAATTTTTCTGAGGAGGTGAACTTATGAAGATATGCTATGACAGGGAAGTTGATACCCTCAGCATTATATTCCGAGATACCACTGTGACCACCAGACGCCTTGCAGAGGGAATTTCCGCAGACTATGATGGGGACGGGAATCTGGCAAGTATAGCGATTTTTGACGCCATCAAAAAATTTGGAGCTTCGGAGACGTTAAGACAAATTGTCATCGAGGGTGCATGGCTCACACATTAAAGACATTATGGACAATGCTAGAGTGAATATGAAAAACGCGTTAGAAAAGGCTATTGAAACCATTGTCAGGGTCTCAGAGCCCGACACAATCATCTTGTTTGGCTCCTACGCAAAAGGAAAACAAAAAAAGGGGAGTGATTATGACCTTCTGGTTTTGAAAAAGGGACTTCGGAAACCTCGCAATCTTGCCCAAAAGATATATCTGAACTTTAAGGACATAGGTGCACCGGTGGACATCATTGTTGCCAGCTTAAGTAAGTTTGAAAAATTGAAATCGGATCCCTATTTGATATATGGGGAGGCTTCCCGTCATGGGAAGATCGTTTATGAAAAGAAATGAACGGGCAAAAGAGTGGTTAAAAAGGGCGCGGAGAAGGAGCGGTCAAAATTGGACTTGAATCATAATCCTTTGCGCCTACGCGTCCGCCGCAGGCGGATGCGTCAATCTGCGTAATCTGTGGATAGTATCTATTTCGGGTGGAATGGTCACAGGCTGTGGGTCTCGCACCGAATTCCGGATTTATAGCCATCCAGGCTCAGCAAACGCTCGAAAAAAACACAGTCTGCCATTACAGAGTCATGTCCCCGCGATAGAGATAACGCAAAAGCTTACCTGTCAGGAGGGGCGCAGCCCCTACGGGTCAGGTTGAGCGTCTTGTTCAATCCGTAAACGTTTCTCAATAGATTCGCGGAAGTTTCTTCAGCAGGAGCATCGCATACTGGTGCCCATGACCGGGAAAGAGAGTTCTCATCTTCTGGGGGTCATCAGGATAGCGGGTCCGATTCCATTCAGCGTCCATTTCCCGCCGGACCTCGTCCAATAATCTATTATAACGAACCTTCCGCTCGGAAGCCGGAAAAGACAAGAGTCGAAGGAGCATGCCTTCGCTGCATAGCCATGCACATTGCGCTGCCAGAACCATGCCTTGCCAAATGTCCCGATTGGCTCGTGGCGAATAGTCAGGGGCTACGAGGAGCGCCTGCTTACCGAGCCTGTTCACCATCCGCAAGCGCTGGACCTCTTCCTGTGTGAAGGTCGGCCGGCGTTGGACAATCTTGCCGGCGAGTGTGGAGTCTATGGCCAATTGAGTCCAGGATTCCAGAAAGGATTCCAAGGCAGGCAGAAGTCCCGTGTCGAATACCTGACGGGCAAAACGACGGTTGAATTGTCGCTTGCTGGGACGGTTGCCCCATCTGGCAGCACAGGCGCTGTAAGCAATCCCATAGTACATCGCGTTCTGCAGATATCGCCATGGGCACCAGATTGTGTTGATGATGCCGGCGGTCTTGTGCCGCTTGGCAAAGATGGCCATTCGGGCAGTATTCTCCAATGCCTGAGCGGTTGGCAGGAAACGGTGCCTGTAGCAGGCGAGCGCCGGTGCAACGAGGAGCTCGCGGAATCCGGCCTGCTTGAGTCGTGCGAGCGCATAGTCCTCGACATCGTCTTCATAACGCCAGTCGACCAGCACTACGTCTTTCCTCAGCCTCTGGGCAATATCGTCGTCTCGGGCAACATGGTCAGCCCAAATCATCGGTGTCTTTCCAACTTGGTGAGCAAGTTCAATCATCCGGTTCACGTATTCCGTCCAGACGTCCTTAACTTCCAGTCCCCTCTGTTGACAGTACCTTTTCAGATCAACCTCATCGCAACCGAGATGAAGATATCTGGAGGGAAACACCCGTGCCACGGAAGCAATCAGTTGCCGCATAAGTTCGTGTGTTTCCGGGTGAAGTGGGGCAATCGCGTTGAACCGCAGGTCTTTGGTTTGCCTCCCGGCGAAAAGGTGTTGGTACCGTGGATGGTCCGTTATGTACCGAGTGTGACCGAACGTCTCGAGTTCGGGAATGACATCGATGCCGCGAGATTGAGCGAACGCTATCAACTTCTTGAGATTGCCCATAGAGAAAGCACGTGGCATTGCCAAATGCCGAAACCCGGGAATCTGCAGAGCACACCCGTAATCGTCAGAGAAGTGCAAGAGGAGGGTGTTCATCTTCCATTGAGCCATGAACTCCAGGAGTTTGTAGTAGTACCGCTGGGGTTCCAGCAGGCGTGAGCAGTCTATCATCAAGCCGTTTATTCTCATTCTGTTTCCTGGAGCGAACGACTAATCTCAGCGGCGCGGCTTTCCCACGTCCGTTGAAGTGCCATGTTGTATCTCACCTTATGGATGAGCTTGATCTCTTATCTCGTTTTCCATCAGATCATCTCCCCATGTGCAAACCCCATCTGACATAAAATATTCTAAAGTTTGAAAGTGGCTTATATTTTGGCACACGTCAAGTTGAAAATGGAATTTGCCCGAAGCGCCAGCGGGGTCATCACAATTTGCTTGCCCGCGCAGGAGCGGTAGGGGTCTATAATTCCCTGAATCGCCTGTGGAGGTTTGAAAATCTGTGGAACTCCTGGAAAATCTAAACCCGATGCAGAGGGAGGCGGTGGAGGTGACCGATGGTCCGCAACTCATCATTGCGGGCGCCGGCAGCGGCAAAACACGCGTCATCACCCACAAGATAGCCTATCTCATCAAGGTGAAAAAGGTTCCCCCCTGGCGTATCTTTGCCGCCACATTCACCAACAAGGCAGCCAATGAAATGAAGGAACGGGTGTTGAAACTCCTCGACCTGCCGGGCGATGTCAAACTGAACGTATCCACATTTCACTCCCTATGCGCGGGATTTCTACGCCGCGAGGCGCCAAAGGTTGGGCTTACACCGCATTACACCATCGTGGACGAGCGCGACCAGCATGTTATCATCAAGAACTGCCTGAATTTCCTCCGCATCCCGCTGGAGATATGCCAGCCAAAACAGGCGCAGGAAAAAATCAATCTGGCGAAAATCAATATGCTGGAACCCGAAGACCTTGAAGGGTTCTTTCCTTGCGTTGCGGCGGAGATGCTCCCTGAGGTGATGCGCCTTTACCAGAAACGCCTGTCTGAAAGCGATGCCGCCGATTTTGAAGACCTCATCCTGCACATCGTCAAACTGCTCAAAAAGGATGAGGAGACACGCCGGTTCTATCAGGAGCGGTTTCTATACATCCTCGTGGATGAATACCAGGACACCAACCACCTGCAGTTTGAACTTGTCCGTCTCCTTGCGGGGGCGCACGGAAATCTCAGCGTTGTTGGCGACGAGGACCAGAGCATTTACAGCTGGCGCGGGGCAAAACTCTCCAACCTCCTAGACTTCTCCAAACATTTCCCCGCGACAACCATCACCAAACTCGAACAAAACTATCGCTCCACAGGGAACATCCTGAAGTCCGCCGATGCAGTCATCTCGCACAATGTGGAGAGATTCGGGAAGACCCTCTGGTCAGAACGGCAAGCGGGCGACCCCGTCTTTCTGATTGAGTCCATGGATGAGATAGAGGAGGCGCGCAGGGTTGTGGAAACCATTCTCACAATCCACCACCTTGAGAATATCCCGATGCGTGAGATTGCCATCTTTTACCGGCAGAACAGCTTAAGCCGCATATTTGAGGATGAGATACGCAGACGCAAAATCCCCTACCTCATCGTTGGCGGCATCCGTTTCTATGACCGTGCGGAGGTGAAAGACCTCCTCGCCTATCTGAAGGTGGCGGTCAATCCCAATAACACCATTGCCCTCCAGCGCATTATCAACGTCCCCCCGCGCGGCATTGGCGACAGGACGGTTGAAAAGCTTCTGCAACTCGGCCGCGAAAAAAACCTGACGCTTTACCAGTCCCTCGAACTTGCAGTGACAGAAAGGCTGTTGCCGGCAAATGCGGTTGAAAAGGTCTCAAAATTCCTCAATTCCACTAAAGAATGGATACGCGCCGTCACCCACATCACCCCCTTTGACCTCCTCCGGCGCATCATTGACGAGACAGACTACATTGAATCGCTCGGAGACCAGCACAGCATCCAGGTCATCTCAAAAAAGGATAACATCCAGGAACTCCAGAACGCCATCCAGGAATTCTTTGAGAAAAATCCCGAGCAGACACTGGAAAATTATTTTGAAAACATCGCCCTCGCCGCACCGGTGGATGAACTGCAGGGGCAGAGCGACTACCTTGCCCTCATGACGCTCCATTCCGCAAAAGGACTTGAATTCGACACCGTCTTCATTGTGGGGATGGAGGAGCCGATTTTCCCGAACCGTTGGACGATTGAGGAAACGCAGTCTGTCGAGGAGGAGCGCCGCCTATTTTACGTGGGCATCACACGAGCGAAAAACCGCGTCTTCCTCTCACGGGCGGAGAGCCGCCTCTTCCGCGGTCAGCGGGAGTGGAATCTCCCCTCAATCTTTCTGGATGAAATCCCGCCGGAGCTGAAGGTGATATGGAACCCCACGAGATACGGGTGGCGCACCACCTCGCCGGCGCTGAAGAGACATTCATTCTGAAAGGAGAAAAATACATTTTTTTATTGTTTAGAATGCCTCATTAGTCTATATATTTTTTACATCTTTCCTTGAACAAAGACAGGAGGGTCTGAATGCCCTGTGCAAAGATTCTCGTTGTGGATAATAGCGCCGAGGTGCATGAGTTCTGTCAGAAGGTCCTCGGTGAGAAATATGGGCTCACCTTTGCCTCAAATGGCGCTGAGGCGGAAGAAAAACTCGCCGCCGAAAAACCCGACCTCATCATCATGGATATTTATATACCGGGAGTGGATGGGCTGACACTCGCGGAAAAATTCAAGTCTGACCCCGAACTTGCACACATACCCATAATCATTTTATCCGGTATAATGTCAGATATGGACCTCCCGCCCGGATTCTGGAAGATGGGGACGCCCGCTCAGGGATTTCTGCACAAGCCTGTGGAACCCGCCTCCCTCCTTAATGAGGTGCAACGGGTACTGGCAGCATCACGCGGGATTAAAATAACCAAGCCCCCATGGGGAGGTTATCTGTGACATGAAGAACATCGGTCGGTGCCAGAATTGCAGTCGCGCAATCCCGAAGGGCGAAACCCTCTTCGAAATCCGCATCGATATATACGCCAAGGGAGGACCGATTGAGATAGACCCGGAAGACCTCCGGAAAGACCATATCAAGGAGATGAAAGAACTGCTCAAGCGGATGGAAACCATGGACGTGGATGAGCTGACGGATGAGGTCTGGGAGAGTTATCGCTTTGACCTGTGCAAGACCTGCAGGAAGGAATTTCACAAGAAACTGAAACTCAGAAAGAAGGGGGGGCTTGTACACCGCTCAAAAGGCAATTACAGGAATAATTAATATCAGGTTTCACAATATAAATCATATTTTAGAACGGACAAAGGAGACCCTTATGGAAAGATTTCTCAAGGACATGCCGACACTTTATCAATTCATCATCGAGGGGGCGATTATTATCATCGGGGCGGGTATAGCCCTTCCGGGGCAGAGAAAATTGGGCTGGCTGGTCTTAGCCCTCGGAATCGCAGGCGTCATCTGGACCATCAAGACCCGCATCCTGACTCTCATGTGATGTCCATTAGCTTCATCTCATTTGTGGAGTACCTGTTTCATGAAATCCAAGGTGGCAGTTTTAAAGACATCCCCCGCAACAGTCGTTGAGGACATCGGACGGCTGATGCGTCTGGCTGAGTATTCGAAATCCCTCCCGAAAGACCATGATACCATCCTCAAGGTCAATATTTCCTGGCACCATTACTATCCCGCATGCTCCACCTCCCCCTGGCAATATGACGGCGTGGTGAATACACTTGTCGAGGACGGCTATGCTCCGGCACACATCATCCCCGCCCACAACAGGACTGTTGTCATCAATACCAAAAAGGGCATCGTGAACAATCATCTCAACACAATTGACTGGAAGTATGGTCTGAACCCTGTTCATCTCTATGAAGAC
>Ga0315291_10006224_pt1 | contig 14843 bp, 9 predicted proteins | sample YL17G12_20_MG_FD_203070 | JGI IMG/M metagenome (GOLD analysis project Ga0315291, IMG submission 203070) | Sediment microbial communities from Yellowstone Lake, YNP, Wyoming, USA - YL17G12_20 | ecosystem: Environmental > Aquatic > Freshwater > Lake > Sediment | place: USA: Wyoming | collected...
CAACTCCACCGAGGGCTATGACATCCGGATAGTTCCCTGTGATGTTGCCGGCAACTGCAACACGTCGACCGGTGTGATGCACTATGTGATTGACAGATTAATACCAACTGTAGGCACGGGTGGCGTCAGGGTCATCTACCCAGGCACACAGTCATCCGCGAGAAACAGCCAGGCTCTAGTGGTCAAGATGAACGTCTCAGACGGCAGCGGCGCAGGCATCAACACAAGCTTCATAGACCTTACTCTGCTAAACGGCTCAGGCAACTCGACCATGCTGCTGGAGTCGGGCTCAAAATCAACAGGCCAGTGGAGCTTCTGGAACCTTACCGTCACATTGTCAGGCTCCGGTACAGGTCTGGTCCAGATACCCTACTACGTATATGACAACGCAACCCCGGTTAACAACATGCTTTACTCAACGTTCAGTGCCAGGCTGGACAACGAGGCACCGTCATACTCGGGCCTCAGCCACAATCCGGCTGAGCCAATCTTCAACAACACGGCCGTCACGTTCTACGTCATGGCCTCTGACAACTACAGGCTGTCCAGGTACGTGTTCACCAGCAACTTCTCAGGCTCCACAGGAAACACAACTGTAAACTTCACCGGCTCTGCAGCCGAGTGGGCTGTCAACACGAGCACCCTGAGGACAGGCGGATACCAGTACTATTTCACTCTTTACGACGACGCCGGCAACTCAAATGTGACACAAGCCACCTATCTGAGGGTTCTTGCAAACCCCCCACTGCCTCTTTCGATAACCCTCATATCACCGGAAGACGAATACAACACCACGTCGGAAAACATCACGTTCTGGTACAACTACACAGACGGCACAGCATCAGCGTGCAGGCTTTTCATAGACGGTAACCTTAACCTCTCGGTGGCCGGCCCGGCGAACCAGACCACGCTCGGGTTCCAGCAGATCCTGCCCGAGGGCTACCATCCCTGGAGGATAGACTGCAACGACACCTACGGCAGGTTCTACTCAACCGGGGAGCGGGGCCTGACGATAGACCAGAGCCCTCCTGAGATAAGCCTGACATATCCCAATAACGGCATCTCCCAGACTTCAACATCGATGACCTTAAACTACACGGTCACCGACCTCAGCAGCATAATCAACTGCACGCTTATCCTTAATGGAGGAGTAGACCAGTATTCTGCCAGCGTGGCCAAGTACCTGAACCAGACGTTTGTTATGACAGGTCTTGCTGTTGGCAGCTACACCTGGAAGGTCAACTGCACCGATTACATGGGCTTCATCGGCAACTCTACTACAAGAAGCTTTACAATCCTCACCACAGGAGGCGAGAAAAAGGGCGGCGGTAGTGGAGGATCAGTTGGCGGAGGCTGCGCCAGCGAATGTGCAGTTGGCGCATCAGGCTGCACCAATTCAACATATTCAAGGCAGTGTGGAAATTTTGATACGGACACATGCCTCGAGTGGGGCAGGGTTACAGAGTGCGACGCGGGGGACGTATGCCTTGACGGTATCTGCGGACCACCGGGATGCAGGCCCAACTGGTCCTGTTCAGGCTGGAGCAACTGCACGAACCGCGTGCGAACCAGGGTCTGCAACGACACCAGGAACTGCGGCACTTTACTCAACAAGCCTGCAGAGGCAGAGTTCTGCAACAAGATACCTTTCGTGGAGCACGTGCCGCAGAGCACCGAGCTGGCAGTATACGAACCCGGTGTGCTTGACTTCGGGGTAAGTGCAATAGACCAGGATTCGGACACCATAACCATCACCTGGATCCTCGACGGGGTTGTCACGAAGACCGACAGCATGAAAGGCGTGATAGGAAGCTCCTATTCAATAGTCTCAGGAAGGAATGTCACTGCCATAATCAGCGACGGATATTCGAACCAGACCGTTTCCTGGAGCATTTCCACTGCGGCGGCAAGAGGGAGTTGCACAGAATCATGGAAATGCGACTGGACCGGATGCATGGGAGACGGCATGAAGTATGCACAAAACTGCGTCGATGAGAACGGCTGCGGTACAACTTTGCAAAAGCCGGTGAGGATGCCGTGCATGTGTGTTCCTGACTGGACATGCCCCGGCGGCGACTGCACAGGCTGCTGGTGGTGCAAGGACGGCATAAGGGACTTCGACGAGCAGGGTGTTGACTGCGGGGGCAGCTTCTGCCCCGCCTGCATGGCTCCCATCCCATTCGGCTGGATGGAGTTACTTTACCTGCTGATGATACTGATGCTGATAGTCATAATACTTTTGCTTTTATACTATTACAGAGCAATCGGAAGCAAATCAACTGATAAGAACTAAAACCCGTCTCATTTGCCAAGAACTTCCGCCTGCTTCCTGTAGAATTCCACGGCCTCCTTCAGCTCCTTCCTGCCTTTGTCCGTAATTCTGTAGTATCTTCTTGTAGGGCCGCCGGTTTTCTCAGACCTTCCATCTTCCACATAACCCCCCAGTCGCAGCAGATGCAGGACCTTGTATGCGGTGACGTTACCGACCCAGAATCCGAATTTCTCTTTAACCAGCTCCCTTACCTCGAACGGGTACCGCTCTTTCGTTCTAAGCAGGCTAAGAATGAAAACCCACAGATTCTCTTTATGGTTCTTTTTCTCAAGCCTTTCCACGGGTTTCTGCATAACAATAGTTCCGTGGCAAAGCTTATATATTTTACAATACCATAAAATAGTATGAGCAATGAAATAAAGTTCGCTGTTTCAGGAGTGGGCAACTGCTGCTCAAGCCTTATACAGGGGCTTTTCTATTACAGGGACAAGGAATCCGGCGATATACCCGGCCTCATGCACGTCAATTTCGGCGGCTACCTTATCAGGAACCTGAAGCCCGTTGCAGCATTTGACGTGGATTCCAGGAAAATAGGCAAGGACCTGGGGGAGGCAATATTCGCAAAGCCGAACTGCACTACTGTTTTCCAGCCGCGCGTGCCTGACCTTGGAGTCGAGGTCATGAAGGGCCCGGTTCTAGACGGGGTTGCGGTGCACATGCACGAGCACCCGGAGGACAGGACTTTCGTGCTTTCCAAGCATCCCCCGTGCGATGTGGCAAAGGAGCTCGAGAAAAGCGGCGCTGAGATACTTATAAACTACATGCCGGTCGGCTCCGAGGAGGCGACCAGATTCTATGCACAGGCCGCGGTTGACGCCGGCTGCGCATTCATCAACTGCATGCCTGTCTTCATAGCGTCGACGCCGGACTGGGTGAAGAAGTTCGAGGCGAAGAAGCTTCCCATAATAGGCGACGACGTAAAGTCCCAGGTGGGGGCTACGATAGTCCACAGGACGCTTGCGAGGCTTTTCGAGGAGCGCGGCGTGAAGATAGTTTCCAGCTACCAGCTGAACGTTGGCGGCAACACCGACTTCTCCAATATGCTTGCCAGGGACAGGCTGAAGTCCAAGAAAATAAGCAAGACGCAGGCCGTCCAGTCAAACCTTAACAATCCCATAGACCCTTACAACCTACACATATCCCCGAGCGACTACGTGCCCTGGCTGTGCGACAAGAAGCTTTGCTTCCTCCGCATCGAAGGTAAAAAGTTTGGCGACGTGCCGATAAACATCGAGGCTAGGCTTGAGGTGGAGGATTCGCCCAACTCCGCAGGCGTCGTCATCGACGCGCTCAGGGCCGCGAAGATAGGACTGGACAGGGGAATAGGCGGGCCGCTTTATTCGATATCTGCTTATACAATGAAAAGCCCGCCTAGGCAGTTTCCGGACCCGATTGCAAGGGAGATGGTAGAAGACTTCATATCCGGAAAGAGAGACAGGTGAAATTCACGAATAGCTCAGAAAACTTTAAAACTGAGAAGCTTAAGATTCTGGAAGGAATTTAATAAATGAATTGAAGTATAATTATGACTTTTTACAAGAGCAGGCATCATTTCGCAAATCTCTCTCTCAAGATAGGCACAATCTTCAGCAGGTTCGGTCTCTCGCCGAACCAGTGGACAATGGTTTCAATAATTCCGGCGCTTATTGCGCTGTATTATCTCATCAATTCGGAATTCCTGCTGGCTGCCCTCTTCTTCCTTTTATCAGCCTTTCTGGACCTGGTGGACGGCTCCGTCGCCAGGGTGATGGGTAAAGTGACCAAAAGGGGCGCCTATCTGGATACGGTGGTTGACAGATACGTAGAAGCCCTTATAGTACTGGGACTTGTTTTCATCGCTCTTCCTGATTTTTATATCCCGGCCGCTGCATGGATTTTCATTTACTTCCTTGGCTCAATGATGACCACATACGTCAAGTCCGCCGCCAAGGAAAAGGAGCTTGTCGAGAAGGAGATTAAGGGCGGCATTCTGGAAAGGGCAGAAAGGCTCGTCATACTTTTCATAGGCATCCTGCTGGCGATACTGGACAGGAGCTACCTGACGTATACCATTGCCCTGCTGGCTGTTCTCGCCAACATCTCTGCTCTTCAGAGGATAGGCATTGCAGTGAGAGATGAAAAGAAAAGCCGCTAGAGCGTATCAGGCCCGCGTTCCCAGTGTTTCAGGCCGAACCTGGCTGCAAATTCTATATTTGTCATCATCGGTTTTGTGTAAAGTGCGGTCACTATGCACGGCGGCTCGCCACTTCCGCAGGACCCGAAGTACCTTACTATTACGCCTTCATCTCTGATGTTTGCATCCCCCAGCCCTTTCCAGTAACGGATTCCACTGGATCTGGCCAGCCCCTCCGGGTCGCTGATGTCCTCCTTTCTCCTGGCGCCGAATCTCTCGAAAAGGAACTCACAGAAATCCGGAGTTACGTAGCCGGTTTCGGGAAGACCGAACCACTCATTGCATCGCGCCACGTATCCCGAACCCCTGGGCACCCATATTTCGCCGGCGTAGGTCTCACCTTCGTCAATGCGGAGCCGCATCCCGTCTTTTCTGCGGTCGATGACCATGAAGCCCGTGTCCGTCACCCTGAAATCAGGCCCTCGCTCGCTCTCGAGAAATGCCGCAGCTGCCTGGTTCCCAGTGTGCTCCAGTGCATATCCGACAGCCGTTTCCATATCCCTCTGCGTCAGAAAAATTTCAGCAGGTTTTCTTGTCTCAGCGATTCTCCTGAAGTAGTCCCTGCTCCTGCCCCTGACCAGCCTGCTTCCTGTCTTCGCTAGGTCAGGGTCAATTATGAGATAGGAATCGTGGCTTGTGGGCAGGTGCAGGCCATGCTCCATGTACCAGCCGAAGCGTTTCTCAGACATAACATCAGTTTTAATAATTCTGAAGAAAGTTTTTTAAGCGGCTCCTGGATAGTGCCAAAAGGCGCCTATAGAACAACTTCCGGCTTTTCGCCGTACTTGAGGCTTTTGATGTTATGCGCAGATACGAGGTCCTTCTCCACCGGCTTCATGTTATTTTTGACAGTCACCAAGCTTATCTCGCTTCTCAGAGAAAGGCCCTTGTCCTTCTTTGCCTTCCATATGGCTGAGTTGAGCATGGCTATGTCCTCTGTGGTGAAGGGCAGCTTCTTCTTAACTGTTATGGCGTCAGTTTCGGGGAATCTTTCCCTGTGTATGTCCTTCCCTCTAAGGTCATGGAAAAGCGAGTATGCTATGTAAGGGATTACGGGAGCGAGCAGGAGAAGCGTGGTATCGAGCACCTTGTGGAGCGTGTACCTTGCAGAGTCCTGCTCCTCGGATGAAAACCTGCCCTCCTGGTTGTAGGCCCTCTGCTTCACGAGCTCCAGGTAGTGCGATGCGAAAGCCTCCCATATGAAGTTCTTGATTTTCGTGGCGGGGTTGTGGAAGTCGTACTTTGAATACCTGTCGCCGGCGAATTTCACAAGCTTGCCGGTCTCCTGAAGTATCCAATCGTCAAGCGGGCAAAGATTAGCGGGCTTCTTTGCCGGTTCGGGGAACATGGATATGAAGCGGGCCACGTTCCACAGCTTGGTAAGTGTCTTGCCTGCACCTTCTATCCTTTCGAAGGAGCAGCGGAAGTCTGTCCTGTCTAGGTTGCCTTCGATGGCAGCCCAGAGCCTGAAAGGCTCGGCGCCGAACTTGTCCAGTGCATCCTTGGGGTCGATGGTGTTCCTCAGCCTCTTCGACATCTTCCGGCCCTTGTCATCAAGAATGTGGTAGTTTATCCAGACGTCCCTGAATATGACCTTGTCCGTGAGAAGCCAGTCCTTCAGGACCGTGTAGTAGAGCCATGTCCTTATTATCTCCTTTCCCTGCGGCCTCAGTGAGCATGGCTGGTGCTTCCCGAAGAAGCCCGCTGGCGCCCTGGAATACTTCAGTATGTAAAGCGGCGAGATGCTGGAGTCGAACCAGGTATCGAAAACCCTCTCGTCGCCACGGAAGCTGGCTGAGCCGCACTTTGCGCACTTCCCGTTCTTCAGCCCTTTGCTGCCCTTCGGGGGAGGCTCCTTCCATGGTTTATAATATGCTCCCTTTGGTGGCAGGATTACCTGGCCGCACTTTTTGCAGTACCACAGCGGAACCTCTGTGGCATAAAAACGCCTCCTTGATATGGGCCAGTCAATGCTGACCGAGTCTATCCAGTCCAGCAGAATCTGCCTGGACTTCGGAGCGAAGAAGTTCATCTTCTTCGCCATCTGCCTCATCTTCGGCCTGAACTCTACCTGTTTCACATAAAATTCGGGCATGGCTATGAACTCTATCGCATCCTTGCTCCTCTCGCATATGGGAGTCCTGTGCTCGCCTGTCGGAACCCCTTTTACCAGCAGCCTCTTTTTCTCAAGTTCCCCGACGTAGCACTTCCTGGCTTCCTCGATTGCCATTCCCTTCAGGAACCCGGCGTTCGCGTTCATGGTTCCGTCCTTGTTTATTGCAATGACAGGCTCCAGGTTCTGCTCCCTGAAAAACCTGATATCAGTCAGGTCACCGAAGGAGCACATCATCATGATGCCCGTGCCCCTCTTCATGTCTGCCGCGGGATGGGATTTTATCATGACCTCTTTTTCAAAGACCGGTGCCACTGCGGTCTTGCCCTCAAGGTGCTTGTACCTCCTGTCCTTGGGGTTGAATATGACCATGCCTATGGCGCATACCAGCTCTGGCCTGGTAGTCGCGATGACTATATCGTCTCCGGTTTCCTTGACTTTGAACTTTATGTGGTAGTAGAATCCCGGCCTGTCTTCGTAGTCTATCTCTGCGTCGGCCAGCGTGGTCTGGCAGCCGGGGCAGAAGTTGTTCACCCTGTCAGACTCGTAAATCAGCCCCCTGTTCCACAGGTCGATGAAAGTCTCCTGCGTAAGGGTCCTGTACTCAGTGCTGTCTGTCTCATAAAGGTCCCCGATGCCGTTCCCTTTCTTCCAGGAGTTGAAGCTTATGCCCAGCCTGGAGAAAGACTCAACGCTGGCGGTGCTTGATTCCTGCAGTATGTTCTCGCATAGCTCAATGGCCTTCTTCCTGGTGAGGCTGGTCAGCTTCACTTTGAACCTCTCCTCCGCGGCCATCTCTATGGGCAGGCCGTTCCTGTCCAGTCCGAGCGGAAAGAGCACCTCGTGGCCAGTCATCCTCCTGAACCTGGCGAACATGTCCATCAGGACGTATGTCGTGGCCTGCCCTATGTGGACGGGCGTGTTTACGTAAGGCGGCGGCGTGTCTATGGAATAGACAGGCTTCCTGCTCTTCGCGTCAAAGCTGTAGGGCCATTTCACCTGCCACGTCTTCCTGATGGCATCTTCCATCTCCTTCTCCCATCTGCTTCCCTTAATCTTCGGCTCCATAATGCATCATCCTTTAATAACCCGTCCATCACCAACCATAATGGAAAACAATAGTTATGCTTAATTGCTTTTCTTAATATAAAAATTTCCGGGTCCCGCAGGGTTTAAATTTCTTGCGGCCAAATATCTGCTATATAATAATTTTGTGGTATACAATGGACGTTGTAAAGGTAGTGTGTCTTCCGGGAGAGGCAGGAGGAACCCGCGAATTCAATGATTTGTACAAGATTCAACCGACAGAAGACACCACCTTTTATTCCGTCGGAGAAAGGGCCATGGAAATTCTTTACGCAGGTGTCCAAGGGGAGTCCGCTTTATGGCAGCATCCAAAGGGACACAGGAGAGACATGGGACCTTTCATGACGGACCATATCGAGGCATTCTTTACGGCCGGGCTGGAAAATGTCGGGGGCCCGTGTGAGGGATTCCCGCTGCATGGCACATTATCGCTGACACCCGCAACATATATTAACCGAGTCGAAGATGCAGACGGCCGGATAGGCATCGGTGGACAGATTAATGCAACTAATATGGTGCACGGTCCTTACATAAAAGCTGGGAGAGAGGTTACAGTATCGCCCGGCATAAGGGCATTCCGCGTGAGTGATGCTCTTACAGCTGACGTGGATTCTGATTACATGTTGCTTTACCATCCCAATTTTCCTGTGGTTGAGGGAACGCGGATAGTCGCAAATCCCCTTGCTGTTGTAGCAAGGAACAGGGTCTCAAGCTGCGACATAGAAAGGTATGGCGTATTCGAGAACGTGGGCAGAGGCTATGCGAGAATCCCTGTTTCCGAGCCTGCCGTGGTAGACAGGAATCTGTCTTGGGACCAGGTCAGGGCAGAAAATTTCGAGAGATGCTACGTCATGCAGATGCAGCCCGACAGTGAAGGCGACGTTTACGTCGCACTGGTCGCGCCGGATGGCGGCAGCGCCGCTTTCGTCAGATACAACCAGTCGATGCTTGTTCCTGGCCAGGGCTTCCAGCTGTGGAAAAACCCGCGCGGCGGCGTCTGCGGCCTGGAACCGGGCCACACCTTCAACGGCAGAACCTGGGCGACAGATAAGGGCCTTGTCGGGCATCTTAAAGCTGGCGAAAGCCACACCTTTGCAGTAGATGTCGGATTCCTCCGCGGCGAGAGAGAGGTCCGGAATTTCATAGGAGAGCATGACCTGGGCAGTACAAATCCTGAGCTGATAGTAGCCGATGGCCAGGGGCCCGGATATACACACTCGCAAATTCAAAGGTATTACAAGCAGCCGCCAAGATAAAACAACTTTATATTCATTCACGCGATAATAGTGGAATGAAGCACACACTCCAGGTCACGCTGCTGCTCATCGCAGTTTTTCTCTTCATACAGTTCTTCGGGCTTTTCGCACTCAGCCAGAACACAGTCGTGTCAGTTTCGCCGGAAGGCAACGTAACGGTGGAGCATAACGACACTGTGGTCGGCGAGAGGCCGCCGATAGAGGGCTGGGTATCCATCGCCTATGTCCTGTTCGGCATACTGGTCGGGACCGGTCTGATTCTGCTGTTCGCCAGGTTCGGCCAGTTCAGGCTCTGGAAGATCATGTACTTCATGGCCATATGGCTGTCCTCATCGATAACGCTGGGCGTCTTCGTTGGAGCAATGGCGGCCATGACCATCGCCCTTCTGATGGCCATTATCGACATATACGTGCCCAACGTATTAGTCCACAACCTTGTCGAGATATTCATATACCCCGGCATAGCCATACTGTTCGTCCCGCTGCTCAGCGTATTCTGGGCTGGTACGCTGCTTTTTGCCATATCAATCTACGACATGTTCGCGGTCTGGAAGTCCAAGCACATGATAACGCTCGCGAAATTCCAGACCAGCAGCAGGTCATTCGCCGGCTTCGTCATACCTTACGGAAAGTCCGGCGGCGTCAAGGGAATAAAGAAAGGTATGCCGAAAAAGATAGGCACCAAAGGGTCTGTAAAGACGGCCATACTGGGAGGTGGAGACATCGCCTTCCCGCTGCTTTTCGCCGGCGTAGTCATGGACTGGCTGATAGGCACGGGCATGTCAAAGTACGCTGCATTCCTGCAGGCCTCGGTCGTCTCCATATTCGCAGCGGCCGCCCTGCTAATACTTTTCATGAAAGCGGAAAAGAACAAGTTCTACCCGGCCATGCCTTTTATCAGCGCCGGGTGCTTCGCTGGCCTGATTGTCATTTACTTAATATCTCTGATATGACCCAGTCTTATCTCACTTCCGCAAAAACATACTCCAGTTGCGTCTTCCTTATGACGGCTTTGATTTCCACGTAACCCTCCTTTAGACGCTTCGCAGACTTAATGGCCAATGTCGATTTGTCGTCGTATAATGAATACCAGTATTCATTATCGGAAGCAATGCTGGAAAGCTTAATGTAGCCGTTTATTTTCAGCTCATTGCCGATATCCTCACCTTGGTTATCACGAACCTCTGTCACCGACATTGTTCCCCTTTTCTTGTTGACCCTGACCTTGTACTGCTCCTCAGGTTTTACCTTCCTGCGAACCGAGCCAAACCTTCTGACTTCTCTTATTACCAATACAAGAAGCGTCACCGTCACAGCTATCCCTCCCGAATAGCTTACGAACTCCCACGGGAAAGGCGGATTGGGCTCTTCGGCGAAGTAAAAGTCGTTTTGGCAGAAGCCGGCCCCGGCCGCATAGGTCTTCCCGCCGCAAAGGCAACTCTGCGTTATCATGCCGTCAGAGCAGTTGATGTCCGAGGCAAACAGGCAGTCACCCTCATCCACCTCAGCGTCACAGTCGTCATCGAGCCCGTTATCGCAAATCTCCTCCGTGGGCCCAACCTCGCCCGTGCAGTCCAGTGACCAGTTCCCGCCACTACATATCCTGTAGCCTGCAATGCATTCGCCGGTCTCAAGCCCGCACGCCCTGGTCTGGCCCAGGTAGCACTCGCAGACCAGGCCTTCATCCACCTGCCCGTCGCAGTCGTCATCAAGCCTGTTGCACACTTCCATCCCAGGCTCTACAGAGCCGGCACACTCCGACCACTTCCAGCTTACGCACGTCTGCGTGCCCGGGCTGCACTGCCCGACATCGGAGCCGCAGGACCTGTTCTGGCCTTCCGTGTAGCATTCTTTGGAAGTGCCGCCCCCAGAGCTGCCTCCTCCACTGCTTTTGCCGCAGCCGCTGATAGTAGTGTGCGCGCAAACACCCAGGCTGCAGCCGTCGGTGGTGCATGAGTTGCCGTCATCGCATGAAACCCCGCAGCACAGGTCATCTTTCACACAACTGCCCCAGGCGCCGGCTACGCACGTCTGTAGGCCTGCACACCCGGTAATTGTGCAGTTCCTGCTTTCTCCCGCTGTGCATGACACAATCTCGGTAGTGACCTGGTTGCTCTGGCCTGAGTAGACCGTCCCGTTTGCGTCCTGATAAGTCACATTCGCGACGTTGCTTATTGCTGCAGAAGAAATTGCAGGGAAAACGAACAAAGATGCGATTAGGAGAGAAATCCATGCGGGTCTTGAATACATCTTTAATTGTGAAGATTTTCGCTTTAAAAACATGACTAATCGACCCTCACCTTAAACTGCACATCTCCACCTGCACCAACAGCCAAATTCCCCAGATTCCATGTTATTTTGTTCCCGTCGAATATTCCACCAGCCGTTGCGCTGCCTGTAACATAGGCTGTGCCTGCCGGGATCGAGTCAGAAATTACAGCATTGTTTGCAGCAACCGTTTCTGCATTCTGATAGCTTATAGTATATGAGAGATTATCACCTGCAATTGCCACTGCCTTGTCAACGGTCTTTGTCAGCTGGATATGGGGTGCGTTTCCCAGTTGGAGAGTGATGCTCATGCTCGAGGTCATGTTGATAGTTGCGGTGGCGGACTGGCCGGCGAAAGAAGCGGTGATGATATGCGGGGTGTATATGGCATAATTTGAAGTGTAAGGGACATATGTACCATACCTGTAAAACTGCTCGAGCACGATGTTGCTTATTCTGCCGCTGGAATCGGTGCTCCCGGTGAACACAGCCTCGCCGTTTTTATCGGCGACACTCACAAGAGCGCCAGCAACGCCGGATAATCCGTCTGTTACTGTTGCATTCAGGTACCAATTGACATGGTAGCTGTAGATGCCGCCGTCACTTCCGGTGCCCCACAGTATATCGTCCATGCTGGCTCCCCCCGAGAACCTGCTGTCAATGAATGTGTAGTTGGTGGCATTGATTCTGCAGCAATACCCTATTCTGAACGTATGATAATTTACCGGATCCACCCCCTTTGCGAATGTATTCGAAATGAAAATTGCATTGGCCGTTTGCGAGTAGTCAGTTGCCATCCATATGTTCAAATTATTGCTTTCTATGTAATTGTTCTTTACGATGTCGTGTGATGTCGACCCTTCCTTGATGCCATGCGCATAGGCGCCCGTATCGGTGGTCTTAAGTGAAACGTAATTGTTCGAAAATTCATTGAACTCTCCGCTGGCATCCATGCGCAGTCCGATCACAGTCGGATGACAAAGAGGGTACTGCGGGAATGTGCTTATGGTGGAAACAATCGTGTTGTTAACTACCCTGTTGCCGTAGGTCGTGCCGTATAGATAGTCCGTCACCCTCACCGCCGGGCTGGTGAGGCTGGTATAATACTCGGCGTCGCAGGGCTGCGCGCTGATATTGAAGTAGTTGTCCATGATGGAGGAATTCGTAGTCAAAGAGCTGAACATCACACCAGGTCCGGCGTATGACTCGAACCGGTTGTTCCGGACGGTGATATTGCTTGAGCCGTACGTGGTGACCGAATAGTGGTTCGAAGATGATGAGTTTATCCTGATGGTATTGCCGTAAATATTAACATTGCTGTACCCGGAAGTCGAGACACCACCCTGTCCGCCATCTATGACGTTGTTGTAGAATCTGCTGTCCGAGCCGATTAAAACAGGGAAGTTACTCAGGTCCATGCGATTGACAAGATATGGAACCCGGCTGACGATGGTACTGTCATGAATTATGTTGTTCGAAGAAGACTCTGCAAAGAAATTGGAAGAATCAATTCCTGAGACTTCTATGTAAAGATTGCTTATCTCAAGCAATCCGATGCTTTCCTTGCTTATTGCCCGGTAGACCATCCCACGGGCCTGGCCCTCCACGATGCGGCCGTTCCTTATAGTGACGTTTGTCCGGTAACCGGGACAGCTTATTCCTACAATGTCGGGCGAGCGCACGCTGTCAAAGTAATTCCTCATCATGATTCCCGCGTCGTAGGCAGGCCTTATGTCGGCATAATCGATCCACGATTCCCTTCCTGCCGGGTTCTCGAAAATTATCCTCAGCCTGTAATTTCCGTCCTGGCCCGGTTTGAACTTGACGGAGAGCATAGGCGCCCTTTCCACGTTATCGCTCGAGGCTTCCCCTATCATGCTTCCGTTCTGATACTCAACTCTCAGTCTGTGCATGCATCCCCAGCAGCTTTTAACAATAGCTGCAGCCATGTATGTGCGGTTGGCTTTCGGGAGGTATGTCCAGCCGGATATGACCTCCTCCGTGGTATTCGGATGATCGAACTTCAGCAGCCAGTTCCCGACCAGCGGCATATCCGAGGTGGCCACCCTCTTGGCACTGGGTGCGAGGCTTAGGTCCCAGCTATCCGGAATCTCCCCGCCGCCCTCTTCGAAATCATAATTTGGCACGCCTGACATGTCCAGATTGCCAAATATTATCGTATGGCCGTTGAGGTCTATGGTGATGTTGCTCGCCCCAACCAGCAGCGCCGTGCCGTCAGTGACTATGTCCGAATTGAGAATATAAACGCTGTTGGACTGGTTGAGGCAGTAAGGCATCGTTATGGAATTATCCAGATAAATCTCAGCGGCCTGCGAGCATGATGTCGGGATTATCATGGTTAACAGAACTGCAATAAGAACAAATGCAGGCTTTTTCTGCATCTAAATAATATGGTTCTGGTGTTATATAATTCAGACCGTCTTGACCATAAAGGACACGCTTCCGCTTGCACCGCTGGCGATGTTTCCCAGATTCCACACAACGTTTGTTCCGTCGAATTGTCCATCGTTCGTTGCAGAATTGGCGATGTAAGTTGTGTTCACAGGAACGGTATCAGAAATTACAACATTGCTTGCTATTGCTGAGCCGGTATTTTGATAGATGATTGTATACGTCAGATTATCATTTTTTACTGCATTTGCCTTGTCAACCGACTTTGTCATCTGAATGTATGGGACGTTCCCAAGCTGCAGGGTGAGCTCTCTGCTAGAGGTCATGTTGACCGTTGCCGAAGCGGACTGGCCGCCGAAGGAAGCGGTGATGATGTGCGGGGTGTAATAATCATATTTAGAGTTGCGTAAATCATCTGCAGTATTATACCATCGTTTCTGTGTTAAAACCAGCCTCGCTTTACCTTGACTATCTGTAGCAGCGGTGACCGTTTCACCAAAGGTTCCAGTGGCACTGGCCGTTACGCTGGCACCAGTAACAGGATTCCCAGACTGATCTCTTACTGTTAAATCCAAGTACCATTTAATGTAGAATTCAAATACCCCGCAGGTAGCACCTTGGCAATATCCTCTCAAGCTTACGTTATCCAGACTTGCGCCGTTTTCAAAAATATTATCTAAAAGGACGTTTCCAGACATATTATTGTTGTTTGCGAGGAAAAGGGTAGAATAACTGACCGGCGTTCCTTCAACCCGGAAAGTATTGGAGCGGAACTGGTAACCCCCGCCATATGCATATCCATAAAAATGTACGCTATTGCTAAAAAACCGATTGTTGCGGATAACTGTAGTTGTATTCTGGGGTGAGCTTGTCATTTGAATGGTCGTGGCCATTAACGTTCCGGGCCCGGCAACTGCCCGAAAAACATTATCATATATTTCACCGGCCGCATTTTCACCCTCTGACAAATCCAAAGCCCGGCCATCGCTGTTCGAGAGGGAATAAACAGTGACATCGTTATCGTGAATCTTTGAATTGGTATTGCCTTCCAGTTTAATCCCGTGGACCCAATAGGAAGGGTATTCGCTATTTGGGCGTTCGCTGACTCTTAGGGTATTGTTGTAAATATTGATATTTTTCATTGAGACGTGGATACCGCGGCCGCTATATTCACCGGTTGTATCAATGGTGTTGTTATAAACA
>Ga0315291_10006227_pt1 | contig 14834 bp, 22 predicted proteins | sample YL17G12_20_MG_FD_203070 | JGI IMG/M metagenome (GOLD analysis project Ga0315291, IMG submission 203070) | Sediment microbial communities from Yellowstone Lake, YNP, Wyoming, USA - YL17G12_20 | ecosystem: Environmental > Aquatic > Freshwater > Lake > Sediment | place: USA: Wyoming | collected...
TTGTCAGAGATGTAGATCTTGAGGCATTTTCCAAGAATGAGGAGAAGGTTTTCGCCGTTATCCGGGCATTAGAAATTATTGGTGAAGCTGCGAAGAACATCCCGAAATCAATACGGGGCCGGTACCACGAGATTCCTTGGGAAGATATTGTCGGCATGCGAAATAAAGTTATTCACGCGTATTTCGGTGTGGACATCGAGGTAATCTGGAAGACCGTTCACGAAGACCTACCTCTCCTTCAGGCTGCGCTAGCGAGGATATTTGAAGATCTGAAGAAATAGCGTAATGTAAAGTCCTTTTCCATATTACAATATGTAATCTCTTCTTGTTGTCCCCCCATCTCCTTAGAACAACCCGTCCCAATTACTATTACGTTGAAAACGTCTTAACAAGAGGCATTAAAAAAGGGGTTAGCACTATTTGCTAACCCCTTAAATTGATTTGGTAGCGGGGGCTTGATTTGAACAAGCGACCTTCGGGTTATGAGCCGTTTTTAGTGGTTTTGGAGGTTATTGAAATAACAGATCTTTTTGAAACATTACGAGAACTTATCTGTCTATTGTTTTTCATCATTTTTCGTTGTTTTGGGATGTTGTTGTCCCGACTGTCCCGAAAATACCCCGTACATACCCTTGACAAAATGGAAGTCCTTCGGTATGTGGAGGTTAAATGTTTAACGGTTGCTAAATTCTAATTGTGGAAAAGGGGCCCCTACCCTTGCAAGGGAAAAGACGGAAAATCTCGCCGTCCTGGGGCCCTTCAATAATGAGGATCTCGCAGGAGGTAGCGATAATGAAAACAGATGAAGCAATCTCAATTTCAAAGGAACTCATTTCGAGGTATCTTGAAAAAACCAAACCCGAAATCGACAAATTTCATGCAACGGTCTCACAGTGTAGTGCTCACGATCTCATTTTGTTAGACCAGCTTCTGAAATTTTGGTTCATCAATAAATTTTTTAGCGTTTATATCCCCGCCGACTTTAAAGATTCCGACATTCCCCCTGATCCCAAAATCCAAGAAATTGTTTTCAAAATTTTTTACGGGATGGGAGAGACCTTTAGCTCCTGGGCAACCCTCCAGGATATTGCGAGGATTCTCTTCAAATCAGGTCATTTAATCTTCAATACAAAATCCGCTCTAACATTTGGTCTAACCTGGAAATGCCGAACAATCACTAAGGGCGAATTTATTAGGCGGATGATAATGATTCCTAACGAAAAAATATTTACCGGAGCCTTCATTGATTATCTGGATTTTAAGGGAAGTTCAAAGATTAAAAAAATTGACAATCTTTTAAGGGTAGCAGGAGCCTATTTGGAATCTTGGTTTGCGAGAAGGGGTTTGCACAGTCAATATGAAAAACAGATACGGGGAATGAGAAGGGGTTCAATTGAAAAATACCAATTTAGAAAGGAAGATTTTTATGATGTGAAAACCGATGCCTTAGAAACCATCGTAAACCTTCACCATGAATTAGGGCAAAAAATAGATGTGTCCGTGCCTCCAAATACACTCCTGAAACAAAATTTCAAAACGGGGGTTGACTTCTGGGACGATAGAATTTCCTTGAAATTTCAAAAAGACCTTCAAAGGAAAGTCAAAAAATATGAACCCATCCTTGAGGGGTGTATGGAAGAGGCTCCTCTTAAAATTATTGACCGATTTAGAACAACTGAAAGAAGGGAAAATAAAGCCGAAGGGCGAGAGATACCTATCTTAGATCGGTTTGAAAAAGAACCTCTTCGAGATAAATTCGAATATAAACTTCAAGGACGACTACGGATAAAACCCTGGGAAAGAACCGAAATGCTGGCCATGTTAGCACACAAAGCAGAGCATATTGCTCAACGATTCAGAGATCCCACAAAGCTCAGTAAAGCATTTTATTTGGTCGGGCGAGGCTACACCCAAAGAGAAGCTGCCAAGAAAGCGGGCATTTCGGAACACCATTTTAACGATTTTTACAAAATAGTAATAAATTCCATTGGTTAAGCAATAAAAAAATAATTTAAAAAAAGCGTTAGGGTTTTTCCCTTCCTGGCCGCCCTTCTATAGAGTAGGGGGCGGCTAATCCAGCTTAAGTCTCCCCCAAAAAAATAATTTCAAAATAATTTTCAGTTTTTTACCTTCTCGTGGCCGTTTATTATAGTGAAGGCCATAAACTTTGAGTAGGGAGGTCAAAATGATCCATATCGATATTAGTCCATTGGGTGTCGACAAGATTGAAATCGATGATGATGTACTTTTCGAGATCAATATGCGTGAGGTCTGGCCCCTGGTCAAGGATGCCATTCAGAAAATTAACAAAACTCTCAGGATCAAGGGCACAAGGGAAATGCTGCTCCTTGAGAGAGTAGTGGAGGTGAAAGATGAACTGCGAAAAAAGAATAAGAATTAGGCTGCCGAAGGTTACCTGGCTGGAGATGCAGCGGGAATATTTTGGGATTTCACGCAGACACCTATCTGTAGTGTCAGGCGTGCCGGTTCATAGGATCTTGGACTTTGAAATTGATGAGGCTACCCCGACCATCGGCGAGGCAATCCGAATTTCGGTTTTCCTACGAAGTCATATCCCCTGGTTTAATGAGTTAAGGCTTGGTCACGGGATGCGCCTTGACATTAATCCACTGGATTTTATTCGGTAACCGGAGAGAGCAGCGGGAAAATGAAACTTGATTCATTTTCGGTGATTGGAATGATGAGCAGGGAAGCAATCCATCAAATAGCTGAACTTTTCGGAGTGCCTTTTGGATGGGGCTTTATGAGAAGGCTGGCCTACCTGGAAGAAACCTCGGCGATGATTTGTGATCGAGTTGAATCACTTTTAAAATTACGAACCGAATGTAGAGCGGGAACCGAGACAATTCTTTGTGATCAACAAATCGATTTTTGGTTGAAGGCATTCCAAAAATTCCAATGGAAAATAAAAGATTTGAAATATCCGAACCGAAAAAGACCGGAAGGTATAACGGATGCGATGATCGAACAAGCCAAACAATATCCCATCGGGGATTTAATCGATTCAGGATCTCACAGGGGGAAGATGGTTAACTGTCCCTTCCATGAAGATAAGCATCCCTCAGCATCGATAAAAAATAACAGGGTTCATTGTTTCAGCTGCAATAAAACATGGGATGCGATTAGTTTCATCATGGAGACCCGAAAGACGGATTTTGTGGGAGCCGTAAAATTCTTAAATTAGGAAAAGGTGAGGGATGGAACGAACGCAAAACCAAAAACCAATAACTTCTTTTGAAACTCTCGGCCTTCCAACATCCCTTGAAATATCACAGCTTGAAATTAAGGTCGAATGGGTGATTGAAAATTTAATTCCAATGGAAGCAATAACCCTACTTCATTCAATCGGAGGGGTAGGAAAAAGTCATCTATGTCAACGGATGGGTAAAGCGATAGCAACGGGCGGTAACTTCTTTGGATTGGAAACAAAACAGATGAATGTCTTTTATATCGACTTTGAAAATCCGCTTCCTGAAATCGTTGACCGAATGAAAAAGATAGGGGGGGCAGAAAAATTTTGGATTTGGCATTTAGGACATGACCCCTTACCTATTCGCTTTGATAAAAATGAATGGCAGATCTACAAAACCTTTCCCCCCAATAGCGTATTCATCATTGACAGCTTACGAACCGCTCATGAGCTTGACGAAAATTCATCGAAAGATACTACGTTTGTGATGAATCGAATAAAAGAAATCAGGGCATTAGGGCAAACCTTCATCCTGATACACCATGAAAGCAAGGTCGGAGGTTATAGGGGGAGCACAGCGTGGTTTGATCAATCAGATCACATCTTAAAATTCAGTCGGGTTAAGAAAGTTGGAAGTGATGAAGACGAATTTGGGGATAACTTTGATTTACCCATCCGGTTGGGCCTGGGGGGTAAAAGCAGGTTTTCAAGTGCAATGGATTTAGAACCCATGTACTTCAAGTTTGAGAGCGGATTGTTTGTCTTAGCTGAAGACCCAGACATTGAACCCCTTAGAGATACCCATGACCTTTTAACCGAGGTAGCTGAAAATGGGAATCCTCCCCCAGGGAAAGAAGATTTAGTTAAGCTCATGATGGAGAGGCTAAGTGTGACTCAGAAAAAAGCAAGGAAGCTACTTGATAAGGGTAACCGGATCTATTGGAATCAAATAATAGGCGAGAAAAATAAGACCATTTATGTCCCAATTTTGGGGAAATTTTAGCCTGACGAGCAGGGGGTTTTTTTCGATATGTCTGACGAACTAACGAGCAGGGTTTTTAAAACAAAGATAAGTATCCGAAATTATTTAGTTCGTCAGTTCGTCAAGGGGGGTCTAACGAACTGGAAAAACAGTCTGTTCGTCAGTTTTCCCCCTCTATTATATAGAGGGGAAACTAACGAACAGGATTCTAAGTAATGTTTTTCCTTCGAAGAAAAGGGGTTGAAATTGAACGTTTCGAAAAGAAGGTTAACGGAAAGTTTCCTGTCAACCTTGCGAAACGGAGAGAAGAAGAGTTTCTCCTTAAGAGAGAGGGCATTTCGGGTTGAAATTATCTGAAATAGGGATGCAGTTAATTCAGAAACCGAAATTTTTCGCACACTGGATGAAAAATGGAATTTCTAACCCTGAACGAACTATCTGAATTGATCAAGCTTCCTAAGAGCTTTATCTATGGCCATACAAGGCGTGGGGCTCCAGATCATATCCCCAATTTCCGGTTCGGTAAGCATTTGAGGTTTGATAGGAGTGAAATTGAAAGGTGGGTTCGGGGGCACAAAAAGAACTAAAAACGGGGTTCGCTGTCCCGTGGGCTGTCCCGAAAGCTTATAACCTATGGAAATTATTCGTTTGACCTTTGGGTCATTTACCCAAATAGGCTAATCCCCCCTCTTCCGGTCTCAGATTGGGGGCCACTCCTCCCCTTCTTCCGGATCTGAGGCTGGTTAGAGGTGGGGTAGAATTAAAAGGCCCTTCAGAAGGGCAAATTTAAACGATGGAGGTAGAGAAATGGTAGATTTTAGCAAAGATGTTTCAACTTTAAATAAGCAAGAGATTGAGAGCGAGCTTGGCGAGATCGTCAAAGACTCCAAATCACCCTACTGGGATTCTGGGCCGTATTCATCCCAGAGGGACAGGTATCAAGAGCGAGCCCAAAAACTCTATGAGGCCAGGTCTAAGACATCTGAGGAAGCCTTAAAAGGTGAGCTCCCTGAAAATCGGGGTTTTGCCCATGAACTAAATAAAACCTTTGGGGATAAGGGGGGTGTCATAAAGTCAGGTGAGGAGGCCAGGGCGGAATGGGAAGATACCCGATGGGGAGAAATGCAAAGCAAAGTCCTTGATGAATTGAAGGGAAAATGGGGCCAGGACTTCGAGACAAATATGGACTATGCCTTTTTGATTAAGGACAACTATCTCACTTCGGATGCGGATAAGGAGTGGTTGGAGACCCCAGGGCCGGATGGAGTGCGTCCAGGGGATGATCCTTACCTCATCGAAAAGATGGTAGAGATCGGAAGACACATTTCAAAAAAATATAGGAGGTCAAAATGAAACCAAAATTAATTACGATTGAATCCTTACGGGAAGCTATTAAACCCCAGATCGAAGCGGTAAAGACCTGGGAAAAAAGCCTTTCTAATCTCAGGGAAGCTTTACGAAAGTATGAAGAGGAATTCGACACGGCACAAGCAAGGTTGACAGAGATGGTGAATAAAATTCAAGAGGCTCTTGCTTCAGGCAAGAACGCTCGCACACTCGAAGAGAATTCTTTTGTTGTCAAACAAAACAGAGATCATTTATCGGAGCTCATAGCAGGGATGCAGGAGAAATCTATTCCATCCGGTGAGGAGAATCTAAGGCTCGCTCAGGTTCAACTGAGGGATACTATTCTTGCTAATCTCACTGAGTTAAAAGCTGAGTATCGAAAGCAACTGGTTAATCAATTTGAAGAGATCGGAACAACGTGGCTTGAGTTTACTACTTTCTTTGATGATCTTCGAAAGAGTCTTGGCGTGCAGCTTATGTCATGGGAGATTGATTCATTACGAACCATCCCTACATTTTCAATACCGGCAAGCTTACGGGGATACATTGGGAACCTGTCAACTTAATTAGCACGGGGAATAAAAAATTATCGTGATTTGGGTGGAACCCAGGGGCTTTGTAAATTTCTCTGGGGATACCCTACCCCCCGATTTGTAGAATGAGGTTGCCTAAGCGGAGTTAACCAAAAACGATATTTAATGTTCCGGTCTTTCTTCCGCACATGAGCCAAAAATAATTTAAGGATGCGTCAATCGGGAAATTTTTCTTAAGAGGAGGTAACGATTATGAAAGAAAAAATAAAAGGGATAGGAACGAAGGAAAATCCAGCACCGGAGAAGACGGGAATTTTTACTCCCAGAAAAACACCGGAGAATATCGGTGAACTTTCGGGGGGTTTATGGAATCAAATCCATTCAAGCGATAAACCAATTACCGAAGACGAATAATCTTGTTTGACGCATCCCTAACTTATTGATTCGTGGTATGGCCATAACCCTTATCCAGGATGAGAACCCTTCTTATAGGGCATCCTGGTAAAGATTTTTTGCAAAAAAAGATGGAGGTTGAAAAATGTCAGACCTATTAAGTCCAAAACAAGAATTGCTACAAGCCGTGGAGCAAGTGAAGAAGATGAATCGCATTTTCCGTGGATTCGAGCATTTGGAAAGAGTTTTAGAAGTTATGGCTTCAAATGAGCAGAGCATTGCAGAAAAGACTGACCAGGAATTTCGTATTAGGGTTGAAGTCGAAGCTCTATGCCACAAGAAAAAGGTTTTAGAGGAAGAGATCTCCAAACTGGAGGGGTCTTTCTCTAAGTACGATGCAATACTGGTACAGGTTTCCCAAGCAGAAGCGAAGCTGACCGAGGTTGAAAATCAGATTGTTCAGCGAGAATCGGTAGCAGCGGAATTAGACCGAAAGATTTTGGATTTAAGAAATAGACTTCAAAAACTTTCTGAGTTGGCCGGACAGGTCTAAGAGGGAAAAGGCAATGGCATATCATAAAAAAGTCGATCCTCTTCAAGTTGAAGCAATGCTTCGGGAAGGGAAAACCTCCTCTGAAATCAGTAAACAATTTGGGGTTTCAAAAACTGCTATTTTGAATTGTAAGAAGAGACTGAAGATAGCCACTACTAAGGTGATCACCCTGGAGCGGGGGGGAGAGGTTGTCAAGCGAAACATGGCCATTATGGATCAATTGACCAGGGCCAATGATGAAATGAATTCTCTAATGGATCTTCTTTCCCGATGGTCAAAGGGTGACAAGGAAGCTTTAGAAAAAATCAAAGTAACCCAGGGGATTAAATCAGACGATCCGAGAGCACTTCTCATTAAGTGTGCGAAACAGGTTCAGGATGGTGTGTTAGCTTATTTAGAAGTTCTGAAAACGGTCTTTTCGTTTTCGGAAGTCGAAGATTTTATGAATTTAATTATAGAAACGATAGGAGAGGAAAGTCCAGATGTCCAGGCAAAAATTATCAAAAGACTTAACGACAGGAGACTTGTACGGGGAGCTTTTAACCCGAATAAATCTCAAACTGAAGCCTAAAGAAAAGATCCTTCCGTTAGGCGAGTGGGCTGAAAGTCAAGAGATTATTTTAGACGGTCGGAAATTCAGTTTTAAAAATCATGAATATTTGAAGGCCGTCTATGAGGATAATCACCCGTATCAGGTTTACTTGAAGGCTTGTCAGCTTGGTCTAACTTCGCTCGCCATGCTCAGAGCGATTTATTCAGCAAGGTTTAGGGGCTTCAGGGGCATCCTGTATTTATTTTCGCACAGATCGGATGTTATCGACTTTAGCCGTGGCCGGATAGCTCCACTAATCGAAGAGAACGAAATGTTTCGTGAATGGATTTTTGAAACGGATAGTGCAAACTTAAAAAAGATTTGGAATGCCTTTCTGTATTTGAGGGGAATGAAAACAAAGGCAGGATTAAAATCCCTTCCCATCGATTTATTGATAGCAGACGAAATTGACGAAGCCTCAGAGGAAGCCCTTGAAATGGCTTTCGAGAGATTGAGCCATTCAGAATTTAAAGAGGTCTTGCTTTTGTCAAACCCCTCTCTCCCCGACTTTGGTATTGCTGCAAAATTCCAAGAAACCGATCAAAGATATTGGCTCCTAAAATGTGAGAAGTGCGGGGAGTGGATTAACCTCGTTGAGAGTTTTCCCGATTGTTTGAAAAGAATTACCAAGGATAAAGTGATCAGGGCTTGCCTGAAATGCGGGTTTGAACTTGATATAGCTCGTGGTGAATGGGTAGCGAAGAAACCTGAAGTCATCGATAAGCGAGGGTATCAATTTTCCCAACTATTCTCTTGGTATGTCGATCCGAAAGATATTCTTGAACACTTCGAGGCCGGAAAAGATTTGACGAATTTCATGAACCTAAAAATTGGCGTGCCTTATGTAGAGGCTTCAAATCGTTTGAGCCTTTCAGATGTACTTTCATTATGCTCTGATGATGGGCTTCTAAACTCCTGTTCGTCCGGTGCGGTTTGTATGGGCATCGATGTCGGTAGGGAGCTCTACGTGGTTATTTCAAGGTGGGACGACGGAAAGGATCGTATCATTTATATATCCGTTCTGAAATCCTGGGAAGAGTTAGATTTTTTGATGGAGAATTTTCATGTCAGTCGATGTGTAATTGATGCTCTACCGGAGACCAGACCCGCTCGATCCTTTGCAGAGCGGCACAAGGGAAGAGTATTCCTTGCGTATTACTCGATCCACCAAAGGGGTGATTTTCGATGGAACGAAGATGAAAATACAGTTTTAATAAATCGGACTGAAGCGTTGGATTTATCTCATTCGGTAATTATAAACGGGCGGATCATTCTGCCAAGACAATCAGAAATGGTTTTATTATTTGCAAATCACTGCTGTGCTCAGGCAAAAAGGCTTATAGAGGATGAGCAAACTGGCTCAAAATTTTACGAATATTGTCGGTTGCAGGGCGATGACCACTTTAGACACGCCTTATCATATCTTTTAGTGGCTCGCAGTTTTTTGAAAAATTCACTTTTCAGTGATTCAGAATTTTACGTTAGGGAGGATTAAAAATGTACGAGTACGAACGAAAGCAAAGTCCAGGTGGTATAGTTTACATTCAGGAGAGGCCAACTGGTAACCAGTACGGCGAAGTTTTGGGTGGGATTGCATGGGGTACAGAGAAACGAAGACCCTTTATCTATGTGGTCGGGGTTAGTGCCTTTAAAGAGCCCATCTTAAATCAGCACACCTTCCACGTTTTAGCAGAGCACGAGGCACGAGATCTTAACGATCTCTTTATAAAATCCCTGGAGTTTAAACATCATTTCTGCATCCGAGATCTTTATGGAGACGTTTCACAAGATGTTATGATGAATGCTCTCTACGAATTTGACAACAGAAGAGAGCGTGATAACCAGGTAGAACCCCTCTCCCCTGCCCCGAATTCTGAGTTACCAAATGCAAAAATAATTTATTTGGATTTAATTCGCCGTCTCACAAATCCTCGATGTAGGAGACTTGACTTTCTGAAGATCCCTGCCTTTCAGGTTTCTTCAGAGGCTATGGAATTTCCGTCTATGATGGCTTTAGGCTATGCCCTCTCCGTGCTCGATACATGGGAACCGAAGGAAGCCTCCAAAAGGAATCCGTCCAAATGTGACACCTTCTTCGAGATATTCAGGGAAGAAAAAAGGAAGCCAGATGATCCATATGAAGGTGAGCCGGTCGGGGGTTCAGGGATCTATTTCCCAGTGTTTTGATCCGAGGTGCTAAATGGAATTTTGTTCAAATTGTTTTCAGTGCAAAATTAATATTTCGAAAAGAATTCTCTTTTGCACAAAGAATCATTGGCCAAAAATTTATACGATCTTTGATGAAGAGATAAGCGATCACGTGAAACTTCGCTTTAGAAAAGTTTTTATTACTGGGCTCCATTGCCCAAACTTTGAAGGAAACGAATGAGCGTAATTCTTTTGGAAAATCATCAAAGAATTTTGAGACAGGTCAAGCAGGGCTGCTTCAGGTTTAATGTTATTGTGGCAATCCTGGCCCTAACCCTGGCCCTGATTTTATCAGCTATCCCATCAAACGAAACCCCTATCGATCCACAAAGTCAAATCCTTCAGACCCTAAGAAATAAGCCTCTCACCATAGGTCAAGCCCTTGATGTAGGTCAAGTGATCCTGGAGCAGGGCAGAGCATCAGGCGTGCCTATTTCCCTGATCCTTGCGGTGATCGACACGGAATCCGAATTTAAACCCTGGGCTACCTCCCGAACGAACGCCAGGGGCCTTATGCAGCTATCGCCGGAAGTATGGCGAATCTACATGGGGGCAACCGACCTAAGGGATCACCGGAACGCTTATGACCCGACCCTAAACGCAAGAATTGGGATTCAATACCTGGGGGATCTTTACCAGGCATACGGAGACTGGAACCGAACCTTGAGGCACTATTATTGCGGCAATCCGAACCCCTCAAAACAGGCAGATCGATACGTCAAGGTAGTTCTTGACAGGGCGAAAAATATTTAAAAATGTAGTAGAGGAAACCTGTTTCCTTTGATATCTGTCAATTAACAGGTCTAAGGGGGATGATTCTATCCCCTTTTTTGACCCTCTACGGCGTGTAAACGTATAGATTATAAGGAGGAAGCCGTATGGACACATATTGTCTTCAATGTGGTTTAAAGATCGAAAATCCGAGGGAGACCGGAGGCAAGGTTATTCAAAAATATTGCTCAAACCTTTGTCGCTGGAGGTGGCATAATGGGCGATCCCGAAACCTGGCTTTTGAGGTCGTTAGGGATCTGAAGGCCCTGATCCTAAAGTACCAGAGATCGGGGGCAGCACAATAAACCCTTTAGGCCCTGAGAAGTGGGTCTTGACGATTTGGGGAGTCTTGTTCGTTGTGATTGCCACCTGACCGTTGCCGTAATACTTGAAATAAAGGAAGCCTCCATCGGCTGTAAAGTGGCAATAACGGTCATTATCGTCATCCCAAAGATAGATTTCTACCAGGATTTTTAATGGTTTAAACATGGGTTTTTATAAGACATTTTTTATTGAAGATCAATGGCTAAAAAAATCATTAAAAAAAGACTTGACAAAAGATTTTAAATGGTGTATAAAGATGTATCTCATAAGAAAGGGGGGGCATCGATGATAAGAACGAACATTTTTTTAACCGAGGTTCAGCAAAGAAGACTAAGGGCATTATCAGAAAAAACAGGGGCTCCAGTGGCACACATTGTGAGAAAGGCAATTGACAAATTTCTTGGTGCGGAAACAAAAAAGAAGGTGAAACACAGAAAACCGACAATAAAATTGTTAGACCAAGAAGGCAAACCTCTATAAGGATTTTATTAACAGCCGGTGATCTCAGAAAGCGAGGTTACTTATGTTGAGAGAGATCGCAATGAAAAAGAAATTAATTATTTTTGGGATAATGCTATTATGTTTTGGGGTCTTAATGGGATGTGCCCATCGCTCACAAAAATATGAATGTCGAAACCAAGCGGTGGAATATTGTAAGACAAATAAGGAACACAATACTTTTACAAATTGCATTTGGATCAAATATATTGAATGCTTAGACGATGCTGGATTGTTATTTAATCCATAGGGGGACGAAATGAAAAAAATTATTTTAATTATTATTGTTATTATTTGGACACTTAGTGGAATCGCCATTGCCGGATCTTATGATGATTATAATCGATCAATTCAAGAAATGAATCGTCTTTTTGAACAACAAAGACGACAACAAGAAATGCAACAACAACGACAAGAAATGGAACGACAAAGGCGAGAAATCGAAACAAGACTTGAACAACAACGTAGAGAATTAAATCAATTACGACGACAACAGGAAGAGATTAAAAATCAATTGGAATTGGATCGTTTACGTCAACAACAAGAACAACAGGAACTAAAAAAACAAATAGAAGAACAAACGAATGATTATGGACATGGTTATAGTGCCGGAAGTAAAGAAGCGCAAGAAAACCAAAAACGAATTAGGGAAAAATTTAAAGAATATTTAACAGATCCCAACTGGCCCCCCACAAACAAATAAAAAGGGGCCTTGCTTTTAATGGACTTAAGCTGCCAACGAAATGACTTCAGAAATGAACTATCTCACAAAAGCGAAGGCCCCAAATTCCCCAAACCTAATAAGGGCGGTCAGGGAAACGGAGGAGCCTTCTAACAGATAGCCGAGGCCACCTACTTTTTTTATTCCATGATAGAGGGTCTAAAGCAATAAGATTTTAATAAGAAAGAGAGGTGATTTTATGGTACGTGATTATCTTGGTCGTGAGTATATTGAAACCGTTGAATCAATTCCTTGTGATTTTAAAATCATCCAAAGTCCAGATTTAGAACACCTAATAATTACCATACGAGCAATTCAGGAAAGTACCCATCTTGACAACTTCGCATTATCTTTTAGGCTTCATCCTAATCTTTCCGTTGAAAAGGCTAAGGCGTTAGAAAATGCACTGAATGAATGCGTAAAGGCTTTATGGGTGAATATAAAAGAACCCAAACCTAAAACGAGGGAGGTGGTTTAGTTGGAAAGAACCAATAAAAAGGGAGTAGGTTGTGTTAGAAAGCGAGATGATACCGGAAAGTACATTATTGATTATTACGACAAGTTAGGAAGGAGGCACAAAGAAACCATTGGCAAAAATTCCAATGATGCCATGAGTGCCTTGAGAGAAAAACTTAAGCAAAATTTTATTTCGGAAGCAACGGGCTCCAATTCATCAAACCAAATCTTTAAGGGTTATGCCGATCAATGGATTGAGAGAAAGCTTAGCCTGAAGGATGCCACAAGGATTTCATACGAGGGCATTCTTGCCAATCATCTCAAACCCTATTTCGGAGAGGCCCAAATCACAGAGATTAGACGGGACAATATCCAGAATTTTGTCAAAGGGCTGACAAAAGACGGCCTCTCTCCAAAAACAATCAACAACACTCTTCTGGTTCTCCATCAAATTCTGGAAGATGCCGTGATCGATGAATTGATCACAGGGAGCCCATATAAAAAGATTGAACGGCCCAGAATCGAAAAGGCGGAAGTGGATTGTCTTGAAACCCAGGAGGTTCAACTCTTCCTTAATGCGTGCTTAGACCCTAAAGAAGACCCCCAGAATTATCCTTTGTTCTATACAGCCGTTTTTACTGGAGCAAGACGGGGAGAATTCTTAGGTTTGCGATGGGGTGATATTGATTGGGTCAGCAAAAAGATTCACGTGAGAAAAAGCCTGTATAAGGGAAAACTTCAAGAACCTAAATCAGAACATTCCAAACGCAAGATTGACATGGGGCCTCGCCTTTTCGAAGTTTTAAGGGCACACAGAAAGAGACGGATCGAAACATTACTGAAGATGGGAAGGCAGTTGACCAATGACGATTTTGTCTTTTCTCAATCCGATGGAAAGCCTCTTGACGGGGATAACCTCTACCATCGGGATTTTAAACGAATCCTAAAGAGGGCCGGATTAAGACAAATCAGGATTCACGACCTCAGACACACCTTCGCTTCCATCTTGATCGCTGCCGGTCATAATCTCAAATATATTCAGAATCAGATGGGCCATGCAAAAATAGAGATCACTTTTAACCTCTACGGACACCTACTCAAAGAGACCCTTGAAGGTGCTGCTCAGAAAACAGAAGACTTCGTTTTTAAGCCTAACTGTCCCGCTCCCGTCCCGACGCAAAAAGAAGGGGTTACGAATGTCTCGCAACCCCTCGAAATATTTGGTAGCGGGGGCTTGATTTGAACAAGCGACCTTCGGGTTATGAGCCCGACGAGCTACCGGACTGCTCCACCCCGCGATCTTTGCTGTATGTTACCTCAAAAGATATAAATTTGTCAAGCCTTCGGTTCGAGGCCAGGTCAAGGGCTCAGGGTTGACCCCTTCGGCGCGCTCAGCGCAAGCTCTGAGTGCGCCTTTGACCTCGCTCTAAAGAGCAGGGATTTGGCGTAATCGAAGGGTCAAGTTTTTCGAGCATTTCTTGACATCAATCCATCTCCTCCCTTAGAATATCTAAACAATGAGAAAGACAACTTATTTCTATATCCTCAAAGAGATTCTTCCTGTCTTCCTTATCGGTCTCATGGTCTTTACCATCGTCCTTCTGATGGATAAGATCCTCAAACTGATTGAACTGATTGTGAACCGGGGTGTCAGCATTTCTCAGATTTTGATGCTCCTCGCCTTTCTTTCACCATCTTTTCTCATTTTTACAATCCCCATGGCAGTTCTCTTGGCGACGCTGATCGCCTTTGGAAGACTCTCGGGCGACAGTGAAATTACTGCCTTCAAAGCCTCTGGAATGAGTCTTTATCAACTCTTTCTTCCGATCTCCGTCTTCTCCGTCGGTGCTTATCTCGTCACCACCCTTTTGGTTTTCTACGCCCTCCCATGGGGGAACGTGGGATTTAAAACGACGCTCTACAAGATCGCCCAGTCCAAGGCTGATATTGAGATTAAGGAACGAGTTTTTAATGATATGTTCGAAGACCTTGTCGTCTATGTGGAGAAAGTCCCGATTCAAGGGAAAAGAATGGAGGGTATTCTGATCTATGATGAGAGGGATCAGGAAAAGCTCAATACGATCTTTGCCCAGCGGGGCTTCCTTTCCAGCAATCCCAACTCTCAAGAAGTCATTTTGAGGCTATTCAATGGAGATATCCATCGTTTTGACCCCCGAACCAATGTCTATCAAAAAGTTAAATTCGATGCCTATGATCTAAAACTCGAACTGGCCAAAGTTCTTGG
>Ga0315291_10006228_pt1 | contig 14833 bp, 10 predicted proteins | sample YL17G12_20_MG_FD_203070 | JGI IMG/M metagenome (GOLD analysis project Ga0315291, IMG submission 203070) | Sediment microbial communities from Yellowstone Lake, YNP, Wyoming, USA - YL17G12_20 | ecosystem: Environmental > Aquatic > Freshwater > Lake > Sediment | place: USA: Wyoming | collected...
GCGGGGTCGGCGTGAAGGCAGAGGGTAAAGAAATCGGCGCTCTCCGGGTCTCGCTGCTCGGGGAGGACGGTTCCAAACTCCCCGTGGTCGCGGAGGAAACGCATCATCTCCTGCGGCGTCAGACGGCCCGCCGCCTCCGCCAGCAAGACGCAGCCGCGGGCGAAACGCCCCTCCGACACGCGGCCGGGCATGACCTCCGTGCTGCGGTAGGCGGTGGCGAACCGGATTCGCCCACTGCCCGCCGTGGCGGACCACCAGCCCCGCTCGACGGCGTACCTCTCCAGGTCCCGGGAGGCCAGCGACCAGTCGTCCTCGATGGTGAGCTGGTTAGAGATGCTGCCCGCGCCCTCCACCTGCCGCGCCGCCCATTGCCTCCCAGAGGTCTCCAGTATCCAGGCCTCCCCTGGGTCAGCGATGAGGAAGGAGTTGTGGTAGCCGACGGTGGTGCCCATGACGGCCGGCCCACCCTGGCCGTAGGTCTTCAGGAGGCCTGTCATCACATCCAGCGCCTCGCGCGCTGTCTGCGAGCGTTCCAGCCCCAGGCGCAGCAGGTCCATGCCCAGGAGGGCTTCCTCGCCCGGCGGGTCCCGGCTGAACACGGCCTCGTTGCCGATGGCGACCCGGCAGTCGTTGACGCCGTGCTCGAGGCCCCAGAGCCAGAAGGGTTGCGAGCCGATGAAACCGCGTGTCTCCCGCACCTGCGGTATGGACACGTACTGGCAGCGCACCCGCGACCCGGATCGGTGACGGCGAGGCCGCACCTGCACCAGGGGCTGCGACTCCAGGGCCAGCCGGTCGCTGTTCTTGGCGAAGAGGGTCGAGCCGTCGGCCGTCGCCGGCGGCAGGGCCACCAGCGTATCGCAGCCGAGAAGGGGCGAAGCGCCCCTTGGCGCCGGCTCAGGGGTCGATGGTCTAACGCGGAAGGGCAGAATGGTGCTCACCATTCCATGATAGTACAGATGCTATACTGAGATACAACCGTTCCGCCGGTCCGATTCGGGAACCAGCGACTGGCGCCAGAACCCCGCAAACTCCACGACGAAAGGTGGGTTCAATGGCAGACGTCACCATCACGCCTCGTGACAACGGCCCCTACCTGGTGCGCGGGCCCGTCAAGCTGGTGGATGTCGAGGGCAACGAGTTCGCGGTCCAGGGGGAGGCCATCGCCCTCTGCCGCTGCGGCAACTCCTCGAACAAGCCCTTCTGCGACGGCACCCACAAGAAGGTAGACTTCCAGGCCACCAACCGGGCGAAGGCCTAGCAGCCTCCGTTGCAGCGACGCCGGCAGGCGGTCCGCTGAGTCGGGCCCGTCATCAAGTTCCATCGAAAGACCTTCCTGTTCTGTCACTCTGAGCGAAGCGAAGAGTCTGTACAACCAGGTTCTTCGTCCGCCTCTGGCGGACTCAGAATGACGAGGCCCGCGGAACCCTATAGCCGTCGGATCTTCCGGGAGGCGATGCCGGCGAGGGCGGCCAGCATCAGCCCCGTGGCGGCGAAGACGGCCACCGAGTGGGGCACCCCGAACTGCTGAGAGGCTGCCCCCAGGCCCAGGCTGCCGAAGGGCGTAAGGCCCCCGGCCATGCTGTAGAGCGCCATGCCCCGTCCCTGAAAGGCGTCGTCCAGGTTGAGCTGGAGGAGCGTTTGGTTGAGGGTCACGAACAGGGACCAGCCGATGCCGGCCACCACCAGTATGGCAAAAGAAAGGACAAAGAGACGCGAGAAGGAGAAGGCGAGCACCATGCCCATGTAGAGGAGCGCCGTCAGGGCCATCGTCTTCCCCCTGCTGCCCCACCCCTGCATGCTCGCCGCCGTCAAGCCGCCGGGGATAGCCCCGACTCCGACACCGGTCAGCAGGAGCCCGTAGCCCGCCGAGCCACCATGAAGGATGTCCTTGGCGAAGACGGGCATCATTGTCACATAGGGGTAGATGAGGACGTTGGCAATGACGTTCATTGTCACCAGCCGCGAAAGCCTCTCATCCCGACGGATGTAATCGAAGCCTTCCCGAATGCCAGACAGCACCGGCACGCGGACGGGCTCGACGTGGGTTAAGGGGCGCAACATCAGCGTGGCGGCGACGGCCAGCCCGTAGAACCCCGCCTGGCCGTAGAAGGCAACCGCCGTGCCGGCAACACGGATGATTATGCCTCCCAGGCTTGGCGCAACGATGCGCGAAACGTTTCCTATCACCGAGTTGAGGCCAATAGCGCTGGGCAGATGCTCCGACCCTACCACGTCGTAGACGAGAACCTGGCGGGCGGGGACGTTGACGGCCACGCTCGCACCCACGACGACAGCCATGATGTAGAGGTGCCACATCTGCACCCAGCCGCCGCTCACCAGAATTCCCACCAGCAGCGCCACCGTGCCGGGTACCGCCTGGGAGAAGGCCGCTATCCGGCGCCGGTCCAGTCGGTCCACCACCACACCCGCCGCGGGCGAGAACACGAGGGTGCTGATACCGCGCAGAAAGGCGACGAGGCCCAGTTGAAAGGCGGAATCGGTGAGCTGGAAGACCAGCCAGCCCCGCGCCACCTCCTCCATCCAGCCACCTAGCTGGCTGGCCGAGGTCCCTGCCAGGAGGAAACGAAACTGACCCAGAGCCAGAGAGGAGAACGCTGGCGCCCGCGCCAGGCGGCGGGCCAGGGCGGGACGGCCGACTGTCTCCTCTTCGACTTCGTCCATCCGTCCTTGCACTCCGCGGGTGAAAGGCGAGCAGTCGGCGTGGGAGTGGAGCCGGCCACGGCCACCGAGGGCTTATGCGCTATTCTAGTCTCTGGGCGCACGCGGGCGAAAGGGTAGTGGGGCGAGGTGAGTGGTTCGCCGTCGGTGGGTCCATTCTCGACCCCCGCCTGAAGGCGGGGGCATCGGATTCGCCTGCCCATGCCCCAGCCTTCAGGTTGGGGTCGTGTGTGAACCTGAAAGCCCAGAACCCACCAACCATGAACCAGTTACGAGCCAGGGCCGGCGACAGCAGGACGCGGTGTATAATAGCCACAGCGGGGGGACGTGGATTCACGTCCGCTTTTCCGCCTCTACAGGCATCCGCTTCGTTCAGCGGCAGGAGTAAGGTATGAGCGCCGAAAGCCCTGGCGGCCCTGCTACCGCCGCCATCTGGTCCCCATCCCGTTCGCTCTCTCGCCGCGTGCAGCGCCTGCGCGACGAGTTCTTCTCCTTCTACAGCCGCGACCACTTCCGGAACGAGGTCCGGCCCTACACCTCCGGCACGTCCTGGGACGAGGTCTGGTCCCCCTACCACTGGGGCGTCGTGCCGGAGGTCTATGTCTTCTTCGACAGCTTCCGCGACAGCCTGCTGGCCGCCGCCGAGACCGTCCCCTTGCCCGCCTGCCGGACGGGCAGGCCCGCCGGCTTCTGGGACGAGCCCCTGGCGGTGCGACGCGCCCTCTTCTTCCGTCAGGTGCTCCAGCACCACCTGCCGGTGAAGATCCTCGACGGGGAGCTCGTTGTTGGCTCTTACTTCAACACGGCCCTCTCCAAGACGCACACCCGCGCCGAGGCGGGCAAGTGGCGTCGACAGGTACATCGCTGGCGCCAGAAGGCTGAGATGCTAAACGAGGTGGGCGTTGGCAACTGCGGCGCCGTGCCCGGCCACCTCATACCCAACTACCCTAAGGTGCTCCGCCGGGGCTTCCGGGGCATCGCCGCCGAGCTTGAGGAGATGCAGCGGGCGGAGAAAAACCGCCGGAAGCGCGACTTCCTGCGCGCCCTCCTCATCTGCTGCCAGGCGGCGCAAGCCTTCGCCGGGCGCTATGCCGAGGAGGCGGAGCGTCTAGCGGAGGGCGAGTCCGACGCCCAGCGCCAGGCCGAGCTCAGGGAGATCGCTCGCATCTGCCGCAAGGTGCCCTGGGAGCCCGCCGAGACCTTCCACGAGGCCCTCCAGTCCTTCTGGTTCGCCCACATGCTGGTCATGGCCGCCGAATCGTACCCGGGCCCGGGGCTCTCGCCGGGGCGCATCGACCAGTACCTCTACCCCTACTACCAGGCTGACCTGGCAGCAGGGCGGCTCGACCAGGAGCAGGCCCGCGAGCTCCTCCAGTGCTGCTGGCTCAAGCACAACTACGCCTACGACTACCAGGGTCGCGTCGGCCCCAACCAGGGCATCAACTCCGGCTTCGGCCAGCTCATCACCCTCGGCGGCATCGGCCCCGACGGGGAGGACGCCAGCAACGACCTCACCTCGCTCATGCTGGACGTTATCGAGGACATGAACCTGCTGGAGCCCAAGCCGAACATTCGCCTCCACCAGAAGACGCCGGAGGAGCTGCTGCGACGCGTCGCCGGGCTCATCGCCCGCGCTCAGGGCTCCCCCTTCCTCCTCAACTTCGACGAGGCGGCCATCCGCGGCCTGGAGTGGCAGGGCCTCCCCGCCGACCGCCTCTGGGACTATGCCCCCGTCGGCTGCCTGGAGAACACCCTCCAGGGCTGCGACCGCTCCGGCACCGTCGACGTCAACCTGAACATCGCTAAGGCCATCGAGCTGGCCCTCAACGACGGACAGGACATGCTCACCGGCCGGCGCCTGGGGCCCCGCACCGGCGACCCGCGCACCTTCGCCGACTTCCCGGCCTTCCTCGCCGCCTTCAAGGCGCAGCTCAAGGCGCTGCTGGAGCGCATCATCGATTGCAGCAACGACGCCGACGCCGCCCGCGCCGGCTTCGAGCCGACGCCGTACCTGAGCGTGCTGGTGGACGGCTGCGCCGAGAGCGGCCGCGACGTCACGGCCGGCGGCGCCCGCCACAACTACATCACCGTCGAGGGCATCGCCCTGGCCACGGCCGTGGACTCCCTGGCCGCCGTCGAGCGGCTGGTCTACGATGAGCGCCGGGTGGGTATGGGCGAACTGGTGGCCGCCCTCCGCGCCAACTTCGAGGGGCACGAGGCGCTGCGCCAGACCCTCGTCTACAAGGCCCCCAAGTTCGGCAACGACGACTTCGAGGCCGATGACATCGCGCGGGAGGTGTCCCGCTTCTGGACAGAGGAAGCCTTCCGGCATCGGTCGCCGGCCACCGGGCGTCGCTACCGGGGCGGGTATCTCTCGTGGAACTACTGGGTGGCCTACGCGCCCTCCACCGCCGCCACGCCCGACGGCCGCCGGCGAGGCACGTTCCTCTCGAACGGCGTCTGCCCAGTCACCGGCTGCGACCGCGAGGGCCCGACGGCCGTCATCAAGTCGGTGGGGCGCCTGGGGCTGGAGACGGCGCCCAACGGCGCCTCCCACACCCTCAGCCTCAGCCCCGCGCTGCTGCGGGACGAGGAGCATGTGGCGAAGCTGGCGGCGCTGCTGCGGGCCTACGCCCGCGTGGGCGGCACCGCCCTCCAGGTGAACGTCGTGGACGCCGACACCCTGCGGGCCGCGCAGGCCGACCCAGAGAGCTATCGCAACTTGCTGGTGCGGGTGACGGGCTACAACGCCTACTTCGTCATGCTGGGCCGGGAGGTCCAGAACGAGCTGATCAGTCGCCACGCGCACCAGGCGTGAGGGGTCGAACGGAAGCAGGCAAGCCGTAGGCGGCGGGTGGGTGGTCCCGTAGGGGCCGAGCTGAAGCTCGGCCCAGGACAGAGCTAAAGCTCTGTCCCTACGGGTTGCTGGGCCGGGAGGTCCAGAACGAGCTGATCAGTCGCCACGCGCACCAGGCGTAAAACGCATAGAAAGGAAGCGGATCATGTACAACGTCCTACTGACCGAAGACCAGCGCAAGCTCCGCGATGAGGTGGCAGCCTTCGCCCGCGACGACGTGCCCCGCCAGCTCATCCTGGACATGGACGCGGAGAAGGTGAACTACCCCCGCGAATTCCTGGAGGCCGCCGCCAAGCGCCGTCTGCTCGGCCTGCGCTTCCCGAAGGAGTACGGCGGCCGAGGCCTCTCCTGGGCCGATGAGGTCGTCGCCCTGGAGGAGATGGGCGTGCTGGGAGGCTCCCTGCCCTGCCTCTACTCCCTGGTCAGCATCGTCGGGGAGGCGCTGAACGTCTTCGGCACCGCGGAGCAGAAGGAGCGCTACCTGCGCCCCGCCCTCGCGGCGAAGATGACGGTGGCCGAGGCCCTCACCGAGCCCCGCGGCGGCTCCGACTTCTTCGGCGCGACGACGACCGCCCGCCGCGACGGCGACTCCTACATCCTCAACGGCCAGAAGCGCTTCATCGTCGGCGCCGAGGGGGCCGACTTCTTCTTCGTCTACGCCAAGAGCAACCCTGACGCCCCCTCCCACGAATCGCTCAGCGCCTTCATCGTCGAGCGCGGCCCCGAGGTCGAGGTGCAGCATGTCTACGGCCTCCTGGGCACCCGCGGCGGCGGCACCGGACGCGTCTACTTCCGGGACGTCCGCGTGCCAAAGGAGAACCTCATCGGCCGGGAGCACGGCGCCGCCGAGATCTTCTACCAGATGATGATCCCGGAGCGCATGACCAGCGCCGCCGGTTCCTTGGGCGGGCCGCGGGTCGCCCTGGAGATCGCTGCCCGCTACAGCGACCAGCGCAAGGCCTTCGGGAAGAAGATCCGCGCCTTCGAAGGAGTCAGTTTCAGGGTGGCGGAGAGCATCACCCTGCTGGACGCTGCGCGGGCCCTCGTCCACGCCACCGCCCGCGCCGTTGACGCCGGCGACGACGCCGGGCGCCTGCGACGCCTGGTGTCCGAGTGCAAGAAGTTCGCCACTGAGTCGGCATGGGAGATCATCAACCACGCCATGCAGGTCATGGGGGGCATCGCCTACACCCGCGTCTACCCCATCGAGAGGATGCTGCGCGACGCGCGGCTCAGCCTCATCTGGACCGGCACCAGCGAGATCATGAACCTGATCATCCAGCACGAGTACTACCGCGAGCTGGCGACCTCCCGCTACGGTCGCGACGTGGAGGCCGATGCCCAGCACGCTGAGGAGCCCGGCGAGAAGGTCTACGAGTAGAACATGACCTCTACCAGCCAGGCGGCTGACCGGCAGGCGGGCGCCGTCGAGCCGGTCACCGGCGTCACCTTCAACGTCCAGCGCTTCAGCACCGAGGACGGGCCGGGCATCCGCACGACCGTCTTCATGAAGGGCTGTCCCCTGCGTTGCCGCTGGTGCCACAACCCGGAGGGCCTCTCGCCGCAGCCGCAGCTAGTCTGGTACGACGTGCGCTGCATCGGCGCCCGCCGCTGCCTGGCGGCCTGCCCCGCCGGCGCCCTGGAGCTGACGCCGCAGGGCATGCGCATCGACCGCGAGCGCTGCCTGCCCGTCCGGCCAGCCTGTCCGGCAGGCAGGCAGGCGGGCTCGCCCTGCGACCTCTGCACTGGGGCCTGTCCTTCGGGCGCCCTGGAGGTCATTGGGCGCCGCTGGACGCCGGATGAGCTGCTCGCCCAGGTAGAGAAGGACGTTGCCTTCTACGAGACCTCGGGCGGCGGCGTCACGGTCTCCGGCGGCGAGCCGACTATGCAGCCCGACTTCGTGGAGGCGTTCCTGCGGCTGTGCCGTCAGTCCGGCATCGCCACTGCCCTCGACACCTGCGGCTACGCCGACTGGAGCGTGTACGAGCGCCTCTTGCCCCACCTGGACCTGGTCCTCTACGACCTGAAGATGCTGGACCGGGAGCGCCATCGCCAGGCCACCGGCGTCTACCCGGACCGCATCCTCGCCAACGCCGCCGCCATCGCCGAGCGCGGCATGCCCATGTGGGTGCGCACGCCCGTCGTGCCCGGCTACAGCGACGACGAGGAGAACATCGGGGCGCTGGCCGCCTTCATCCGCACCCGGCTGCCGACGGTCCAGCGCTGGGACCTCCTGGCCTACACGAACCTGGGCGTCGCCAAGTACCGCCGCCTGGGACTGCCCTACCCGCTGGAGGAGACCCTACTGCCGGCCCGGCATCACATGGAGCGACTGGCCGCCGTGGCTGCCGATGGCGGCGGGCCGGCCGTCGTCTGGTCCGGCGCCGTGCGCGACTGAGGAGATGAGCAGCATCGACGCCTTGGAGGACAAGCTGAGCCCGGCGGCCATGCGGGCGCTCGCCGGGGCGCGGACGCCCAAGTTCCTGGCCACCCGCAGCGCCGACGGCATCCCCAACGTGGTCCCGGTGCTCTCCCTGGAGCCCATCGACGAACAGACCATCATCTTCGGGGAAATGATGATCTGGAAGACGCGCCGCAACCTGGAGGCCGATCCCCGCGTCGCCATCATGGTGCTGGCGCCCGACCTGCGCGGGTGGACCATCAGGGGCCAGTTCGTCGAGTTCCAGCGCAGCGGCCCCTACTTCGACCACATCATGGCCAGCGAGAACGTCCGCTATAACGCCTACGGCGGCATCCGCAGCGCCGGCGTCATCCGGGTGCTGGAGGTGACGCGGAGCTTCAAGCTCTCGCAGGGGGGCCTGCTCCTGGACACAGCGCGCGGCCGCTGGCTGGCCCGCCGCCTCTCCCGCGACCGCCCGGCCGGCGAAACCATGCCGGTCCAGGTGCGCGAGAAGTTCAGCCGCCTGCGGGCCGCGAAGGCGCTCGCCTTCCTCGATGACAGCGGCCACCCCGACTGCCTGGCCGCTCTCCCGCTGGTGCCGGCGGGCCCGGCGACGCTCGTTTTCGGCGGCGCTGGTAGAGACCTCGACGGGTTGTCCCCCGGCTCGCTCGTCGCCGCCGCCGTGCTCACCCTGGAGCCGGTGGCCTACCAGGTGAAGGGCGAGTTCGCCGGCCTGCGCCCCAGCCTGGGCCGGAGGCTGGGCGTCATCGACGTGCGGGAGGCCTACAGCGCCTCCCCACCCCTGCCGGGGCAACGGCTGCCGGGAGGCAAGAAGGGGCCCACGGACGCGCCCCAGGCCACAACCAGGAAAGACTAGTGAGGGGCAGAGGCTGATGCTTCAGGCGGGTAGACGAGCAGTTTGCTCCCGTACGACGGGTCGGGCCCTATCTCAGCCATGGTCTGCGCGATTGCCTCTGATAGAGTCCGCTTCTCAACCAGGAGATAGTGGAGAAGGCGTTCTGTCGCTGCGTCCGTGTGGTCCGTCGAGACAAGGTCATCCCAGCTTACGAAGGCGCCTGCGCCTTTCCGAACGAAAGCCTCAGCCATCGTGTTGGACCGCAGTCCGTCGCAACCCATCAGAATAACCGTCGCGCCTTCGAAGTCCCCCTTCATCCTCGCTTCAACAAACTTCGCCCTTACCCCAAAGAAATACCCTGGGGGGTTGGTCAAGAAATAGCGGGCTCTCGCCAGGATCCCTGCCTTTCGTTCCGCAACATACCTTTGCCGGTCATACGGCTGGCCCGTGAAAAGGACGACCTCATCCGTGAGTATTCCATCGTCTGTCTGAAAGCGCGCTGAGTGAACCCGCAGCACGACTACCTCATAGTGATGTCTGGGAAGATCCTGGTAGAACTCTATCGTGACTTGCTCGCCGGGGTAGTAGTCCACCGCATATCCGGCGCCCTCCAGCATGCTCGTGGCTTCCTGGACGAAGGCTGAGTTGGGGGACGTCAGGCTTAGCTGGTCGACGATGGCCGCTCTCGGCGGCCCTGGCTGCTCGCCTGACCCCGGCCTGAGCGCAAGGAAGGCCGCAAGCACGGCGAGAGACGCGCAGACAACGACGAGGGCCAGAAGCCCCAGCCACTTCAGACGGGGGGCTCCGCCCTTATCGCGACGGAGCCCCCTTGTCTGACGCACGCTACCGTGCCGCTTCGCCTTCCCGCGCCGGCTCATATCAAATGGCCCATAACGTCAGAGCGCTACCTGATCAAGCGCCTCCTAGCGTACCACGCACCCGCGCTCAAGGCGACAATAGCAGCCGCCAGGCCGCCCGCCAGAGCGGCGTAGCTGGCAGCAGACCAGCCGGAGCTCTCCGCCGCCGTGCCAGCTTCAGCCGCGGTCCCGGCAAGGCCCGGGCCTTCCGCAATGCCGCCCACAGCAGGGCCGATGACCGTTTTGGTGGCGGGGACGCAGAGACGTACGGGCGGGCCACCGACCGACACGTTGGGCTCGACTCCGAACTGAGTCGTCAGGTTGACTACCTTCGGGGGCACCAGCTCAGGTCCCACTATGTTGTAGCACTTGAGGTGCGTCGCGCTCAGGTCTCCCTCGCCGTTCTTGAGGGCTGGTGCGCACAGCCGCGTCGGCTCGGCAACGACCACACCTTCCTCGAGGCCAAACTGCGTCAACACGGCCGGGAGGGTCGCGCCCAGAGGGGCCCCGTCAATGTCGTAGCACTCGTAGTGTGCCGCTGTCGGTGGTGGTTCTGCTGCGGGCGGCGTGGGCACGGGCTGCTTGTTGGCGGGGACGCACAGCTCCAGGGCCTGGCCAACCGTTACATTGTCTTCGATGCCGAACTGACTCGTCAGGTTCACAACAGCGACAGGGTCGTGCCCCACTATGTTGTAGCACTTGAGATGCGGCACATCTTCCGGGTACGGTTGACCTATGCCGGCTGGCAAGCACAGAAGCGACGGCTTGCCAACCACCAGATCGTCCTGAACCCCGAACTGGGTCAGTAGCTTCACGTGCAGATTCACAGGGTCTCCGGTAATGGTGTAGCACTTGTAGGATGGCGTTAATGGCTGCGCCGCGGCAGGCTTGTTGCCACCCTGACCGAAGACAAGCAAGGCAACCACCGCCAGCCCAAGCAAGCCCACCCCGATCAGTGGGGCCCGTGGGATCCTACTCATAGCTTTACCCCTTTCTCGCACAGTGCGGCGAACCCCGCTTCCCGGCGCAGGCCCGCCGTCATCGCCTATCGCGGCAGAGTGCGGCCAGCAGCAGCGGCTCTGGAAAGACGTATGACCGGCCCCATAGGGCCGGCCACCATCACCCTCCCAGGTGACAGCCCGTTCCGGCAGCCCGCCTCTGCCGTCGGGCCATCGCTGACTTGACAGGCGCGCAAGCTACGCCCGCCACGAGCCGTTCCCTGCCGACTTTGAGGAGACATCCGTGCTCCCCCAGAAGCGCCAGTGGTCAGGCGGGGTACACGCTTAGTGGAGAGTGCTATGCCACCAGCGACCCCTATTTACACCGCTTCTTGCCGCTTGTCAAGCCTTTTCTGAACGAAATTTCGCGTCAAGGACGCGGTCGTCTTCGCCTTCTCCGATCCTGGAATCGTCATGAGTGTGACGTGCTGTGTGGCTTATGTCATGTCTGCCATCTGCCGCCGCTCTCGAATCCGGTGAGGCGGCGAAGGGACGACAACCCAGGGGGATAGCCAGGCGGCCAATCGCCCCCGCCCGAGGCGGGTCCGCCCCTGGCGGAGGGCCGCCGCCGTCGGCCTCGGGCGCAGAGGTAGAAAGGCGGGCCACGTCGTTGGGTGATGCCCGTAGAAGGGGCCTGGCGCGGCTAGGCCACCACGCCGTCGCGAGCCAGCTCCTCGATCTCTTCGTCCGGGATGCCCAGGAGCTGGCCCAAGACGTAGCCGTTGTGCTCGCCCAGACAGGGCGATGGCCGTCGGATGGCGGCTGGCGTATCGGAGAGGCGCCACGGGGGCGCCAGCGCGAGACGGGAGCCGATGACCGGGTGTTCCACCTTCTCCAGGGCGCCCCGCTCCCGTAGGTGTGGATCCTGGGCCAGGGCAGCGCCGTCCAGCACCGGCATGGCGGCGACGCCTGCCTTCTGGAGGGTCTCGGTCACCTCGTCGGGCGTGCGATCGCGGGTCCACGCCGAGACGATGTCGTCGAGCTCTTCCCGGTGCCGCCAGCGACTCACGACGTCGGCGAAACGGGGGTCCACCTCCAGGCCGCCCTCGCCCAGCACGCTGCACAGGGCGCGCCACTCCTCGTCGGAGCCCACGGCGATGCTCACCCAGCGCTGGCTCCCCTCGCCAGCGATGGATCCCCCTTCGCCGGGCTGGCAGGGGTAGCAGTTGTGCGGCGACATGGTGCGATCCCAATTGCCATCGCGCCCGGGCACGCGCCTGTTCATCGCGTATTCCATGAAGACTCCGCCGACGAGGGCGCTCACCACCTCCGTCGAGGACAGATCGACGTATTGCCCCTCGCCGGTGCGCTGGTGGTGGTAGAGGGCGGCCAGGACGGCCAGGGCACAGGTGGTGCCTACCCGCAGGTCCACCGCGCCACTGAGGGGGCTGGGCGGGCCGTTCCGATGGCCAGTGATGGAGGACAGGCCCCCCAGAGCGGCGAAGGTAGGCGCGTAGCCCACGTAGGTGCGCTCTGGCCCGGTGCCGCCAACGGCAGAGGAGCAGAGCATGATGATGTCCGGCTTCACGGCCCGCAGGTCTTCGTAGCCCAGGCCCAGTCGCTCCAGGGTACCCGGCCGCATGTTGGCGGTCACCACATCGCAGATGCCGGCCAGCCTACGGGCGATCTCTACCGCCCGGGGCTTCGTCAGGTCCAGGGTGACGCCGAGCTTGCCCACATTGAGGTCGCTGAAGATGGTGGAGTGGTCCGGGCTGGCCAGGACAGGGCCCGTCATCAAGGATCGCACACGCGCATGGTCGAGGCGCTGGCGGCTCTCGACCTTGATGACCTCCGCTCCCAGCAGAGCCAGCAGCAGGGTCCCTTGGGGGCCCGCCCAGGCCCAGGTGAAGTCCAGGATGCGAACTCCCGCCAGGGGACCTTCCTTCACGCTCCTTCTCCTCTAGATAACGCCCGCGGCGGAGAGTCGGGCCAGGTCGCGCCGCGAGTAGCCCAGCCGACCGCAGTAGACCTCGTCATTGTGCTCACCAAGGAGAGGCGCCGGCCGCTCCGCCCGCCAGGGCGTCTCTGAGAACCCGTAGGCGGCGGTGAGATACTCCAGCCGACCAGCCTCCGGGTGCTCTATCTCGGCGATGAAGCCGCGCTGTCGGGCCTGCTCCCAGGCCATCACCTCGGCGACGGTGCGCACCGGCCCCACGGGCACGTTTGCCTCCTGGCCCCGGCGGTAGAGCTCCTCGCCGGTGTAGTGGGCTGCCCACTCCTCGACATACGGCTGGATCTCGTTTCGATGCAGCGAGCGGCTTATCTCGTCGCGGCAGATCTCGTCCTGGGCCCAGGCCGGGTTGCCCATTATCTCCATCAGGCCCTGCCACTGCCGGTTCTGGACGGCGGTAATGACGACGTACCCGTCGCGGCAACGCACAAGGCCACCGACCATGCCCGGGCGCCTGATTGGCGTGGGGTCGTTGGCGAAGCGGGCTATGTCGACCCTTTCCAGGGCCACGAGCGCCTCCAGCTTAGTGACCTCGACCTGCTGGCCGCGACCCGTCTTTGGGCGGACCAACACCGCCGCCAGGGTGGCCAGGGCGGCCGCCAGGCCGACGTCGTACTCCCCGATGTAGCCGCCACCTACCACAGGGCCCTTCGCCGCCTCCCGTGGATCCTGATAGATGAACGACGAGTGGCCGCTGCCGTGGTAGAGGTTGAGGTGATGAGCCCGCCAGTCACGGTAGGGCCCAGATGACCCAAAGGCGGTGATGGAGGTAACGACAAGCTGTGGGTACGCCGCCGCCAGCGCCTCGTGACTGAGGCCCAGGGCCTCGGCGCGACCCGGCGGCAGGTCCTCGACCAGGATGTCGGCGTCTCGTAGCAGCTCGCGCAGGAGATGCCGGCCGCTGGCCGTCGCCACGTCCAGGGTGATACCCAGCTTGTTAGTGTTCAGGTAGAGGAAGAGGCCGCTCCGCTCCGGGTGAGGGATGTCCTGGGGGAAGGGTCCCGCTTTCCGGGCGGGGTCGCCGCGGGCGGGCTCCTCGATCTTCAGTACCTCGGCCCCCAGGTCGGCCAGGAGCTTGGTGCAGTAGGGGCCGGCGATCATCCCGCACAGCTCTACGACCCGGAGGCCTGCCAGTGCCGTTTCCGTCATATCGATGCGTCTTCGCTGCGCCCCCCGTCACAGTGTCCAGTGCTTTGACCCATGCTAAGAAACCCTGGCGCACAGAGCAAGGGCCTTACGTCCCGACATGGCGCCCCCAGGGCGCAAGTCAGAAGGCCCCAAAGCTGGCTGGGATGTTCCACGCTACCTCGCCGTGACTGCAGACCCCCAGGACTGCCCACGGCAAGCGGGGAAAGCACCGCCGAGCTGCGCTTCACTTCGCGGCAGCGTTTTGCCAAATCCGGGGAACCCACACTTGACGGAGTCCCGTGATCATCCGAAGATGCTTACCGAATGCGGAAGAGAGTTGTCATCCGCTCGCTGCAGAGACGACGTTAAGAGCAGGTGATGGTGCGCGGGTTCCTTTTTCTCTCCCTGGCAGTCCTTATGGCCGCATTTCGCCCCTTGCCTGCCGCCAGGGTCTCCGGCGAGCCTCTGGTGGCCCCTCAGATCACGGTCTCGGCCCAGCAGTGCGATACCTCGTCGCCGGGCAGCGTCAGCGCCACCATCTCCTGGGTCCCCTCGCGCCGCGGCAACCAGTGGCTGGACATCAGCCTCTTCAACAACCGGTTCGCCCCCGGCACCTTCGCCGGCATCGGTCCCTTCCCGCCCGACACCAGCAGCTTCGTCTGGGGCGGCCTTCGGCCGCGCCTCACGCACTTCCTTCGCATCAACACCCGCAGCCCCTACGGCTGGGAGCCCAGCCAGACCATTGCCTTCGCCACCCAGGCCTGCAGCGACGACCCGGCGCTGTCCCAGCCCAACGGGGAGCTCGTGGGCCTGCGAGACCGCCTGTGGGCTGAGATCGCCGCCTCGGGCCTCAATGCCGCCGTGGCCGTCACCGACCTCCAGACCGGCGAATCCATCGACGTCAACGGCGACGGGCCGCGGCTGCCGGGATGCACCATCAACTTCTTTGTCCTCCTGTCCGTGGTCATGGACCTCCAGGAGGGGCTCTATGGCGAGAGCGAGGTGGGCGACCTCATCGCCCGCACGGTGTGGAGCAGCAACCCCATCACCGCCCGCGATCTGCTGCGCAGGACAGGAATGGGCGACCTGGGGGCCGGCCTGGT
>Ga0315291_10006229_pt1 | contig 14833 bp, 8 predicted proteins | sample YL17G12_20_MG_FD_203070 | JGI IMG/M metagenome (GOLD analysis project Ga0315291, IMG submission 203070) | Sediment microbial communities from Yellowstone Lake, YNP, Wyoming, USA - YL17G12_20 | ecosystem: Environmental > Aquatic > Freshwater > Lake > Sediment | place: USA: Wyoming | collected...
TGATGCGCGCGGCATCGCCGCCGGTGAACTCGAGCGGGCGGCCGAGGCGGCGCTTGCGGGCCGCGCTCTTGCGCGTCAGCAGATGGCTCTTATGGGTGTGCCGCCCGATCACTTTGCCGCCGGCGGTCGTGCGGAAACGCTTCGCCGTTGATTTATGAGTGCGCATCTTAGGCATCGCTGTATCTCTCCTCAAGCGCCGCGCGCCACTAAAGACACCGACCGCGGCCGTCGCGAACGGCGACCGCGGCGCAACCGACTTGCGGATCGTGCAGTCGGCAACTCACCAACCGCGAGTGGCTGACTGCGGCTACGGATCTTCGCCCGAGGCGGCGACCGTCGTCTGCGCCCCGACGCCGAGGTCAGGACGCCTGCGCCTTCTCGGTGCTTTCGGTGGCGTCGGCCTTTTCGGGCTTCTGGGCTTTCTCGACCTTATCCGTCTTCTCGGCCTTGGGGGCGACGATCATGGTCATGGTGCGCCCTTCGACCGACGGGTGCTTCTCAACCTGAGCGATGTCGCTCACGCCCTCGGCAAGCCGCTTCAGCACGCGCTGCCCGAACTCGGGATGAGTGAACTCGCGACTGCGGAACAGCAGGTTCAGCTTTACCTTGTCGCCATCGCCGAGCAGCCGGCGCAGAAGCTTGAGCTTGACGCTGAAGTCGTGCTCGTCGATGCGGGGACGCAGGCGAATCGCCCGCATCTCCGCCGTCTTCTGCTTCTTACGGGCGTCGTGGTCGCGCTTGCTCCGCGCGTACTTGTACTTGCCGAAATCCATTATGCGGCAGACGGGAGGGTCGGCGCCGGGCGCCACCTCGATGACGTCCAACCCCTTTTCCGCCGCAATCTGCAAGGCCTCGCGGGTGCTGACAACCCCCAACTGCGCCCCATTTTCGTCAACGAGCCGAACCTGGGGAGCGCGGATCGACTGGTTCACCCGAAGCTCTCGTCTGTCGATTGTGCTCTTACCCCTGTGGGCCGGAAGTATGGCTAAGCGACGCCTGTGCTCCGATCAAACCACGCTCGGAGTATATCAAAACATCGCGCGGGTGTCAAACGGGATTCAGTCCTGGATATCGCCCCCGCAAAGCGTCCGCCGCCAGCCACCGCGACACGTCGCCGGCGGCGCCGTTGCGCCTAACGCGCCGGTCGATATCGGCGCCGGGTCGATCTCGATCTCATCACCCGACCGTTTTACAGCCCGCCCGTCGCGGTCGCGCAACCGCTCCTGCGCCTAACCCAGATTATGCATAGCGAGCGTGACAGCTTCACCTGGCGGGTGAAACCGGGCGCGACCTTCACAAGGTCGCGAATCTCGCGCGCTCATGGAGCGCGCGCCCTGTGACGCGGCCTTGCTTACGCATAATCCTGGTCTAAGGCTGCAGCGGGCCGGTGACGATGACATCGCCGCTGCTGCGAGGATTGCCGCGGGACCAGTAGTAGGGGAAGCTGAGGGCGACCTCGCGCCCATCGGCGGTGTAGTGATGCAGGGCGAGGCCGAACTGGATGACCAGGCCCTGGGGGATGATGCCGGACACTCTGACCATGCCCTCGAAGGTGTAGCCCGCGACGCCGCGCGGGGTGCGAGTGGTTTCCCCGCTGGGGTCTGCGGGAATGCGTCGCACGATGAGGCTGGCTTCCCGCGTGCGACCGTTGCTGTCGGTCACCGTCTGCGCGCCCGGCCGCAAAGTGACCATGAAGCGATAGGGTCCCGTTTCCAGTTCCAGCCAGTCGGCGCCGACGTACGAGGTCACGGTCACGGCGATCCTAGCCGGATCGTACAGCCTGCCGGCGAAGTAAAGCGCACCGGCATCCCACATCAGGTAGGCGCTGCCCTCGACGCTCGGCGCGTCACTTTCGTATGCCGACGGGCGCAGCACCATCGGCATGGCGCAGCCCCAATCCTTCAGGTCACCGTCAATGTGGACCTCGGCGGCGCAGCGCCGCAGCTCGTAGCGCTCCACCACCTCAAACAGCGTCGGCTTGAGGCGCGCGAAGGAGGCCTGCATGTAGAAGCGCCGGTTGCTGCGTTCGATCCCATCCACCAGCGAGCCGCGCGGCTCGCCGCTGACGCTCACCAGCGCCGGCTCCGGGTTGGAAGCGGCTCCCTGCCCGCCGCTGTAGCACGGCCAGTTGCTGCCGATCACGAACGCCTGCTTGGCGAGGGTTTCAAGATCCCCCTGGTACTCGATCGCCGCGGGATCGCGGGCCGGGCCCGGGCCGCGCGCGGCCGGCGTCAACCGCAGCGGTGTGATGAGCAGCGGAAGCCCCGAATCGCTGTACATCTGCGTCAGTTCCTGCGCGCTGCCGTCGGCCCCCCACTCGACCGAGACCGCGTCCATGCGCTGGCGCATCGCTGCCAGCACCTCGCGCGCCGGGGGCTCCCGGAAGCGGCAGCCGAGCAGCAGATGATGCGGGTCGTGCGCTCTTATCGCCGCGCTCACGACCTCGAAGTAGCGCTCCGCGATGAGCGTCAGCAGCGCGGAGCGATCGGCGCTGACCTCGTAGCCCAGGAACCGGGGTCCGGGGCGCAGATCGCGCATGTCCCCAAGCTGCTCCCACGATTCGAGCGACAGGTTCCACGCCGCATTGAAACGGTTGAGGTCCTCGCTGTGGCGGCGGCGCAATTCCGCCACGAGCGCGCGCTTGGCCGGTGATTGCCTCGGCGTTGCGAAGAAGGCGCCGACCAGGTCCTGCGGGCCGTCCGCGCGCCATTCGAGGCCGTCGTCGCTGAAGTACCCCAGAAGCCACGGGTCGTCGGCGCGCGCGGCGCATATGTCCTGCGCCACCTCGTTCACCATGCGCTCGAAGCCGGGATCGAACACATCCGGGAACTTGCGACCGACGCTGCCCCCCGCCGCCAGGGCCGGCTGGCTGAGGCCGAGCAGCAGCGTGTAGGCCAGCCCCTCCCCTTGTACGTCCCTGGGGGCGTGGGGGCCGACGCTGTTGAAATCCCAGGTCGCGAGCTGCCGGCGCACCTGGGCCGGCTTGTCGCCCGGCGCCGGGTTGACTGCTTCCACCCCCTTGGCCAGGAACACGTTGCCGGTAGGGGTGATGAACCACCAGCGGTCGCGGATCTTCTCGAGGTGGAAGAACCCGGTCTGCTGCCCCCAGATATCGTGCCACCCGCCGTATTCGTCATAGGCGGGCGCGGCGGCGGCCGCGGCGCACACTGAGAGCGCCAGCAGCGCGGTCAGCCAACGCAGATGAGACGTTTTCATGCACACCCAAGCTGTAGGGCGCGGGTTCCACCCCGCGCCGAAGCCCACGGCGGGCCGTGGAAGACCCGCCCTACAAATGTTGTTCCACACATGGGCCCGGCGGGTGGCCGCCCCCCACTTTGGTGGCGCAGGACGCCTTCGTCCGCCGAAGCGGAACTTCGTCGCCCGCGAAGGCGGATTTCATCCCTTCGACAGGCTCATGGCAGGCTCTGCGTTCATCAGCTCGCCCCCCACACGCTATTCGCGCAGGAGGCAGCCGCCTCCTGCCGATGGGCGGCGGAGGTAGCGCCGCGCGCGCGGCGAAAGCAATCGAGGGTATGGCGTGAAGACACGCGAAGGGGTCCTCGGATGACGGGTTGGCTGGCAGCGCTGGGGGTGGCGGGGGCGTGGTGATCCCTGACAAGGAGGGCAGGAAGATGGTCAAGGCAAAGTGGCTGGTGGTGGCGGTTGTGGTCTGCGTGGCGGCGGCGGCGGCCTGGGCTGCGGGACAGGGTTTGCGTTGGGAGTACCGGTCCTACAAAGGGGAGTTACTGCGCATTGACCGGCTGACCGGTGACATATACGTGGGCAACCCGTTGGGAGAACGCCCCTGGGTAAACTTCGCTCGCGAGGCGAAACGGGAAGCGCGCGCCAAGACACGCGCTGAGAGGTCGATTCGGGCGCTTCTCAAAAAGGCTGAGCGGGAGTACAGCGCCAAGTACTCGGACTACGTGCACTACCTTGACGAGTTGTGGGCGTACGAGGACGCACCAACCCGCGCTAGGCGCATTGCCAACGACATCAATTACTGGGCGGAATTGAGCCCCGATCAGCGCCGGGAACTGGAGCAGGCTCTCCCTGCCGCCAACCCTGAGTACTACTACCCCGCGGACCCGGGCATCGCTGGCGCCATGGTGGCGGCGCGGTGGCGACTAGCGGAGCCGTCGCGGAAGTGACGCGGCAGGAGGTGAAGTGGTGAACGCGACCTGTTGGGCTTACTTGCAAGACGGCACGATCTCCGGCGCGCCGGCGGTGGCGCAGGCAAAGGAACGACAAGCCACAAGCGGCCCCGGCGTCCCTTGAGGCGCGCAACGATGACGTTCAACTTCGAGCCGTACGTCGAGTTCTGCCGGCGCCGGGCGGCGCTGTTCCGCAAGGTTGCCATCGGCGTCGCCCTCTTCGGCTCGGCTCTGTTCTGGGCTAACTATGCGGTTGACCTCGCGCGGGGCGCCCCCTTCATCCACACCTCCCGCATATCGAGCCTGGTGTGCGCGGGGTCGTTCCTGGGCGCGGCGGTCGCCATCTATCTCGACCTGCGGGCGTCGCGGGCCGACGATTCGGGCCGGCCCTAGTACCTTCCGGCAGAGATCCGCGTACGTATTGACTGTCATTCTGAACGAGCGAAGCGAAGTGAAGAATCTTGCTTCGGGTCAAGATTCTTCGCCTTTCGGCTCAGAATGACACTCTAGCGGCGCCCGTCACCGCCTGGAGCGAATTGTCGCGTTTTTACGCAAGCAAGTACTAGCCGCCACGCCCCACCCGGGAGACCGCCGGGTCCCTACCATTCCCAGCGGGGCATGACGCCCTGCAGCAGGGCGGTGACGGCGGCGCCGCAGACCGTCGCCTGGAGGTCGCGCCGATCGAAGTAGCTGTCGGAGAGCTCCTTGGCCGTGCCCACCAGCACGCCCGCCGCGAAGCTGCGCCAGCAGCGGTCGGCGCCCGCGTGGTCGTCAATGGCGTATGCCAGGCTGCTGGTCATCGCGCCAAGCTGGTAGTGGCGCTGCCATTCCGCCCCTTCGGACTCGAACAGCCGCCCGGCGGCGACACCCATCAGCGCCGGCGGCGCCGCGGCGCGCACTTGGCCGTCACGCGCGCCGGCGAAGTCCACGCACAGGTAGAGTTCCGCCGCTTGCCGCTGTGTGGGCCGGCATACGTCGGGCGGCTCCTGCGCCGCCGGCCCGGCGCCGACCAGAAGCGACGGCCTGAGGCCGGAGAGCGCTGCGAATGGGCGCGACTTCCCCAGAAGTCGCGATGACTTCGCGCGGTCTGCAGACCGCGCGCCCGTTTCCTGCGGCTGGGCTGCCGCCCAGCCGAGGGCGCAAAGGACGACGAGAAGACAGACAAGCAATCGCACGGTAACCTCCCGCGGCGCCATCGGGGCAATACGCGGGACGGCCCATCGGGGAAGGCGGCAGCGTCAGGGTTGCTCGGGGAAGTGGTGCGGACGGCGGGCGCGCGCTCCCGGCAGCCGACACCATCACTTCTCCGGCGCGCCCTGGTTCGACCCGGGCCGGCACAAGTCTCAGGGGCGGAAAACCGTATCCTACCCTGCGAGGCTTTCTAGCCTCGACCCCGCTCGTGCTACCCGGCGGCAACAGGCGCCAGATATGATGCTGTCGGGGCGGGAGCGCCCCTCCGCCCTCGATCTAAGGTTTGAAGCAATAGTTGTGCCACCGAGCGCGACGACGATGGGGGTGTGACCGTTTTTCGTTGGTTGATATGCTGCGCACCAGTGTGGCACAGTCGCCCCCGGCTGTGCCCGTGCCGCATTCGCGGCGCGGTAGTGAACAGGCGAGGGCGCCTGTTCCACATCCGGCGGAGCACATCCCCGCTTTTTGCGGTCACACCCCACGGCGAAGCGTCATTGCCCCGGGGGGAACCTTTGTGCTATACTTCGCGCAGGCAAACGGAGGTGCCGGCGTGAGCGGGCGCGCGGCTCGTGTGTTATTGCTATGCCTGGCGGTCATCGCCCTGGTGGCGGGGTGCGCGGGCGAGCGCGCGCCGCAGGGAGTCCGGCTCACCCTCTTCACCTGGGTGCAGCCGGAGGAGCTGGCCGTCAACCAGCGCCTGATCGCCGACTTCGAAAAGCAGCACCCCACCATCCACGTCGAGATCACCAACGACCCCAGCCAGCGCGCCATGGACAAGCTGCAGACGAGCATTGCCGCGGGCAAGGCTCCGGATGTGATGTCCATCCACGGCGCGTTTTTTCTGCCCTTCGCGGCCAAGGGCGCCTTGCTCGACCTGCAGCCGTTGATCGACGGGGACGCACAATTCGACCTCGGCGATTTCTACCCGCAGTTGTTGCCGCTGTGCCGCTACGAAGGCCGTCTCTACTCCCTGCCCCGCTACTCCTCGGTTTACGTGCTGTTCTACAACCAGGACCTGTTCGACGAGGCCGGCGTCTCTTACCCCGATGGGTCGTGGACGTGGGCTGACTACCTGGCGGCGGCGCAGAAGCTGACGCGCCACAGCTCCGACCCCGCGCAGCAGCGCTACGGCTGTGTCATAGACTTCTGGGGCGCGCGCATCTACCCCTGGGTCTGGCAGAACGGCGGGCAGATCCTGGACGAGTCGCGCACCAAGTGCCTGCTCGACCAACCGCCGGCGGTGGAGGCGCTGCAGTTCCTGGTGGACCTCGCCGCCAGGCACAAGGTGGCGCCGCGCATCAGCCAGGAGGACTCGCGGGAGACGCGGGAGTGGTTCAAGGCGGGGCGGGTGGCGATGTTCATGTCGGGGGCGTGGGACGTGCAGGTGCTGCGGCGCTCGCCGACGCTGCGCTGGGGTATCGCTCCACTGCCCAAGCAGAAGGAGCGCGCGACCCTGGCCGGCACCGAGAACTACGCCATCGCCGCCACCACCAAGCATCCCAAGCAGGCGTGGGAGCTGTTCAAGTTCCTGCTGAGCCCGCACAGCCAGGAGGTGATGGCGGCGCAGGTGGACAAGCAGCCCTCGCGCCGGTCGGTGGCGCAGGGCGCATACCTGCACGCCAAGGTGGGCTATGACCGGCGGGTGCTGGTGGACGCGCTGGGATACGGCAAGCTGGCGCCGAATGTGCCGGAGTGGGATCGCATCTCGCATCTCATCCAGGACCGGCTGGACGAGATCTGGATCGGCGAGCTGGCGGTGCGGGAGGGCATGCGCCGAGCAGCGGCGGAGGTAACACGGGAGCTTACGGCGCAGCAGGCGCGGTGACGGGCGATGTTACCGTTCATGGTATATGCGACCGACCGGGAGCGCAAGCGCGTTCCCTACGCCACCTACACGCTCATCGGGCTCAACGTGCTGACCTACCTGGGGCTGAACACGCTTGGGAGCCCGCAGAGCTTCTATGCGGCGCAGATGCAGTTCGGCTTCGTGCCGACGGCTGGGCGCTGGTATTCCGTCATCACCTCCATGTTCATGCACGGCAACATCTGGCACCTGTGCAGCAACATGATTTTCCTGTGGGTGTTCGGGGCGCTGGTGGAGGAGGGGCTGGGGATCGCGGTGTTTCTGACCCTTTTTCTCGGCAGCCAGTTGGCGTCGAACCTGCTGCACGCGACCGTCGGAATCGCGTTCGGCAGTGCGGCGATGAGCAAGCCGGTGATCGGGGCGTCGGGAGCGGTGGCCGGGCTGCTGGGGGTGACGGCGGTGCGCTTCTACCGCACGCGGCTGCGCATCGCCTATTGGGTGGTGGTAAAGGCGGGGGTGATCGAGGTCGCGGCGTGGGTCTTCATCGCGCTGTGGGCCGGCTACCAGACGTTCACGGCGATGGTTTCGCTGGTGGCGGAACGCAGCGGCCTCAGCGGGGCCGACCCGGTGGCGCACTGGGCGCATCTGGGTGGCTTGGTCTTCGGCGTGGTGGGGGCGGCGGTGCTGCGGCTGCATCCCGAGGCCCAGCGGGAGTACCTGCTGGTGGAGCTCAGGCGCGACCCGCTGTCCGTGTCGGGTTATGACGTCATGCGCGACTTGCAGCGCCTGATGGCAGAGGACCCTGGCGCTGCGGAACCGCACCACGCGCTGGCCAAGCAGTACGTGTTCGATCGCAAACACGAACAGGCCGGCCACTCCTACCTGCGGGCCATCGACCGCTACCTCAAGGCCGCTAACCGCAAGGGTGCAGCCGAGGCCTATGAAGAGCTTGTCGCACTGTACCCGGAGTGTGTGCTCAATCTGCGCAACCAGTTCGCCATTGGGGTTGCGCTGGAGCAGGAGGGGCGCTACGCGCTCGCGGTGCAAGTGTACGTGCAGCTCACCAGTTCCTACCCCGACGCCGAGGAGGCGCAGGTGGCGCTGATGCGGGCAGCCGCCTTGTGCGCGGAGCGGCTGGCCGATCCCAGGGGCGCGCTGGGCTACCTGGAGCGCCTCGCAGCTGACTATCCCGAGGGCCGCTGGGCGCAGTTCGCATCGGGCCAGAGCGCCAAGCTTCGCGGCCTGCTCGGGGAATAGGCTGTTCCAGCGTAGGGGCAAGGCATGCCTTGCCCCTACAACTCGTAGCGCAGGTTTCAAACCTGCGCTACCAACGCCCGGTGGAAGGCGAATCGCCCTCCCGCGTCGAAGGGAAACGGCGCGAGCGAGGCCCGCATCGCCACGGCGGGGGCTCACGCGTAGCAGGAACCCAGACGGGCGATCACGCCGCAGCATCGGCGGTTGCAGGCGAGTGCGGCTCGCCGCGGGGCTGCGGCGGAGATGCTGCTCAGGCGAGGCGGCGCGATCCGCGGCCACGGGGCGGATGCGCCGGTTCGGGACGGCCAAAAGGAGCGTCATCAGATGTTTGGAATGCCCACGCGGTTGAGGGCGCCCGGGTTGTGGCTGGCCGCGGCCGTGGCGCTGGTGCTGGGCGCGCGCGCGGCGGGCGCGGCAGAGGACTTTGAGCCGCAGCTAAAGCAAGCGTGCGGCCGCCTGGCGCCGCAGGTCAGCGTTGACAACTTGCGACGGCATGTGGAAACGCTGGCCAGCTTCGGCAGCCGCGTCACCGGGTATCCCGGGTGCAAGCGGGCCGAAGACTACGTTTACGGTTACCTCAAGGGCCTTGGCCTGCGGGATGTCCACAAGGAGCCGTTCGTCACCAGCGCCCCGGTGAACCGGCGCTCCGTGCTGGAGGTGCAGACCGACAGCGGCGTGGAGACCATCCCGCTGTATCCCCTGTGGCCGAACAACGTGCGCACGTCGCAGTTGCCGCCGGAGGGCGTGAGCGGACAGGTAATCTGGGGAGGCCAGGCCGAGCTGACCGACCTCAACGGCAAGCCGGTGGAGGGCAGCATCGTGCTGTTCGACTTCCGCTGCGGCAGCCGCTGGCTCAACGGCCCGCGGCTGGGGGCCAAGGCGGTGATCTTCGTCGAGCCGGACCAGCCCTCCCTGCGCGGCGAATCGGAAGCCAAGTTCCTATCGATTCCGGTGGACATCCCGCGCTTCTGGCTGCGGCGCGGCGACGCGCTGCGAGTGACGGCGCGGCTGCAGTCCACCCCCCAGGTGCGGGGGCGCGTGCTATGCGACATGGGGTGGATGCAGCCGACCGACGAAACCGAGCGGGCGGGAATCCTCTATCGCGGCCACAACATCGTCGCCACCATCCCCGGCACCGACCGCTTGCTGAAGAAGCAAGTGGTGATGCTCAGCGCCTACTACGACTCGATGTGCATCGTGCCGGAGATGGCGCCGGGGGCGGAGAGCGCGTGCGGCATCGCCACCCTGCTGGAGCTGGCGCGCATCTTCCAGGAGAATCCACCCAAGCGCACCGTCAAGCTGCTCGCCACCGCCGGTCACTTCGAGGCGCTGACCGGGATCCGCGAATACTTCGGGCGCCACCTGCCGGAGATGGAGAAGGGCAAGCCGAAGTCGAAGCCCGCGAAGTTCTTGGGCTTCATCCCCTACACCCACGACTACCGCGTGCGCGACCAGATCCACCTCTTCGCCGCCCTCGACCTGTCGAGCCAGAACTCGCGCGTGGGCATCTTCTACAAGGGCTACTACTACAACTATCGCGAGGACCTGCAGCGCGACTTCTCCGACATCGGCCGCGTTTACCGCGAGTCGGGCGACATCATCGTCGCCGCGCTCGGCTACAGCGCCGACGACACCTTCGCCGACGGCATCAACCCCATCTCGGGCAAGCCGTGGCGCACCTTCATCCCCGGCAAGATCGCGCTCGAGAACGAAGCGTTCACCCTCGGCGGCGGCAAGGGGGTGGCGTTCGTCACCACCGACGACAGCCGCGCCTACGTGGACACGCCGTGGGACCTGCCGCGGTACGTGGACTTTCGCAACCTCCACCGCCAGGCCACCTTCCTGGCGTGCTCGCTGTGGAACTTCCTGCACGACCCCGAGGCGCCGGTGGATGAGAACCCCCGCTTCTCGAAGATGACGCTCAACGGCGGTTTCGCCATCCTGCGCGGGCGAGTGGTGACGTTCAACCCGCGCAAGGGCCTCATCCCCAACGATCCCCTGCCGCAGTCGATGGTCACGGTGCGGCCGGGGGACTGGTTCGGGGTGGCGGTCGGGCGCATCATGAAGCAGACGTTCATGGGCGTGCGCGGGGACATGGCGCAGATGGTGTCGGACGACGGGTGGTTCACCTTCTACGGGGTGCCGACCATCAACGCCTACGGCGCGCGCCGGCCGGTGTTCGTTGACGCCTATCATACCGACCCGCGCACCGGCGACATTGACTATGCGCCGGACCTGGGGGTGAACGGCAACAAGGCGTTCTCCATTCAGCTCTTCATGACCATGGGCGAGCGCGAGGCGACGGTGGTGACGTTCCCGTGCGCGTCGCTGGCGCTGTTCGATATCGTGGACCCGGCGAGCCTGCGCACGCTGACCGACATGTACATCTACGACGCGGAGACCGACGCCGAGCCGCGCTCCTTCGGCTACGCGATAGCGCGCCCCGAGTTCTGGGTGTCGCACGTGGAGGACGTGGCGCTGGTGTTTGCGCCGCGGCGCGCGGAGTGGGAGCGAGCCAAGGGAGCGCAGACGCCGCCCACGCGGGTCAAGATCGTGATGCAGATGGGGCCGGCGGCGAAGCGGCTGGTGCTGCTGAACGCGAGCCCCAAGCATCCCCTCGGGCTGGGCATCCTGGCCGACCGCAACCGGCTGCTGTCGCGCACGCCGTTGCGCGTGGCGCGCGACATGTGGTACCTGGACGAGTCGCGCATCGACGTGCTGACGCGCTTCCGCATCATTGACCAGGCGCTGGCGCTCCTGCACCAGCGCGCGAAGGATTACATCGTCGGCGCCGAGGAGGCGTGGCGCACCCAGGACTACGCCAGCTTCGACGGGCGCGCGCGCGCCGCCTGGGGCTACGAGGCGGCGGCCTATCCGCGGGTGCAATCCACCCAGCACGACGTGGTGCGCGGAGTGCTGTTCTACCTCGTCCTCATAATCCCGTTCGCCTTCTTCCTGGAGCGGCTGGCGTTCGCGTTCCCCGACCTGCGCTGGCAGATCTCGGCGACGGTGGGGATCTTCGCCGTCACCTTCCTGCTGTTCCGGGTCATCCATCCCGCCTTCGGCATCCTGCAGGTGACGCCGCTGGTGATGTTGCTGGCGTTCATCATGATGACGCTGGCGGCGCTGGTGATCTTCCTGCTGTTCGGCAAGTTCGAGTCCCAGCTCAAGGCGCTGCAGACCAAGATGGGGGGCGTGCACCGCGCCGACATCGGGCGCATGAGCGTGGCGATGGCCGCCTTCACCCTGGGCATCAGCAACATGCGCCGGCGGCGGGCGCGCACCGTGCTCACCTGCATCACCCTGGTGCTGCTGACCTTCACCGTGCTGAGCTTCACCTCGGTCGTCACCGGGGTGCGCTACAACGATCGCCCGTCGCCGGGCAAGCCGCGCTACAACGGGATCATGGTGCGCAACGCGGTGTGGGAGCCGCTGGAGGAGTCCGCCTACCGCGCCCTCAACGACGAATACGGAGAGAAGCGCACGGTGGTCGCGCGCGCGTGGTTCGCGACCTCGCTGCGGGACGAGCAGTCCTTCATGCGCGTCACCAGCACCACCAGCGACAAGGCCTACAACGTGCGCGCGGGGGTGGGGCTAATGCCGGGCGAGGCCCGGGTCACGCGCCCCCAGGACGCGCTGTCCGCGGGCCGCTGGTTCAGGCCGGGGGAGCGCCTGGCGGCCATCGTGCCCACCGCGGTGGCGAACATACTCAACATCTCCGCGGCCGACGTGGGCAAGGCCAAGATCAGCTTCTCCGGGCTCGATCTCGACCTGGTGGGAATCGTGAGCACGCGCAAGATGCGCAACGTCAAGGACCTCGACAACGAGCTGCTGACGCCGGTGGACTTCATCCAGATGATGAAGCTCCAGAGCTCGGGCCAGCAGCAGGGCGAGGCGGGATTCCAAGAGTACCTGCACCTGTCGCCCGATGACTGCATTTACGTCCCCTACTCGCTCGCCATCAACCTGGGGGCGCAGGTGCAGTCGGTGGCCATCGACTTCATGACCCCCGACGAGGTGCGCGTCCGCCTGGAAGACCTGATGCCGCGTCTGGGGTACAACCTCTACGCCGGCATGGAGGACAAGATCCGGCGCTGGAGCTCGATGGGCTCGACCTCGGTCACCGGGCTGGCCGACATCATCATCCCCATCATCATCGCCGCCCTCATCGTGCTCAACACCATGCTGGGGTCGGTCTACGAGCGAGTGCGGGAGATCGGCATCTTCAGCTCGGTCGGCCTCGCCCCCAGCCACATCGGCACCCTGTTCCTGGCCGAGGCCTTCGTTTACGCCATCATCGGCGCCATCCTCGGCTACGTCATCGGACAGGGGACGGTGAAGGTCATCACCACCTACAACCTGCTGCCCGACCTTTACCTCAACTACTCGTCGATGTCGGCGGTCGTGTCGACCGCCATCGTCATCGGCGTGGTGCTGCTGTCCACCATCTACCCGGCGCGCAAGGCGTCGGAGGTGGCGACGCCGGCGCTCGACCGGCGCTGGCACGTGCCGGAGCCGGTGGGCGATGACTGGGAGATCCCCATGCCTTTCGCCGTCACCGGCGCGCAGGCGGTGGCCCTCAACGCGTTCATGTCGGAGTGGTTCGCCGCCTACGAGGAGTACAGCATCGGCGATTTCGTGACCCAGGACGTCAGCACCGAGGAAGTGCCCGCCGAGCACGGCACGGAGTACATCATCCGGCTGATGACTTGGCTGGCGCCGTTCGACCTCGGCGTGAGCCAGCGGGCGGAGCTGCACTTGGTGCCCACGGCCATGGAGGACGTGTTCGAGATCAAGCTGCTGCTGCGGCGCGAGTCGGGCGACGTCAGCTCGTGGAAGCGGGTCAACCGCCGCTTCCTCAACACCATGCGCAAGCAGTTCCTGATCTGGCGCACGCTGAGCGCCGAGGACCGCGAGCGCTACCTGAGCGCGACGGAGACGACGGCCGCGAGTTAGGGCGGGGGCGCGCGCCGGGATCCGATCTTGCTGCGGGCGTCAGGGTGCCGGAGCGCGGGGCCATCCATGGGCGGCGCAAGGCCGGCTCACGGAAAGGCCTCCGGCCGAGGAATGGGCGCGGGCCGCGCAGAAGAGAGCGCTCGGGCGGCCGGCGAAGGGCCGGTGTCCGACCGTGTGCGGCTGCCATGCTGATGGCGCGAGCAAGCCTGGAACGAAGCCGGCGGCGCACGACGGCGCGCGGCGGGCGTTCCGGAGGTGAGTGATTGAGCGATAAGGATGACAAGGTAGAGCGGCCGGAACAAGAGCCCGAAAAGGAAGGGGAATTCGGGCTCTACTCCGAGCGCCTGCCGGAGCTGGAGCCGACGGAGTTCCACGAGGGCTTCACCCTGCGCACCGTGCTGGGGGCGTTCTTCGTCGGCTTCATCATGATGCCCGGCGCCATCTACCTGGGGCTGCTGGTGGGCCAGGAGCTGGGGTCTGCGGCGGAGTGGACGACCATCATCCTGTTCACCGAGATCGCGCGGCGCTCGTTCACGCCGATGCGGCGCCAGGAGTTGTACCTCATATTCTACATGGCGGGGGCGCTGGCGGCCGGAGGCGGCACCCTGGCGCTGAGCGGGGGGCCGTTCGCGGGGCTCATATGGAACCAGTACGTGCGCGCCTCGCCGGCGGCCGTGGGGTTCGGCATCGCCAACGATATCCCCAGGTGGTTCGCCCCGCCGCCGAATTCGCCGGCTATCTTGAACCGCACATTCCTGCACCCCGACTGGGCGATCCCGATCATGCTGCTCGTCATCGGCCAGGTGCTGGGGCGCATGCAGTGGATCGGGCTCGGCTACCTGCTGTTTCGCTCGACCTCCGACGTCGAGCGTTTGCCCTTCCCCATGGCCCCCGTCGCGGCGCAGGGCGCCACCGCCCTGGCCGAGGTCACGCGCGACGAGGAGTCCTGGCGCTGGCCGGTGTTCAGCGTCGGCAGCATGGTCGGGCTGACCTACGGGCTGGTGTACATTCTCGTGCCGACGGTCACCGGGGCCCTGTTCGCGGAGCCGATCCAGCTCATCAAGATCCCGTTTATCGATCTCACCTCCAACACGGAGGGCCTCTTCCCCGCGGGCAAGATCGCCCTCGGCACCGACCTGGGAGCGGTGCTGGTGGGCTTTATTCTGCCCTTCCCCATCGCGGCGGGGCAATTCATCACCTCCATCTTCTCCAACTTCATCTTCACCCCGACGCTGTACCGCATGAACCCGGGGTTGTTCCCGAGCTGGCGCCCGGGCATGAGCCTCATCCAGACCGACATCGCCACCGGCATTGACTTCTGGATGAGCATCGGCATCGGCGTGGCGGTCAGCTTCGCCATCATCGGCTTCATTCAGGTCGGCGGCAGCTTCCTGCGCTCGCGCAGCGAGGCGGACCGGCGCCACCTCGGGCGCAGGTTTGTTCCGCCGCCGCCCGGCCGCGGGGACTTCCCGCT
>Ga0315291_10006231_pt1 | contig 14830 bp, 10 predicted proteins | sample YL17G12_20_MG_FD_203070 | JGI IMG/M metagenome (GOLD analysis project Ga0315291, IMG submission 203070) | Sediment microbial communities from Yellowstone Lake, YNP, Wyoming, USA - YL17G12_20 | ecosystem: Environmental > Aquatic > Freshwater > Lake > Sediment | place: USA: Wyoming | collected...
CCGGCTTGGCCGCCGTCTTGGCCCCGGCCTTGGCGGCGGGGGGTTTCTTCTCGGGCGGCGCCGGAGGGAAGTACTCCTTGAAGTTGATGACGTTCATCGAGTTCGGCCGGATGCTCTTCGCTTCGCGCGTCTCGACGTTGACCCGCTGGAGGGAGCCGCCCTGGCTTTCGAGGTAAACCGTGCGCCAGTCCTGCGGGTCGTTCTGGGTGTGGAAGCCATCGCCGCCGCCGATGTTGTACCAGAAATCGGTCAGGATCTGTCCCTCGCGGCTCATCGACGGGCCGCCCCAGGTGCCGTTGTCCTGGAGCCCGCCGTAAACGTAATAGGGGTCGCGCATGTCGGCGCTGACGGCGTAGAACTGGGCGACGCTGAGGTTGTCGAAGAAGACCCAGGTTTGGCCGTGGTCGTAGGTGAGGGAGGCGCCGCCGTCCTGCCCGACGTAGAAGCGGTTCTTGTTCGACGGGTCGATCCACATGGTGTGGAAGTCGGGGTGGAGGCCGCCGACCTGGCTCCAGGTCTTGCCGCCGTCCGCCGAGAAGCTCATGTTCATGGCCAGGAAGTAGACCCACTTGTCCTCGAGCGGATTGATATAGATGTGGCTGTAATAAAAGGGCCGGTTGTTCATCCGGTTCATGAACTTCCAGGTCGCGCCGCCGTCCTCGGACCGGTAGATCCCGGTTCCGAGCTTGGTCATGTCGTCGTATTCGGGGTTCGGCTTCTGCTCGCTCCCCGAGCGGATGGTCTGCTGCGGCTGGTAGCCGTGCTCGACGACGGCCATGAGGACGTCGGGCTTCGAGCGGGAGATGGCCAGGCCGATGCGGCCGAGCTCCCCGGCCGGCAGGCCCTGGGCGAGCTTCGTCCAGGTCTTGCCGCCGTCGGTCGTCTTGAAGATGCCGCCGTTCGGGCCGCCGGAGTCGAAGCGCCAGGGCTGGCGGAGCCGCTGCCAGAAAGAGACGTAGAGGGTCTCGGGGTCGGCCGGGTGCATGACCAGGTCGATGGCCCCGGTCTTGCCGTCGTTCGGAAGCCCGCCGGCGAGCTTCGTCCACGATTTGCCGCCGTCGGTCGTCTTGAAGAGGCCCCGGTCCCCGGTGGTGCCCCAGGGGTGGCCCGAGGCGCCGACGTACACCGTGTCGGGGTCGGACGGATGGGTGATGACGCGGGCGATCGTCTGGGTCGTCTCGAGGCCCATCCGGGCGAAGGACTTCCCGCCGTCGGTCGATTTATAAACGCCGTCGCCCCAGGCGACGCTGTTGCGGACGCACTCCTCGCCCGTCCCGACCCAGATGATGTTGGGGTCTTTCTGGAAGAAGGCGACGTCGCCGATCGAGGCCGAGCCGTACTTGTCGAAGATGGGCTCCCAGGTCGTCCCTGCGTTCGTGGATTTGAACACGCCGCCCGAGGCCGAGGCCACGAGGACCTGGGTGAAGTCGTTGTCCAGGGCTTCGAAGTCGGAGATGCGGCCGACCATGTTGGCCGGGCCGATGTTCCGCCACCGAAGGTGCCTGGTCAGGGCCTGGCCGTCCGGGCCGGGACCGGCCTGCTGGGCCGCGAACGGGCCGGCGAAGGCCATGACGAGAAGGAGAAGGGCGCAGCCGCGGAGCGCTGTCTTGACGTTGCGTTTCATGGGGACCTCCTTGGGTAACGAACAATGAGGGCGGATTATACTGGAAAGCGACACCCGGGTTCAATCGCCGGCGAAGAAAGACAGCCCCCATTGGAAACCAATGGGGACAGTCCCTCTTCACGAAAAAATGGCGTATAATAGCCGCATCATGCGGAAACGAGCGATTTCGATACCAGCGCTGTTATTGCTCCTCGCCGCGTTTTCTTGCGGGCAAGAGAAGGGGACGAGGGAGTTCGACGCTGCGTCGGCCTACGGCTTCGTCAAGAAGCAGGTCGAGTTTGGGCCGCGCGTGCCCAACACCCCGGCCCACGCCGCCTGCGCCGATTGGCTCGTCAAGACACTCAAGCAGTGGACGCCCGACGTCGTCGTGCAGGCCTTCCAGGCCAAAGCCTATGACGGGAGGGTTCTCGACGGGAAGAACATCGTCGCGTCCTTCAACAAGGACGCGAAGGACCGGATCCTCCTCTGCGCTCATTGGGATTCGCGGCCGTTCGCCGACCACGACCCGGACCCGGCTAATCATTTCAAGCCGGTCATGGGGGCCAACGACGGGGCGAGCGGCGTCGGGGTCCTGCTCGAGGTCGCCCGCCAGCTCTCGCTCAGAAAGCCCGCGGCCGGCGTCGATATTCTGCTCCTTGACCTCGAGGATTTCGGCGAGCACAGGAACTGGCGCGGCGCCTCCGAGGACAGTTGGGCCCTGGGCTCCCAATACTGGGCCCGGAATCCCCACCGCCCCGGGTACACGGCTCGTTTCGGGATCCTGCTCGACATGGTCGGGGCGGCCGACGCCGTCTTCCCCATGGAGGGAACGTCCATGTCCTACGCCCCGGCGGTCATGAAAAAGGTTTGGGAAACGGCCCGCGGGCTCGGGCACGCCAAATACTTTCAGGCCCGGGAATCCGACCCTCTCATCGACGACCACCTCTATATCAACAAGATAGCCGGAATACCGACGATCGATATCATCCATTACGACGACAGGCGGGAGGGCTTCCCCGCGAGCTGGCATACCGTCGGCGACACTCTCGACAAGATCGACGTCAACACCCTTAAGGCCGTCGGCCAGACCGTCTTGGCCATCGTTTTCCAGGGGGAATAGGGCCGAATTCGCGTCCTGGAAAATGGGAAGAAAATCAAACGGGCGCAGTCTAATCCCATGAAGGCTATATCTATAAGAGAGGAGAATACGATATGAAGAAAGTCACACTCGCCGCACTCGCCATCCTGGCCGTTCTATCCCTTGCGGCCTGGGCCGTCGACGTCTCCGGGACCTGGGCCCTGAGCTCCCCTGGCCGCGATGGAACCATGATGACCCGCGATATCACCATCGTCCAGGAAGGCACAAAGATCAAAGTCACCCTGCCTCCCGGACCCCGCGGCGGGGACCCGCTCACGGTCGAAGGCACCATCGAGGGCAACGCCGTCGCTTGGAAGGTCGTCCGTCAGACCCAGCAGGGCGAGATGATCATCGACTACAAGGGGACAGTCGAAGGCGACTCCATGAAGGGCACCATGTCCAGGGGGGATCAGCAGATCAAATGGACCGCGAAGAAGAAGTAACCGCGGACCTCGTTCTAGATTTGATTTGGGGTCGGACCTCAGCATCTCGAACTAAATCTGTCACTTAGATTTACCTCGAGATGCAGCATCAGTTTGTCGGGTCCTGGAAATTTCGCTTTTTAAGCCTAAAAACGCAGAAGGCAGGAATGGGGCATGAATGGGGACATGTCCTAAAGGGCCCAGAAAAGGCCCTTTAGGGCGTGTCCCCATTCTGAGCTCATTTTTTGTCCATTGTTTGTGGAGCTTCAGTATCGCCATTTAGGAGGGACCAATGTTGAGCAAACGCAAAGGCTTGGACCGGAGAGATTTCATTAAGGCCTCGGCGCTCGGCTTGGCCGGCGTCGGTACGACGCTCGCGGCGAAGCCGGCCTTGGCCGGTCAGGCTTCGATAGCGGCAGGCGCGAAGATCCAGTCGTACCGGACGCTCGGACGGACGGGGTTCAGGGTGTCGGATATCGGCATCGGGACGTCCCAGACCTTCCCGACAGAGGTTATCAAAGCCGCCCTCGACGCCGGCGTCAACTACTTCGATACGGGCGAAGGCTACGGCCGGGGTGCGGCAGAGCGGAGCATCGGCGAGGCCATCAAGGGCCGGGACCGGAAGTCCCTGTTCATCACGACCAAGTTCCGGATGGACGGGCTGGCCGGCCCGGCGGACGTCGCCGGGAAGCTCCAGCAGAGCCTGGAAAGGCTCCAGACCGACTACGTCGATTGCCTCATGCTGGGACCGCAGACGGCCGCTTCGGTCAAGAACGAGATCTATCACCAGGCGATCGAAGAGCTGAAGAAACAGGGTAGGGTCAGGTTCTCCGGGGCCGCCAGCCACGGCAGCCGCACGCCGGGACAGGGGGAGCCGATGGAGAACGTCCTCCTGGCCGCGGTCGACGACGGCCGCTTCGACGTCATCCTTCTCGTCTACAACTTCCTGCAGAAGGAGCCGGGGGAGAAGGTCCTCGAGGCGGCGGCCAAGAAGAACCTCGCCGTGACGATCATGAAGTCGAACCCGCTCGGCCGCTACTACGACACGAAGAACCGCATCGAGCAGATGAAAAAGGATGGCCAGCCGATCGACGAGCGGATGCAGAAATCCATGGAACAGATGGAAGAAACGGCCAAGCAGGCCGAGGCGTTCATCCAGAAGAACGGCCTGAAGACGCCGGCGGAGATCAAGGCCGCGGCCCTCAAGTTCGTCTTGGCCGACCCGCGGGTCCACACGCTGAACCTGGCCTTCAACACCTTCGAGGACGTCCAGAATCTCCTGCCGCTCTCCGGTTCCGGAATGAGCCGCGAAGACAAGGGCCTGCTCGCGTCTTTCGAGCGGGAGTGCGGCTCTCTTTACTGCCGGCACGCCTGCGGCGTCTGCGAGTCCGAGTGCCCGAGCGGCGTCCCGGTCAACACGATCATGCGCTACAACCACTATTTCGACGCCCAGGGCAACGAGAAGTTCGCCATGGAAAAATACGCCGCCCTGGAGACCGCGAAGGCCGACGCCTGCCGGTCGTGCGCCGGGCCCTGCGAGACGGCCTGCCCCTATGGCGTCCCCGTCCGGACGCTCCTGAGCCTGGCCCATGCGCAGTTGACGCTGCCCTGACGGCAGGGAGCCGATCCAGATGAGCGACCGATCCGGCACTCGGATCGTGACGGAGCAGTGACATGGATCGTACCAAGCCGATGGGGGGCTTGCTGCTCGTCACTCTGATCTCCGTCCATTCCCTTTCGACGGGGATGGCGTTTTCCCCGCCCTCCGGACAACAGGCTTCCATCTCCGGGCGAGACCTCCGGGACATCCCTCCGGATGCGGCCCGGATCATCCCCTATGCCGGCAAGGTCCGAAAAAATCAGCAGGGCTTCTGGGAAGCTGAGCTCCCATTCGGGATCGAAATGGTCTATATTCCTCCGGGGGATTTTTCGATGGGATCTCCCCGGCAGGAATGGGGGCGGGAACCGGATGAGGGGCCGGTCCATCGCGTCCATACCAAGGGGATCTGGATCGGCAAGTTCGAGGTCACCCGGGAAATATGGCACGCCGTCTTGGGCGGCGGACCGGCGCAGCCGGAGAAACGGAACCTGCCCATGGGAGACGTGTCCTATCAAGACGCCCAGAAATTCCTTCTGGCGATCCAAATGAGAACCGGGCTCAAATATCGACTGCCGACGGAAGCGGAATGGGAGAGATGCTGCAGAGGCGGAGGCCAGGCGTCTCAATACGGGTCCCTCGACGAGATCGCCTGGCATGTCGAAAATTCGGGAGGGCAACCTCATCCTGTCGGGACGAAAAGCCCGAACGACTTCGGCATCTATGACATGCTGGGCAACGTCTGGGAATGGTGCGGCGACTGGTATGGGGCGAAATACTACGCGGAGTCTCCCGATTCCGATCCTTCGGGTCCGGCCCAGGGGAAGCGCCGGATCGTCCGGGGCGGAGGCTTCGGACACGGCGGTCATTATCTGAGGAGCGCGCACCGTAACGATCAGGATCCTACCAAGAGCAAGCCCTACTTGGGATTCCGGCTCGTTTTGGATCTGGCCCCGACGGTGGATTGAACGGGGGAAATTAACTTCTCTTTTCGCTCCGCTTCCGTCTTGCCAAACAAATCTCCCTTTAATATGATGAGCCAGAATTACCCGTTGAGGAGGCAAGATGAAACACGACCGTCGGACGCTTATCGCCGCGTTCCTGTTGATCGCCGCTTTCCTGCCCGCCTTTGTTTCCGCCCAGGCGACTCAAGCCGATTACGAGAGGGCCGCCGGCCTGAGGGCCAAGCTCCAGCCCCTGGCCCTCAACATCGTCGATCGGGGCGGCTGGATCGGCAAGACATCCCGCTACTGGTACAGGAAATCCGTCGTGGGCGGCAACGAATTCTGGATCGTCGACGCGGCCGGCCGCGAAAAAAAGGCGGCCTTCGACCACGCCAAGCTGGCGGCGGCCCTGGCCGCAGTTTCGGGCGAGAAGGTCGAAGGGCTCAGCCTGCCGTTCAACGCGATCACATTCGTCCAGGACGAAAAGGCCGTCGAGTTCGCGGCGGCGGGCTTCCGCTATTCCTGCGACCTGGCCACTTACGAGTGTAAGAAGCTCGGCCCGGTCGAGCCGCGCGGCGGCCGGGCAGGCGGCATGACGATGTGGGAGCGGGGGCCTGCCCCCGAGGCCGCCTCCAAGGAGTCCAAGACCTCTCCCGACGGCAAATGGGAGGCCTTCATCCGGAACTACAACGTCTGTCTCCGCGATAAGGAGAAGAAGGAGGAGACGATCCTCAGCCGTGACGGCTCGGAGGGCGATTACTACACCTACGAATCCCTCTCTTGGTCGCGCGACTCGCGGAAAATCGCCTCTTTCCGCCTGCGCCGGGGTTACCACCGCGTCATCCAGTACGTCGAGTCGTCGCCGGCCGACCAGCTCCAGCCGAAATATCACACCATGGAATACGCCAAACCGGGCGACGCCATCGACATCGAACGGCCGGTGCTGTTCCTCGTCGATACGAAGGCCCGGATCGAGGTCGATGACGCGCTCTTCCCGAATCCTTACGAGCTCGGAGAACTGGCCTGGCGCAAAGACGGCCATGCGTTCACTTTCGAGTACAACCAGCGCGGCCACCAGGTCTACCGGGTCGTCGAGGTTGACGGGACGACAGGAAAGGCCCGCACCGTCGTCGACGAAGAAGCGAAGACCTTCTTCTGCTACAGCGCGAAGAAATACCGTTACGACATCGACGACGGAAAAGAGGTCATCTGGATGTCGGAGCGCGACGGCTGGAACCACCTCTACCTCTACGACGGTGCCACCGGCGCGGTCAGGAGCCAGATCACGAAAGGGGAGTGGGTTGTCCGCTCTGTCGACAAGGTCGATGAGGAGAAGCGCCGGATCTATTTCCAGGCGAGCGGCACGATCGCCGGTCAGGATCCGTATTTTAGCCACGCGTTCAGGATCAACCTCGACGGCACGGGCCTCGTCCGTCTGACGGAAGGGGAGGGCCACCACTCTGTCACCTACTCGCCGGACATGTCCTATGTCGTCGACACCTGGTCGCGCGTCGACCTTCCCCCGACCGTCGAGATCCGTCGGGTCGCGGACCGGACGGCCGTCATGACCGTGGAAAAAGGCGACATCGCCGGCCTTCTCAAGACCGGCTGGACGGCGCCCGAGGTCTTCGTGGCCAAGGCCCGCGACGGCCAGACCGATATCTGGGGCGTCATCATCCGGCCCTCGAATTTCGACCCCAAGAAGAAATACCCCGTCATCGAATACATCTACGCCGGGCCGCAGGGCTCTTTTGTCCCCAAGTCTTTCGGGGCCTACAACTCCATGCGCGCCCTGGCTGAGCTAGGTTTCATCGTCAGCCAGTGCGACGGCCTCGGGACGAGCAACCGCTCCAAGGCCTTCCACGACGTCTGCTGGAAGAACCTGGGCGACGCCGGGTTCCCGGACCGGGTCCTCTGGCACAAGGCCGCGGCCGCCAAGTACGCGTCATACGACATCACCCGGGCCGGCATCTACGGGAATTCGGCCGGCGGGCAGAACGCCCTCGGCGGGCTACTCTTCCAGCCCGACTTCTACAAGGCCGGCGTCGCCTCGTGCGGCTGCCACGACAACCGCATGGACAAGATGTGGTGGAACGAGCAGTGGATGGGCTGGCCCCTCGGCCCCGAATACGCCGCGTCGTCGAACGTCGACAACGCCGGGCGCCTCAAAGGCCAGCTCCTGCTCATCGTCGGCGAGATGGACACGAACGTCGACCCCGCTTCGACCATGCAGGTCGCGAGCGCCCTGATCAAGGCCGGCAAGGTCTTTGATCTCCTGGTCATCCCCGGCGCCGGGCACGGCATGGGCGGCGCCTACGGCGAGCGCAAAATGTTCGATTTCTTCGTACGCCACCTGCAAGACGCGAATCCTCCCGAGTGGAACAAGGGCAAGGCTACTCGGGGTTGACCTCGACGAGATGTTTAAGCCGGCAAAGAGAGTGATTCCAGATCACGCCAGGGACAAAACCCGGAAAAAATAGCCTGAAAAGCCGCCAGAAGGACCGCTGGAGCGTGTTTGTCCCCCTTGGGAAATCATAGGCGACGTAGATCGTCAGCGAACAGGGATCCTCGCCGATCGGATCGATACCGAACACAAAGATCCCGTCCTTGGCGAAACCGTCGAGGACGCGGTACATGAGGATACGCGTCCCGACAAAAGCGGCGGGAGTCCGGCCCGTTCTGGTTCGCGCCGGGCACGGTCGGGACCTCCTGGAAACCCGGCCGGTCCGAGTGTCCTACCCCTTCGACGTCTTCGAAGACCTTCTTGAGGCCGTGACGCGCCTCGGCGAAGGCCGCGTCTCTTCGAGGTCGTAGTAGTAGTCCAGCCCGGTGTGGTGGATGAGGTCCTCGCGCATCAGGTAGCGCAACGTGTTCAGGAGCTTGCTCTGCTGGACGAAGAGGTCGTTCTCGGCGTAGAGGCCTTCCCGGACCATGGGGCTCTTGAAATAGAAGGACAGCCATTCCTGGATGCCGCCCATTTTGGCCCGCGCGGCCAGGTCCGTGAATAGGATAAGATCAAGCACGACGGGCGCGGCCAGGATGGAATCGCGGCAGAGGAAGTTGACCTTGATCTGCATCGGATAGTCCATCCAGCCGTAGATGTCGATGTTGTCCCACGACTCCTTGTTGTCGCCCCGGGGGGGATAGTAGTTGATCGTGACCTTGTGGTAGAAATCGCCGTAGAGCTCCGGGTAAAGGTCCGGCCTCAAGATGGTGTCCAGGACACCGAGCTTGGAGATCTCCTTGGAGCGGAACGACTCGGGGTCGTCCAGGACCTCGCCGTCCCGGTTGCCGAGGATGTTCGTCGAGAACCAGCCCGAGATCCCCAGCAGGCGGGCGGCGAAACCGGGCGCGAGGATGGTTTTCATCATGGTCTGGCCCGTCTTGAAGTCCTTACCGCAGACGGGCACGCGGTTTTTGCCGGCCAGCTCGAGGAGCGCCGGGCAATCCGCGGTGATGTGAGGGGCGCCGTTGATGTAGGGGATGTTCATCTTCAGCGCCGCGTAAGCGTAGATCTGGCTGGGGCTGATATCCGGCGAGTTCGCCTTGAGGCCCGCCTCGAAGTGCTTGACGGAGGCGTGGACCTGATGGGTCTCCCGGTAGGCCTCGGTCGAAGCCGTCCAGCACATGACCAGCCGCGACGTCCGGTGCCGTGTGCGGAAAGCGTCGATGTCCTTCATCAACATCTCGGCCAGGCCCATCTTCGTGCGGCCCTTCTTGACATGGCGGCCGTCGAGGTTTTTGACGAATTTTCTGTCGAAGACCGCGGGCATCGGCTCGATCGCTTCGAGCTCGTCCCTGACCGCCTCGATATGCTCCGGCGTCAGGACTCTGGCCTTGCAGGCCGCCTGGTAGGCGGAGTCGGGAAAGCAATCCCAGCCCCCGAAGACCAAGTCGGACAAGTCGGCCAGGCCGATGAAGTCCTTGATGGGCTCGAAACGGCGATCAGTCCTTTTCCCCAGCCGGATCTTCCCCATCTGGGTCAGCGAACCAACTGGGCGGGCGAGCCCTTTGCGGGCGGAGAACAGGCCGGTCAGCAGGGTCGAGGCCACGGCCCCGATGCCGGGCATCAAGACGCCGAGCTTGCCTCGGGCCGGCGCGATATCGGTGCCTCTCAGGATTTCGGACATGATGGGGAACTCCTTTCGGGGCGTCAAGATTTCCGGGCTGACGGCTCCGCCGGCCGTTCGATGATCCAGAAACGGATGAAGCGGTAGACGATATTGAGCACGGGCACGCAGAGCAGGATGGAGATCAGCAGGTCCAGACGGTTGAACAGGGAGAAGACAAGGATGCCCAGGTAGACGAGTCCCCGGTGATCTCCCCCGGCGCCCGAGCCCGACTGGATCATCCGCCATTCCCGCTCCAGATAATAGACCACGCTCATCAGCATGTACGCGGCCAGCCCGAAGAGGCTCAGGATGTAGAAGCCGAGGCGTCCCGACTGGTAATAATAGCCGGTCACCATGGCCCCCAGGACCAGGAAATCCGTGACCCGGTCGAGATAAATGTCGAGATAGGCGCCGAACCTCGAACAGAGATTCTTGGAGCGGGCCAGCATCCCGTCGGCCCCGTCGAGGATCGTGCTGGCATAGATAAGGAACCCGGCCATCACGAAGCTCCGGTGATTCCCCCCGAGATAAAAGAACGCGCCGACCGACCCCAGGACGAACGCCGCGACCGTAAGGTGGTTCGGCCTCAGGCACGTCCGTGCCACCGCCCGGACGATCAGGGAGGCGATGGGGCGGTTGATGAACCTGTCGACCTGATAGATCTTGGGAAAGCGTGAGGAATTGGCCGGTTTCAAGGACCTCTCGAAATCGAAGCCCGGCTCGGGGTTCGGATTAGCTGCCATTGAAGAATTATATCATCGAACTACCGGAAAATTCAAGCCGGCGGCCCGCGGACCCTTGCCGGCACGGTCAGCCTGTTCTATAATGGACCCCTGACACGAACGAAAGAAACCACTTAATGAAGCGAAGGATGGTCCGCATTTCTCCGGCCCGCTGGGGCCACGGCTTCAGCCGTCTCAATTTCCGCCGCGCCGATGAATGTGACGCCGTTCTGCGCTGGCTGAACCCTGGGCCGGGGGAGCGCATCCTCGATGTCGGCTGTGGCGACGGCTATTACGACTGGCGCATCAGCCAGTCGGGCGCGCTCGTCACCGGGATCGACCTGCATGAGAAGCGGCTGGCGTTCGCCCGAAAGCACTACGGGGGCGTCCAGACGGAGTTTCTAGCCATGGACGCCGAACGGGCGGACTTCCCGGATGGCTCGTTCGATAAGGCCCTGAGCCTGTGCGTCATGGAGCATCTGCGGGACGACGAGCGAGTCATGCGGAACGTCTCCCGGGCCATGAAGCCCGGCGGGTGTTTCGCGTTTTCTGCCGACAGCCTGTCGAACGCCGAGATCAGGCCGGAAGAAAGGGAGCGCCACCGGCGGCGCTACGCGGTGAAAACGTTCTACACGGAAGACATCGTGCGGGAGAAGCTCTCCCGCGCCGGTTTCGATGTCGAAGAAACGGGCTACGTCCTTTCCACGCCCGGCGCCCTGAGGCTCGTCCGGCTTTCCTGGAAACTCGACGACCTCCCGACCGCGCTCATCCCCCTGCGGTTCCTGGGCTATCTTGTCCTGGGCGCCGCTTACAAAGCCTCCTCCGCTTTCCGCGGCCGGCCGCCGGAGCCGAACGCGGCGGGGCTGACACTGATCGTCCGGGCGAGGAAGCGGGCCGCATGAGGAACAAAGCCGGGAGGCGCGCCGCAGTTCCGGACGGCGTCCTGAAGTGCGTTATCATCGCCGCCGGCCGGGGGAGCCGTCTGGCGGATAAGGCGGCGAGCAAGCCCCTCCTCGAGGCCGCCGGGAAGCCCCTGATCGACTGGGTCATCGACGCCGCTTGCCGGGTCGGCATCCGGGAGTTCGTCGTGGTGACGGGCTACGCCGGCGACGAGCTCGAGAAGCATCTCGCAGTCAAGGCCGTCGCGGACGGCATCTCCATCAAATCCGTCCGGAACAATGAATGGAAGAAGGAAAATGGGCTTTCGGTCCTTAAGGCCAAAAGCCTCGCCGGCGAACGGTTCTTCCTCATGATGGCCGACCACATCTTCGACCCGCGGCTTCTCGTCGGGCTGGCCCGCCGGCCGATCGGCGAGGACGAGGTCATTCTGGCCGTGGATTCCCGGGTCGAGGGTCATCCCTACGTCGACCTCGAGGACGTGACCAGGGTCCGTGACAAGGACGGCCGGATCGCTTCCATCGGGAAAAATATCCCGGTCTACAACGCTTTCGACACGGGGGTCTTTTTGTGCACGCCCGCGCTGTTCGCCGCGCTCGAGGACAGCCAGCGGCGCGGCGATTTTTCCCTCTCCGGCGGCATCCGGGCGTTGGCCGAAAAAGGGAAAGCTAGGACCTGGAAGATCGGGGACGTGTTCTGGATCGACGTCGACGACGAGCTGGCGTTGCGCACAGCCGAAGAAGCGGTCGCCTTCGGATTGGCCGGCCGTCCACCGGTCGGCCGCGCCTCCCGGTTATCCTGGAAAGGGATCCGGGTGCTCCTGACCGGGGCCGGGCTTCTGCTGCTCGTCTACCTGTTGTTAAAGATCGGTTCGGGGACCATCCTCGTCCACCTGGCCCGTTTCGGCCCCTGGTTCGTGGTCATCGTCCTCCTCGCCTTCGGGTGGCTTTTCATCCAGGCCTGCGCCTGGCATCTCACCCAGGCCGCACATTTCCGGCCGGTTCCGCTCCTGCGCCTGTACCGGACCAAGATCATCAGCGACTCCCTGAACGGGCTCATTCCCTCGGCCAGCGTTGGCGGCGATGCGGCTCGGGCCTTCCTGATTCGGCGACACGTTCCCTTGACGGAAGGCATCCCCGGCGTTCTCGTCGACAAGACCATCGAGTTCTCCGCGGGGATTTTCTTTCTCATGACCGGCTTCCTACTCAGCCTCATCTTCCTCGATCTCCCGGGGTGGATGAACGGGGCGGCCGCGGCCTGCCTGGGTGCCACCGTGCTCGGGATCGTCCTCCTCGTCGTTTTCCAACTGAAGGGCGTCCTCTGGACCCTGGGCCGCATCGCGAAGGTCGTCCCGAGGGTCGGGAGATTCGTCGCCAAGAGGGAGAGCCAGGTCAAGGGCCTCGACGATAACCTCCGCCTCGCTTACACGAACCTCGATCCGAGGGCGATCGCGGCGGCGGCTCTGCATTTTTTTGCCCGCTCTCTCGGTGTGGCCGAGATCTATATCATCCTGAGGGTCCTTGGAAGCCAGGTTTCTTTCGTTCAGACCTTTTTCACGGCGACCGGCGTCACCCTGATCAACACGGCATTTTTTGTCGTTCCCGGGAATTTCGGGGTCATGGAAAGCGCCCACATCTTGATCCTTCAGAGTTTGAGCTTCTCCGCCGCGCTGGGACTCAGCTTGGGCGTCATCCGCAGAGTCCGTAAGCTGGTTACGACCGCCGTCGGCCTCGCTCTTTTCGCGCTGGGGAGAGAGAAGAACTGACCTGCTGCCCGAAGGCAGGGTTATTCAAGGGTCTCGGATGACCACATGTTCCGCCTGTCCTTGATTTCCGCACAGCCTCCCCATATGATGGGGTGGCCTTAGGGCCCGATGCGCGCCCGTAGCTCAGTGGATAGAGCGGTGGACTTCGAATCCAAAGGTCGGGGGTTCAAATCCCTCCGGGCGCGTTTTCTTTTCTCCTGTCAAGCGGCGCATAGATTTACGAGGTAAATCGGCGTGTAGTCTTACAAGTTCACGGGGGAGAAGAAGGCGGCTCATTCCAGGTGAGCTCCTTTCATGGTCTGGTTGAAGTCCTTCAGCCGATAGCTGTGCCCGTCACCGTTGAAGATATGGGCCTTGTCGAGGGACGAGCCTTCGCGGCGGAGTCGTCTTCTACGACGTCGGCAATGTCTACGCCCCGACCAACGGCCTGAGCCGTTTCGACCTGCGCCAGGGGATCGGCGCCGGCCTCGGGTTCCAGAGCCCCATCGGGCTCATCCGGTTCGACTGCGGGTTCAATCCCTTCCGCCGGTCGGGTGAGCCGTCGACGGTCCTCTTCCTGAGCATCGGCCAGGCATTCTAGCCCGGACTGAATGGACCTCGCGCGCCGTGAGCCATCCAGGCGCGCCAATTTTTTTCGTGCGGCGGTCCCTCGCCCCTGAAGAGGCCCCTCACCCCTGAAGAGGCCCCTCACCCCTGAAGATGAGACAATTTAAGGTAATTTCACCCAGGCAATGCTCGCGTTGGGTGATTGACGCATATTGTCGTTGGGAGAGAATAGGGCCAGATGATCAGGGAGCGCAGAAGTTTGTCAGATGACTCTTGCTCTGGCATAAAGAATCAGTCATCTGGGCTAAGGAGGCGATTATGAAACTCAGGCTGGCTATGTTTCTCATCGTCTGCTTGGCTGCGGCCTCATGCAAGTCGCCGGTCACACCGCCACCGCCGCCGACGGAGTACACGCTCACGGTCGCCGTCTCGCCCTCAGGGGGAGGGACCGTTGCCCAATCGCCCAGCAGGAGCTCGATTCCGTCCGGATGGGTCGCGACCCTCACGGCGACTGCCGCGTCCGGCTATTCGTTCGGTTCGTGGTCGGGAGACGCGAGCGGCGCGACCAACCCGGCCACGGTCACGATGAATGCGAACAAGAGCGTCACGGCGAACTTTACAGGCACGGTGCAATACACGCTCACGGTCGCGGCCTCGCCCCCAGGGGGAGGGACCGTTGCCCTATCGCCCAGCGGGGGCTCGTATGCGTCCGGAACGGTCGTGACCCTCACGGCGACTCCAGCCGCCGGTTACGCGTTTAGCGAGTGGCAGGGAGATGCCACTGGCTCGACCAATCCAACGACGATCACGATGAACGCAAATGGGACCGTCACGGCGGTCTTCACCCCAGTAGAGCAGTACACGCTCTCGGTCCAGGCCTCGCCCCCAGGGGGAGGGACCGTTGCCCTATTGCCCAGCGGGGGCACGTATGCGTCCGGAACGGTCGTGACCCTCACCGCGACTGCCGCGTCCGGCTATTCGTTCGGTTCGTGGTCGGGAGACGCGAGCGGCGCGACCAGCCCGATCCAGGTCACGATGGATGCGAACAAGAGCGTCACGGCGGTCTTCATCGCGCAGTACACGC
>Ga0315291_10006232_pt1 | contig 14829 bp, 10 predicted proteins | sample YL17G12_20_MG_FD_203070 | JGI IMG/M metagenome (GOLD analysis project Ga0315291, IMG submission 203070) | Sediment microbial communities from Yellowstone Lake, YNP, Wyoming, USA - YL17G12_20 | ecosystem: Environmental > Aquatic > Freshwater > Lake > Sediment | place: USA: Wyoming | collected...
TCGTCTTGTCGACCTCGTCTTGGCGACCTCGTCTTGTCGACCTCGTCTTGTCGACGAGACAAGGCGAGACAAGGCGAGACAAGGGGGCGCACCCAGCCGCACGATGTCAGCTCGCGTGGACGGCAGGCCCTGCGTGGCGTTGACCGTGTCTACCAGCAGGGAACAATGCTGCGCGATCCAGGCGAAATCGTAGGCACTGTGGGCAGCGACGATCACCACGACGTCGCTCTCTGCCAGGGCCTGCTCGGTCAATGGCCTGGAGGCGAGTTGCATCTCTTCCTGATGAAACACGCTCTTCTGGACGTGAAAACGTGGCACGTGGGGATCGTTGTAGCTGACCTGCGCACCACGCTCCAGGAGTAGCTCGATGATGCGTTCTGCCGGCGAATTGCGCGCGTCGTCAACGTCCTTCTTGAAGGACACTCCCAGAATCAAGACCTTGGCCCCGCTCAAGGCGCGGCCCTGGCGGTTGAGGCCAGCTGCGACCAGCTCCACGACGTGATAGGGCATGCTCTGGTTGACTTCGGCGGCCAGCTCGATGAACTTGGTATGGAAATCGTACTCGCGTGCCTTCCACGACAGGTAGTACGGGTCCACTGGAATGCAGTGCCCGCCGGTGCCGGGCCCGGGGTAGAAGGGCATGAACCCAAAGGGCTTGGTAGCCGCGGCCTGGATCACCTCCCAGATGTCGATGCCCATGCGCTCGCACAAGAGTGCCAGCTCGTTGACGAGCGCAATGTTGACGCTGCGGAATATGTTCTCCAGCAGCTTGGACATCTCGGCTGCGCGCGGCGAGGACACGACGTGCACGGCTGGCGAAAGGGTCACGAGCATCCGCCGCGCCAGTTCGGCGCACTGGGGTGTGAGTCCCCCCACCACCTTGGGCAGATTGTCCACGCGATGGACCTTGTCACCCGGGTTGGTGCGCTCGGGCGAGAAGGCCAGGTTAAAGTCGCGTCCGGCCCGCAGCCCGCTTTGCTCCAGGATGGGGAGCACACATTCCTCCGTCGTGCCCGGATACGTCGTGCTTTGCAGGATGACGAGCTGGCCCGCGTGCAGTTGCTTCGAGATGCCGGTAGCGGCTGAGACGATGGCCCCCAGGTCGGGGGCCTTCATGGCGTCAAACGGGGTGGGCACGCAGATGAAGACGACGTCCATCTGGGCCACTATGGCATAGTCGGTCGTAGCGGACAGTCGGCGCGCGCCCACCAGGCGGGCGATGTCCTCGGCGGACACGTCCATGATGTAGCTGCGGCCTTGCTGGATGGCCTGCACCCGGTCTTCGTTGCTGTCTAGTCCGGTGACCGGGTATCCGACGTTGGCCAGAGCCACCGCCAGGGGCAGCCCGACGTAACCCAGACCGAGCACGCACACCCGCGCCGACTTGTCCTCAATGCACTCCAACAACCCCACGGCTCATTTCCCCCCGCTCAGACCTGGACCTTCTCCAGACGCACCAGGGCATAAATGGCCACGAGCACCAGCAGCGCGCCCATCAAGTAGCCCTCCAGCACACTGGCCTGTGTCAGGAACATGGCCACCACGCCCAGGGCGCAACACACCAGGTAGAGCATCAGCACGGCTTCGCGTTGCGTGGCCCCCATCTTCACCAGCCGGTGCGAGACGTGGTCCTTGCCCGGCGTGGTCAGAGGGTTGAGGCCACGGCGCAGGCGCGAAACGATCACCAGCGTGGTGTCAAAGATGGGCAGCCCGAGCACCACCACGGGGATCATCCATGTCACAAAGTCCACGTTGTCCGGAAAGCGCAGCTTGATGCCCAGAGCCGCCAGGACAAACCCGATGAACAGGCTGCCCGTGTCGCCCATGAAAATGCTGGCGGGGTTAAAGTTAAAGTAGAGGAAACCCAGGCAAGCTCCCAGCAAAGCCGCAGACAGGCTGGCCACCAGGTACTGCCCGCTCATCACGGCCAACAGCAGAAAGAAGACGCAGGCGACGGTGGCCACGCCCCCGGACAGCCCATCCATGTTGTCGAGCAGGTTCAGAGCATTGGTGATGCCTACTACCCACAGCATGGTGGCTGCCAGGTTTAGCACGGGCTGGCGCAGAAAGCCCACCTGGACACCCGTCATGTACAGGATGCCCGCTGCAACAATCTGCCCGATCAGCTTGAGCAGCGGGCGCAGCTCGTGCCGGTCGTCCCACACACCCAGGAACGAAACCAGCGAGGCCCCCACCAGGATGCTGACCACCTGTGGCACGTAGAAGCGGTCACCGAACGCGATCAGTGCGGCGATGCAGCCCAGGTAGATGGCCACGCCACCCAGGAGAGGTGTGGGGCGCGTGTGTACCCTTCTGGCGCTTGGCTGCGCGATAAAACCCCAACGCATTGCGGCCTTGCGTACGAACGGGATGGCGCCCAGCGCCACCACCAACGCACTGATGAGGATCAACATGTATTGAGTCATGGTCCGTTGCCCTTCATGACTACTGCGAGGGCTGGGTCGCCTGTTTCTGTGCCTTGAGTTGCTCGATGAACGTCTGCAAGGCGGCCCTATCACTCTCGGGTGCCAGTTGCAGTGCCCTCTGTGCATGGGTCAAGGAATCATCGATCTGGCCCAGTTGCTGGTACAACAGGGCCAGATTGCGATGGCTGATAAAGTCGTCAGGGAATGCCTGCAATACTTTCAGGTTCTCGTCCACTGCCTCTTGCAGTCGCCCCAACTTGAAGTAGATCAGGCCCAGCGTGCTGTGCGCCCTGGCCAGGCCCGGATCCAGTCGGATGGCTTCCAGGTTGGAACTGAGGGCATCTGTGATGTTGTCTTGCTGGTAGTAGATGTAGCCCAGCGCGCTGAACGCCTCTGCGTTCTCTGGTTCGAGCGCCAGCGCCTGCCGGTAGGCATTCGCGGCGTCCTCGAGCTTGTTCTGCATGGCGTACACGTTGCCCAGGATCAGGTAGGTGGAGCCGAACTGCTTGTCCAGGCCTAGCGAATAGGTGAGTTTTTCTAGCGCCCCCTCATAGTCACCCTTGGCCATGTAGACCATGGCCCATTCGTTAAAGATTTGTGCGTTGTGTGGACTGTACTTGGCGGCTTGCACATAGTAGTTGTGGGCCTGTTCCAGCTTCTGGGCGCGTTCCTCAGCCGTCGTGGCATAGTCCGCCCAGTTGCGGTTCAAGCGCCCCAGGTTGGCGTAATGGTCGGTGTTCAGAGGGTTCAACTGTAGCGCACTATTCAAAGCCTTGGAGCTCTCCTCGAACCAGTGGATCCGGTCTGCGCTATCTGTGGCGGTGCTGGCCTTGCCCATCATGGCGCGGCCCAGGAACAGATAGTAGTAGTCCTGGTCGCGCGCCAGGGAGATGGCCTTGTCATAGTACTGGATCGCGGTGTCCCAGCGCTGCGCTTCTTCCAGCTTGAGGCCCTGTTTATAGTAGATGTCCGCTTTGACGATGCTGACGTTGGTGACCAGGATGGCCGCGACGACAACGGCAATCGCAAGCGCATAGGCCCAAGTGTACGCGAACTGGCACAATCTCTCTGGCAGCCGCGCATCCCGTAGCAGTGACAGCGCCAGAGCCACGCCCAGAACAGCAATTGCCGCATAGTAGAAGCTGATGGTGTTGGCGATATCTACGCCAGGCTTGATCAGGGAGGTGTGGATGCCCATGCCCACAATGAACACGCCCAGCGTCACCCCAGCATACGTGCCCAGAGCAGAAAGCCACCAGCCGGGCGTCTGGCGAGTTGGCGAGGTGCGTTCGGTTTCTCCCAGCACTACCAGCGCGCCCACGAGCCACGTCAGGAAGAACATCCAGAGCACACCGTACGACGGGTTCAGGTCGCCGCGCGGAGCGCGGGTGGTCAGCGAAAGCGAAATGATGCGTAGCGAGTCGATTTCCCCCATCGGGTTGGCGACGAACTCAAAGCCCATGGTAAAGAGAATGACTGCCACAATCAGCGATCCGACCAGCAGTCTGGCGCTCAGTGAGAAGCGTGGCTGGCCGGCTTCCCGGTCAGGACTGGCCGTTGTCTTGTGTTCCTCGCGCCTGACGCGACGGCGTGCGCGCCTGCTCTGCCATTCCGGAGCTGAGGCCTGTGTCGAGGAGGCCGCTGCGGAGCGTCCCGCCGGAGGCGGGGCTGCGGCCGGCTCGGTGCCGTGCGCGGCCTCCTGGATTCGGTTGAGGCCAAGCAACACGAAAAGCGCGGTGTAGACCCAGAAGTGGGTGCGCGTGGACGCGATGGCGATTCCAAAGTGGATCTCGATAAAGTGGGCAACGATCGCTGAAAACAGCGCGATGAGCAGGATCTGCCGGCTGAGTGCGGTGGGCTGCCGGCGCGTGTAAAAGAGCGCCGCCGCTATCATCAGGTACAGGCACGTGCCCGCGATAAAGCCCACCGGTAGCCCCACGCCAGACAGCTTGTAGGTGCCCTCCGCCAGTCTGGGAATGAAGACGCCAAGCACGCCCCCCGAGATGCTCAGCGCCAGGAAGAGGTTGCGTTGCCGCTTGCTCTCCATAAATCCGAGCCATTTGAGGCCGTAGTAAAAGATGCTGGCAAAGAGCAGCATATAGATTACAAACCCGTTCACGCCGGTGATGACCAGTGCGTCGAACGTCTCGTTGTGCGAGCGGTCTGGCGAGGCATTGCGGGCTTCATAGTGCGCCAGGTCGGGCGGGTAGTAGGGATTGTATACCACATGCATGGTTTCGGGGCCATAGCCCACCAAAGCGCGCACCGGGTTGGACTTGATCAGCTCGATCGCGCCTTCCCAGATCAGCACGCGTACCTTGCCTGTGCCGGCTTCGGTATTGAGAATCTGGCCCAGACGGCCCAAGTACGGGAGGTCGCGCAGGGAGGAAAGCGGTGTGTTCGGGATGTTGAACAGCACGAGGAAGACCAGCACCAAGAGGGTTTGCGCCACCCAGGCCAACCAAAGCCAGCGCCAGCCGCGCTTCATGGCGATCAACACCACGTAGGCCGGCACGATGCCCACTGGAATGCTCAGCAGGGCAAAACCGAGCGCGCGCAGCACGTCGTTGGCGTTCAGACGGCTCTGGTCGCTGAGGTTGCGGCGCAACGAGATGAGCGCGATCAGCATGAAGACGAACATTCCGCCCAGCAGCCCCAGTTGCGGGCCGCGGCTCTGGGTGAAGAAGATGCAGATCAATTGCACGCTGAGCACGAACGTGTAGCATCCGGCCAGGATGGCGTGCGAGATGGAACCTTCTTCTTCTTTCAGCAACGCCGAGAACGATTCGACGAGCCTGCCCAACGTGATGGGCACGGCCATGATCAGGTAGGCGGCGACAAAGATGGCGTTGCCCATGTTCGCTGCCACGCGCATGACCACGTCGCCGCTCCAGGGCAGCGAGTCCAGGTGATAGTGTTGCAGAATGCCGTATAGCGAGATGGGCAGGCTGGTCAGGATCACCGTGCTGCATAGACGGTCGACCTGCTCGCGGCGGCGCAGCGAGCCCAGCATCAGGAAGAAGATGACGATGTATGAGAACGTGGTGTACGTGCCCTGCAGGCGCATGTACGAGCCCCACAGACTGATGGCCGGTGCCACAGAGAGGATCGTGCTGAGGACGTAGGCTCCTACGAGCAAAACGGTGGGGAGGACTAGCGGCGTCGCCGTCAGGCGTTGCCAGAGGCCTGGTGGAGTCTCCTCGCCTTGTCTAGTGGACAAGACTAGGGCTTGTGGCCGGGCCCTCTGGCCGGAGCGCTGACCCCAAGCGCTGCCATCGAGCGTCTTGATGCCCCAGGCCACGATCATGACCAGCGCAATCGAGCGTAGGATGGAGAGCTTGTCGGGCTCAAAGACGCGGCTGGAGTAAACGTTGAAGAACAAGGGCGTGACGATGAGAGCCAGTAACCAGCCCGCCTCGAGCACCTTGTCGCAGAAGACGCTCAGTTTCGTTCGCATCGAGCCCATCCCTCATTGCCTTGTCTAGTCTTGTCTCGTCGACAAGACGAGGTCGACAAGACTAGGTCGTTTGCGGCCTGGCCTAGCACCGTGCGCAATCTTACCGTAGTTGACTCGAAAAATCAAGTAGCCAGCACCTGAGCGTACAGACGTGCGACCCGGTCGACCATCAACGGGAGAGAGAACTCGTCCAGAGCGCGCTGCTGGGCGCGCCGCCCCATCTCCCGGCGTAACGCCTGGTCCTGCAGTAACATGCGCATGGCGGCTCCCAGTGACTGCACATCCCTGGCCGGCACCACCAGTCCCGTCTGCCCGTGCACGTTTACAAAGGACGTGCCGGTGCCGAGCTCGGTGCAAACCACTGGCAGGCCGCTGGCCATGGCCTCGAGCTGCACCGTGCCAAAGGCCTCGCTGCGTTCGCTGGCTGGTAGGACGAACAGGTCGCTGGCATGATAGTAGGCCGGCAGCTCCTCGTCGCTGACCTCGCCAAGGAAGACCACCCGGTCGCCCAGTTCCAGCGTCTGGGCCAGCCTGCGCCACTCCGCACCCATCGGGCCACTGCCGACGACCAGCAACCTGGCCGGGATCTCGAGCATGGCCTGCAGCAGGTACTGCAAGCCCTTGTAGTAGCGCAGCTTGCCGACAAAGAGCACAAGGGGCGTACCATAGGTGTCCTTGATGCGCTGCACATGCGCGGATGGCACCTGGAGGAAGCGTCCGAGCTCGATGCCCAGCGGGATCACGCTGCACTTGTCGCGAAGCCGGCTCAGGTAGGGGGACGACTCGATGTAGTTGGTGCTGGTGGCGATGATGCAATCGACTCGGCGAAGTACCTGCCAGAGCAGGGGCCGGTAGAACTGCAGGATTCCCTTCTGGCGCACGACGTCGCTCTGGTAGGTCATCACGACGCGCCGCGCGCGGCCGAAGCAGAGCTGCGACACCTCGCCTACGGGATAGGGAAAGTGCAGGTGCGCGATGTCCGGGCGCTGCCGCCACAGCCAGGCGGGCAGCGCAACGCTGAGGGGTGTGGAGGCCACAGTCGCCAGACGACCGGCCTTGATCACGTGCACGCCGTTGATTTCTTCCACGTGTGTTTGGGAGGTGGGATGCGTCACCAGTACGGTGACTTCATAGCCGCGCTGCACCAGGCTCTCGGACAGCATCTTGATGTGGTTCTCCATGCCGCCCAGCACCGGGTAGTAGTCTTTGTAGATGTGCAGAATCTTGGTGCCCATGGACTAACTCATCAATTGCTGGTAGAGCGCCGCGGTCTCGCGCGCCATGCGCTCCGCCGTGAAGAGCTCTCGGATTCTTGCCTGGCCACGCTGCCCCACCTGACGAGCCAGCACAGGGTCGTCGGCCAGCGCTCGCAGGTGCAGCGCCAGGGCCGCCACATCACCCGGTTGGAACAGGTAGCCCGTCTCTCCGTCCAAGACGGCCTCGCGCGTTCCGCCCACATCGCTGGCCACAACCGGCACAGACGCCGCCATCGCCTCCAGAACCGTCAGTGGCAACCCCTCCCATCCCTTTGACGCCAGAACGAACACATCCGTTGCGCCCAGGATCTGCGGCACGTCGCGTCGCATGCCCAAGAGGTGTACGACCTGTGTCAGCGACAGTGCCGCCATTTCCTGCTCTACCTTGTCCCGCAACGGGCCATCGCCCACGATCAGCAGGTGCGTCTGTGGCAGCGCGGCTCGCACCTGCTGGAAGGCACGCAACAGCGTGGAAAAGTCCCTGGGACGGTAGAGGCGGCAAACCGTCGTGGCCACGAACGCACCCGCCGGCAGGCGCAGCGTCTCCCGCATGGAGGCACGCTGCTCCTGCACGCTGGCAAAGCGCTGCCATTCGATGCCATTTCGAATGAGATGCACCCGGGCCGCTGGGGCCACGCCAGAGCGCAACAGGGCGTCCCTCTCCGCTCTGGACACACAGACCCAGGCATCCGTTGCCCCCGCCAAGCAGCGTTCGAGCCCCAGCAGGGCCTGCCGCTTTGGGGGCATGTAGTGTGGCGCGGCAAACCCGTGGATGCTAAAGACCAGCTTTGGCTGCGGACGCAGGGTCAGGCTGGCCAGCCTGGCATACAGGGCCGCGCGCATGCCGTGGCAGTGAGCGATCTGGTATTGGCCCTGGCGCATTACCCCGCGCAAGCGCAGCAGCACGCCAAGCGAGAATCCAGCGGAAAGGCCCAGCGCGACGAAGCAAGTGCCGTCCAGAGCTATCAGGTCCGCGCCGGTCACGTGACCGCCATCCTCCGGCATGACCACCGTGAACGCATAGCGTTGGCGATCCATGCCGTGCACCAGGCAGCGCACGTGTTCGGCGCCCCCGCCTCGCGACGAGGCGATCACCTGCAGCACCCGTGTTTTCTGCGCGGCTGGTGTCGAGATGGCCTTCATCCCTTCTTCTGCAGGTAGCGCCCGGTATAGTCTACCTCGACCAGTTCTGGCTGCAGCCTGCGCTGCGCGAAGAACTCGTCCACCGCGTGTCGACAGCCCAGCCAATGCCCATAGTCGTCCAGGACCACGAATCCGCCGGGCGCGACCGCATCATAGAAGCGCTCCAGGCTGAGGCGCACCGATTCGTACCAATCGGCGTCGATGTGCAGCAAAGCGATGCGCTCGATCTGCACCGTAGGGAAGGTGTCCTCGAACCAGCCCTTGACAACATGCAGACGGGACTCGGCAATGCCCAGTGCTCCCATCAGCCGCCTCACGTTCTGCTCGCTGCCCAGGCAGGTCCCCTGCCTGTCCTGGGCCTTGTCTCCATCCTTGGCCGAGGCAGGAGGCAGCCCCTGGAACGAATCGAACAGCCAGAGTCCACGCGCTGGCTGCGCGGCCCCGTCTGCGCGGGGCGGTGCGGCCCCGTCTGCGCGGGGCGGTGCGGCCCCGTCTGCGCGCCGTTCGTCGCGAGCGCCGAAGGCCGTCCCGCCCCGTCGGGCGTGCGGCCTGAACGGGGTGCTACGCGAGGGCGGTGCGGCCCGCGAAGCATAGGCCAGCACTCCGGCGCTGCCGCCGTTGTAGACCCCACACTCCACGATGTCCCCAGCGACCGGGATGCGGTCCAGCGTCTGCGCCAGGTGGTAGAGGGCCCGCAAACGGGGGCGTAGCACCATGGTGTACTTGCGCACCTTCCACAGCAGCCACTGCAGGCGCAGCGAGTCTGCCAGGGCCACGGGTGAAGAGAAATTCAGTTGCCGGGCTTCATACTGCAGCGTCTCGAGGCGGTCCGGCCAGCCAGTCTCACTCATTCGTTTTCTCCCCGGGTTTGGTGGCCAGGACGAGGTAGCCCGTGCTGAAAGTGGTGAGCGCAGCAGAGTGCTGACCGAACCCCAGTCTCTCCAGGCTCACGAACAGAGCGCCCAGGGGCAGGAACAGCCCCCCCAGCAACCAGCGCAGTGGACCCCAGCGGATCTCGCCAATGGCCTGCTTGGTCAGGTCACCAATCACGGTGAACCACAGTCCGAGCCTCTGCAGTTGCACGAGTTGCAGGCCCGCTTGCTGGACCATGCGCTGCACCTGATACTCGGTGAAGCGCCAGAGGTCATGCGGGGCTGCGTGGATGCGGTACAAGAAAGGCACGCTCAGCAACAACGTGCCGCCGTCGTGCAGAACCCGTGCCATCTCACAGATCACCAGCTGCGGGTCATTCACGTGCTCCAGCGTCTCGAGACAGACCACCGTGTCGATCGCGCCAGAGGCCAGAGGCATGTGCGCGCCGTCCGCAACGATGTCGGGAACGGTAACAGGGTTCAGGTTGAGATACAGCCATCGCTCTACCCCGTTCGGGCCGCACGCCCGACGGGGCGGGACGGCCTGGCCCTCCGCCGGAGTTGCGTAACACTCGGGCTTGAGCCTTTCGCCGCCTACGTCCAGAACGATGCCACGCATGTGGCCCTGCCAGCGCCGCAACCAATCGTTCAGCATGGCCCGGCGATAAGTCACCGAGAGGTGCAGGTATGCGGCTGTGTACGCCGCCCGCGGGGCCCGCCCTTTCATGGGTGGCCATCCAGTTCTGAGGACACGTAATCGATCATCCGCTGCGGGTGGAGCACGTTCAGGTAGACCCGGGCATCGTCGCGCGTGAACAGCCCTAGCACAGCCAGAGCCAGCAGGTAGGACGCCAGTCCGACCACGGTCAGCGCTGGGACCTTTAGCCAGATCGACATGTGGACGAGTTTGCCGCCACCCCACATGAGCGCATACATGAGCGCGCCCGCGACGAAAAACAGTAGGGCCTTCCAGTAGGGCTCGATGTGTGCGAGGCGGCTGACCACGCGCGCCTGCACGATGCCCCCGGCGACAGACATCAGGGCCAGGGCGAGCGCCGCGCCTGCTCCGCCCAGACCGGGCAGTGTCCGGCCGCCCAGACGTTGTGGCACTAGCAGCGCGTCGGCGACCAGCAAAGTGACCAGGCTGACCAGGCTGCTGATAACCAGGTACCTCTGCTTTTCAATGGCATACAAGACCGTGCTATAAGGCTGGAAGACCGCCGTGACGACGCTCTTGAACACCAGGAACGTCAGGATGGGCGTGGCCGCCACAAACTCGGCCCCTAACGCAATGACCACGATCTCCCTGCTGAAAAAGACCAACAGCACGGCAAGCGGCACCAACATGGTGAGCACGTAGCGCTCGATCACACGTAGGCGGCGACGGATTTCACCCCAGTCGCCGTGCGCCGCGTCGTTGGACGCCTGCGGCAGGAACAGGGTCGCGACGGTCATGGCCACGCGATCCAACAGTGAGGCGAACCCCAGCACCGAAGTATAGTAGCCGACCTCGACGTTGCTCCAAAAGGAGCGGATGAAGACCGGGTTGACGTTGGCGATGGCCAGCGTGACAGCGGTGTTGAGGGTGATGGGCAGCGTGTAGTGAACGTAGCTCTGCAGATGTTGGCGCCGGGGGCGAGCGATGCGGTAGCCGCGAAACAGAAACAGGGCGCAAACTAGCAGAGTGACCGGCTCGATCAAATAGCCCCCGCTCAGAGCCACGACCCCTAGTCCAAGCAGGGCTGCAGCGGCCTTGACGACAAATGAAACCAGGCTGCCAGCAAAGGCAACCAGGCCCTCCTTGGCCGTCTCCAAGCGCGCCTCAAAGGTAAAGAGGAACACGCTGGACAGGCTGTGCAAAACGTACGTCGCGGCGATGACATAGTAGGCAGTGCGCTCGCTGCTGTTCTGAAAGAGCGTCTGGCCCCCATAGCTGCGAACGACGGGAAGCAGCAGAGCCGCAATCAAGAAGACAGCGGCCAGGGCCAGCTTGATGGCGAGGAACGCGCCGATGAGGGGTGCGGGGTCGTCCTGGCTCTCAGAAACGCGCTTCAAGTGGGCGAAGGCAAAGCCCATGTCCAGACAGACTGACAGAAGCCCCAACAGACCCAGCAGGTAGCCAACCGTGCCCAGGGCTGCCGCCCCCATCCAGCGCGCGATGACCATGGTGGACAGGAAGCCCAGGACTGTTCCGGCCATGTTGACGGCGAAGAGCAAAAGGGACTTGCGCGCTAACACGGCTCGACCTCAAGGGGATTGCCGTCGGTCTGTGAGCTGCTCATTGGGGTTCGCTTTCCGGGTGTCCGAGTTGCCAGGCAACCTGTACCTGCAAGCCCTGCTCGAGTGTGGTGCGGGGTGCGAAGCCCAGGTCGCGTTGTGCTGCGTTGACGTCCGCCCAGGTATGCTGCACGTCGCCATGCTGCACGGGCACGTGCTTCAGCACGGCGCGCTGGCCCATGATGCGCTCCAGCGCGGTCAGCACCTCGTTGACGCTGGCGCGGGATCCCCCGCCGATGTTCCAGACGCGCCATTCGTCGGGGAGCTGCGCGCGCAGCGCGAGCCAGTTGGCTTCGACCGCGTCTGCCACAAAGGTAAAGTCGCGGGTCTGCGTCCCGTCGCCGTACACGGTGATGGGTTGGCCCGCGCGGATCGCAGTCACGAAGCGATGGAAGGCCATGTCGGGTCTCTGACGCGGGCCGTAGACGCTAAAATAGCGCAGCGCGACGGCTGGCACCCCGAAATTCGCGCGATACAGGTAACATAGGTGTTCTCCCGCCAGCTTGGTCACCCCGTAGGGCGAGACAGGGCGTGTAGGGGAGCTCTCGGTGACGGGTAGGTCCAGCGCCTCGCCGTACACGGACGACGAGGATGCGTAGACGAAACGGCGCACTGCGCGGCCCTTGCAGGCTTCCAACAGGCGTTGCGTGGCCAGCACGTTGTCTTCGACGTAGACGCGGAAGCTCTCGCCCCAACTCGCGCGCACGCCGGCCTGCGCCGCCTGGTGGAACACATAGCTCACCCCGGCCAAGTGTGGTCGCAGCTCCGCCGAGCACAGGTCGGTTTCGTGAAACGTGAAGCCGTCCTGCCTACGCAGCTCTGACAGGTTGGCTTCCTTGACTGGGCGCGGATAATAGTCGCTGAAGCGGTCCACTCCGATGACCTCGTATCCCCCGCGCAGCAACCGCTCGGCCAGATGCGACCCCACAAAGCCGGCCACGCCTGTGACCAGACAACGTTCAGCCATGCCGCTCTCTCCTTACGCCTTAATCCGGAGCACAATGATGCCGTGCGTGTTGCGGATGCCGAGTCGGTCCGCCAGTGCGTGCGCCAGCCACTCCAATCGCAACTTGCCAAAGCCAGGAATGCCACCCGATAGCTCCCTGGCCGCGATCAGCTCGTACCGGCCCAGTTCCTGCACCAGCACGCGCCGTACCCACTTGATAGAATAGGGGCGCACGTGGTCGGGTTTGTCCCAGAACTCCTGGCAGTCTTTGGTCGTTGTGACGACCAGAACACCCCGCGGCTGGAGCACGCGCGACACCTCATGCAAGATGCGAAATACCTGCTCAAGAGGAAAGTGCTCCAGCACGTCCTTGAGCAACACTCCGTCGAAGCATGAAGGCGGAAAGGGCAGGCTTTCGGCGCTGCCCAGCACCAGGTTGACCACCCCGCGCTGGCCAGCTCCGACCAGCCTGTCCAAGTCAATATCGATTCCGACAAAGCGTCGCGGGTACCGCTCTTCGAAAAAGGCGTCCCCGCAGCCCACGTCGAGAATGCGCTGACAACAGTCTCGATCGAATACCCCCAGCGCATAGCGGGTCGTGTAAAGTCCAGCCGTCATCTGGGCCCTGGGCAGTGCTCGCACGTACTCGCCGCCGTTCATGTGCTCGATCCTCCTGCGCATGCGCCTCCCCAGGGGGAGACCATGTCGACGAAGGTCTGCACCACCCTCTCCTGCGCATACGTTTCTACGTGGTCCCGTCCCTGGCGCGCCAGGCCTTGGCGCAATGCGTCGTCGGCCAACAGCCGCGCAATGGCGCCGGCCATGCCGCTCCAGTCCCCTGCTGGCAACATGAATTGGGCCTGCTCTGCTGTGAGGATGTCCTGCACTCCCCCTACATTCATGGCAGCAAAGGGGCACTGCGCAGCCATCGCCTCCAGCAGTGTGCGCGGAAAACCTTCCTCCGTGGATGGCATCATGTACACATCCGCTGCGGAAAAGTATTGTACTGCTTCTCGGTTCGGAACCCAACCCGCGAGTTTGAAGGAATCCAGCAGCCCTGCTGCGCGGATCTCGCGCTCGAGCTTGGCGCGATATGGTCCGTCGCCAGCTATCACGAAGAATGGTTGTGGGTCCAGTGTGGGTAATTGGCTCAATACCTCCTGGGCGATCGGCACGATGTACTGTGCGCCCTTGCGCTCTGCCAGCCGGTGCAGAAAGAGCACCACCTTCTTGTCCACAGGCCATCCCAGCTGCTGACGCAGGGCACGCTTCTCGGACAAGCCGCTGAAGCGGCGCAGGTCGACCCAATTGGGCATGACGCAGATGTCAGACAACGGAATCTGATAGCTTGCGCTGTAGTAACGCGCCATGCTGGCGGTACCTGTGACTAGGTGATGAACTATGTGCAGGGTCAGGCCCGTCAGGGTCTCGTTGCGCAGCTTGCACCGCACATCCGAGATGCTGCGCAGGCGCTTGGGAATAAAGTCCGTCGGATGCCCACAATTCCAGTAGTAGGAAACGCCGCCTAGAACTCGCGTCACCAGGGCGGATAGGATGCCTGCCGACATGGAGTAGTGCGTGTAGAACCGTTTGTAGCCCTTGAGGCGGGCCCAGAGCATCACCACCAGCATCTCCAACCCGCTGAGGATAGGCATCTGTATGCGACGCCGGTACACCTCCAGGTTGTGAAGGTCAGGCTGACCACTGGCGCGTTCGATGATGAGCAGCACGTCCAGGTGTTCAGCGATGGCTTCCAGGAAACCGTAGATGTGAAACATGTGCTCGGGCGAATCCGCGTCGTATGTAGGCAGCACGTAGACTAGCTTCGTCTTGTTCACTGACTTGCCACCTGTAACCACATTTCTACCTGGGCAGCGCACAGTGCCCGTGGATCCTGAGTGCGCTTGATGAACTGTCGCGCCGCGGCGCCAATTCGGCGCGCCGTCTGCGGATTCTGCAGCAGGTAGCAGATTGCGTTGGCCAACGCCTGCTCATCGCCCACTGGCACGATCAAGCCGGTCTCTCCATCCTGGAGCAGATCGCGTGCGCCTTCGGTGTCCGTCGCCACGACCGCGCGACCGAAAGCCATGGCTTCGGCAATCACACGCCCGTAGGGCTCGTAGAGTGACGGCACAACGACAACGGCGGCTTCGGCGTATAGCTCGGGCAATCGCTCGTACGGCAGCATGCCCATGAAGTGTGTGTTCTCTTGCAGCCCCAGTTTTGACCTCAGTTCCTTCAGGCCCCGCCTTTCTGGCCCGTCGCCAACGATCACCAGCATGGCATCCTGACGTTCGGCCTTGACACGCGGGAAGGCGTGAAGCAGCGTCGATACGCCCTTCTGAACTGCCAGCCTCCCCACAAAGAGGACCGTGCTGCCCTCAGTGGATTCGCCAGGGACGGGCGCATCTCGGGCAACCATGGCTGTTCCAACGGGAATCACAAACAATCT